>ERZ857801.1695-NODE-1695-length-21907-cov-3.181173_pt1 | contig 21907 bp, 24 predicted proteins | sample MGYA00519762_ERZ857801 | MGnify/ENA primary metagenome ERZ857801 (study PRJEB31778, sample SAMEA3449368) | human gut metagenome | biome: human gut; feature: human-associated habitat; material: faeces | place: United Kingdom | collected 2010/2012 ...
GGTGGTTGTCGTCATGTTTTTGATTTCATGCCCCTGACCGTCAAAAACATGACGACAACCACCCAAAAAGTGCATAACCAGCTGGGGCTATTTGGCGGTGTTACAGGCGGAACAATTTCTAACCTTCATGTGACCGATGCAACTGTCGTCAATACTAGTGAGATGTATGCCGGTATTCTTGCCTGCCAGACAAGTCAGGCAACAATTATAAGCTGCTCCGTTTCCGGAACTTTGACAACAACTCCGCTTGGCGGTAGTAATGTAGGAGGCGTGATAGGTCTTGCACAAGGCAGTACAAACGTAATCGGATGTTCTTCTTCCGCGACAATCATCGATTATGTGACAAGTTGGACGGGACATGCGATTGGTGGAATTATAGGTGCATGGGTTCATACCGATGATCAAAACGGTTTCATTTCCGACTGTTATTTTAACGGAAAAATACTATTTTCAGAAGACAGTGATGTGGAAATCGGCAAATCCAGTCTGACGGGAGGAATTCTGGGCTATCACTATATATCGCAGAACGGTACGGGAGATGTAGTGCTCAATAACTGCATGGCAGCAACAAGCCAGATAGAAAATGCATATACAAAATCCGGAGAAGGCAATCCGCCTACCTGGATTATGTATAATACAGAATCAGGCGCACCGCAGAATTGCTATTGGCCGGATAGTGCAGATAACTGGCCGCCAGCCATCATAAATTTAGAAAGTAATCCAACAATTATTGATACTTGCGGCAGCTCTGTGAAAGATTTCAAAGACACTGCCTTGTTAGAGGCTTTGAAAGCTAATGCGCACCAAAATGTAAATTGGGTTATTGGAATAAAGCATCCAACCTTTGATTGGGATGAGCAGAACATTCCTGCAAATTATAAGGCGGTTGAGGAAGCGGTAAAAACAGCCCAGGCATTAAACGCAGAACTGTATACAAATTATGCGGACGTCACACAAGCGCTCGAAGCGGTTGACTGGAATAAGAGTAAATTAGAGCAGGCTGAAGTAGACAAAATGGCGCAGGCTATTTTAGACGCAGTTTCGGCGTTGGAATATAAACCTGCCAGCTATGACAAGGTGGCAGAAGCGATAAAAAAAGCAGAGTCCTTGAATAAGGACGAATATACGGATTTTTCCAAGGTAGAAGCGGCAATTAACTCTGTCGTATATGGCAAGAACATTACGGAACAAGATGAAGTAGACGCTATGGCCAAGGCGATTGAAGAGGCAATTACTGCATTGGAAAAGAAGCCTGTACAAGCTGAACCCGACAAGAATATTTCCAGCGCAGGCGAGGCAGGCAGTCCGCATACCGGAGACAGCAGTAATCTTCCCCTTTGGATTGGGGTAATGCTTATGGCAGCTATCGTATGGATCGGTACAATACTTTACATCCAGAAGCGCCACCATAAAACAAAATAAATATTCCTCAAACAGTATAGAGCTGCCGTACCTATGATTTCTTAATCATAGATGCGGCAGCTCCGTCTATTTTTCTGTACGTTACAGGCTTATCTTTTATTTCACTTCGATCTCAAAATGATATGTACTCAAATCTGCTTTCAGCACCGCCTCTGCATCTTTACTTTTTCTCGTGATTATCAGTTTATCTCCTTCACTTTCGCAAATACACTCCCCGTCAAAAGCCGGACAGGTATTCCTAAACCTCATCAAATCCCGTAATCTTTCTACGACTGGACGTTTCAGATTCTCTTCTACTTCCTTTGCTGTATAATAATGCCGGTTAATATTGCGTCCCTCTTTTGTCTGTTCTAGAAGCTCCAGATCATTTTCTCCCGCAAGCATACCTACATAATATACCTGTGGAATCCCTGGAGCGAAAAACTGAATTGCCCTTGCCAGCAGATATGCGTCGTCATTATTGCCGAGAGCAGAATAATAACTACAGTTAATCTGGTAAATATCTAGATTATTGTATTCCTCACTGCTGTATTTTTTCTTTACATTCGCTCCTTTTGTGTAAAGCAATTCTTTCGTCTCTTCTATTTCCTCAGGAGACAGCAAATCAACCACATCGACTACCCCAATCCCATCGTGAGTGTCCAGCGTCGTCATCTGCTTGCGCGGACAAATCGTAAGCCAATGCTGCAGCCGGTCTCCTCTGTGTGTGTAAAGTGCATGCAGAACCAACATCGGCAATGCAAAGTCATAAACCCAGAATCCTTTTTCTGCGATCTTAAGCTGGATGGTATAATGTTCATGGATCTCCGGCAAAATATCTACATGATACTCTTTTGCCACTGCCTCAATTTCATAGAGCAAATCCCACATCTTCGGTTCCACAAAAAAGCAGCTTGTATCCGGTTCCTTCACCGCATAAGCAAAAGCATCCAAGCGAATAATCCCCGCGCCGTGTTCACACATAAACCGCACGGTCTGTTCGATAAACTCTTTTACATGAGGACTGTTCACATCCAGATCGATCTGTTCTTCCCCAAATGTACACCAGATCTTTTCGGTCGTGCCGTCTGAAAAGGTCAGATTTACATAGGGTGCCTTCGGTTTTCTTTTATAAATTTTGTCTACCTGCTCCTGTGTCGGTTCCCCGTTTTCCCAAAAATCTTTATAACGTATAAAAAAATCTTTATACGCGGAATCCTCTTTTTTCTCTTTAAAATCCATATAATACGGTGAATGTGCAGAAATATGATTCACCATGAAATCATACATGAGGTCATATTTTTTCCCGATTCGTTCAAGATCTGTAAAGTCTCCGAATTTCTTATCGACTTCATCATACCTCTCTGGAGCAAATCCCCTGTCTGCGGAAGAAGGAAAAAAAGGAAGAATATGGATACTTCCTATTGCACCCTGATAATGCTTTTCTAAAATCTGTTCCATCTCCTGAAAGTTCTTTCCCAGGCTGTCCCCATAGGTAATAAGCATAATCTGATTTTTCATATCATTTCCTCCTATTTCGCCCAGATTTGTGTCTCTGTTCTGATTTCTTTATTTGGATTTGCCAGCGCTTCGTCCATTTTAAGGGAAATATACATATCTTGCAGCGCTTCCCTTAAACTGTAAAATTCTTGTCCTGTCTTTACATATTCTCCCATCTTCATCATACATGTCGCAACTGCAATCTCGTCATCATTAAATCGGGCATTTTTAAATGGATTTTTATATAAGAATTCTTCTCCCAGCATAATTCCATAATGCGCCCACTCCTGATTTCCATAAACACCTAAGTCAATCCTGTTTAATTCCTGGGTAACAGGTATATTTTCTTCTGTCAGATAACGAATTGTCATATCATCAATCTCCCCGCGTACTCCCTGCACAGTCAACTGGCGGGTACGGATAAAAGAATGATACTGTGCCGGATCTGAAAAGTCAAAATAGGCCACTGTCCCATTGTCAAACTCCAGCGTCAGGCGATCTCTAGAACACTGGAATACTTCTCCGTCAAATATCATTCCGTCACGTCCATATGTCTCTGTCACATCAAACCAGAACCTTTTTCCATATATCACTACATTCTCAAAGCCTGCATTTAAAAATCTGCGGATGATGCTCGCTCCATGATACCCATGTAGAGCAGAGACGTTAATATTCTCTACTCTTCCGATTTTCCCTTCTTTGATCACCTTTTCCCATGCTGCATATAATGGCTGTACAAAATACTGCTCTGCGACCTGAATTTTTGCCTGATATTTTTCATATGCTTTCCAGACACTGTTCAGCGCCTCTATATCTTCTCCCGGCGGTGTCTCACACAAAACCGGAATCCCTTTTTCAAAAAGCTTCGGAAGATATCCGGAAATAATCCCACGCTTGATGGCAAGTACCACATAATCGGGATGGTCTGCCTCCAGTTCTTCTATTGTCTGTACAACCTCCACATCATGGACCTTTTTAAACTGCTCTCCCTTTTTCTTGTCCCGTATCAGAACTTTCGTCAATTCAAACTGCTGCGGCAGCGCTTTTGCAATGCGGATATAAAATTCTGCTCTCCAGCCGGAACCAATCAGTCCAAATCTAATCTTTTTCATTTCCATTCTTCCTCCAATCCAGTTTCATAAAGCGTTTCCTCACCACTTTAAACGCTCATCTTATAAGCCATACATTTCTCTACGGTACAGGAAATCCTCTGGATGCCTCCAAAATCTGATACCATTCATCATAGGAAAGTTTTATCTCTAAAGCCTCCACAGCTTTTTTCATTCTGTCCGTCTGCATTGTACCGGTAATTGCCGCGATTCTGACAGGATGGATAAACAGCCATGCATACATGATCGTATCGATTGTCGTGCCGTATCTGGACGCGATTTCTTCTAATACGCTTCGTAGGCGTACTGACTGTTCATCTTCTCCACTAAATACACTACCTCCGCCAAGAGGAGACCATGCCATAAGCGGCATCCTTCTTGTAAATGCATCATCTGTCACGCCGTTAAAATAATTTTCTGTATTCTTAACAGACAATTCTATCTGGTTAATCACAATTTTATTTTTCATATAGCTTTGCAGCATTTCTACCTGAGAAGGCATGAAATTAGACACGCCAATATAACGTACTTTTCCTTCCTTTACCAGAGTGTCCAGCGCTTCTGCTGTTTCTGCCGGATCAGCTAATGGATCTGGACGATGTACCAACAGGAGGTCTACATAATCCGTACCTAGATTTACAAGAGACGCTTCCATCTCTTTTTTGATTTCTTGTTTAGAGGATTCATAATAAATCGTCTTGTTTCCATTTTTTCCCGGAAGTACGATTCCTGTCTTTGTCACGATCTGCATTTTTTTCCGCAGCTCTGGTTTTTTTCTCAAAACCGCGTCGCCAAATAATTTCTCGCAGGTATATCCTCCATACACCGGCGCATGGTCAAACGTAGTGATCCCCATTTCCATACACTCTTCTACAAATCTTAGAAAGGTATCCCCTTCCATCCCAGCATCAGCAGCACGCATGCATCCCGCTACCACCTGAGATATTTCAAATGCTTCGTCTATTTTTACTGTTTTCATTTTGTCTTACTCTCCTTATTCTTTTACTCCGCCTGTCGTCAGTCCGGCAATAATCTTTTTCTGGAAAATCAATACCAGAATTATCAGCGGAACTGTCACAATGACAGAACCTGCCGCCATATCACCCCAAGGCATTTCATAATTGCTTGGGAACATGGCGATTCCTACCGGTACTGTTCTCATCAAGTCATTTGTCATGAAGGTCAGCGCATAGATATATTCATTCCATGCATTGATAAATACAATCAAAGCTACAGAAAAAATAGCCGGTTTGATAAGCGGAAGCATAATTTTAAAGAAAATTCCGGCACGGGAACACCCATCTATAGAAGCCGCCTCTTCAAAGCCCTTAGGAAGCTGTGAGAAGAAATTCGTCAGAAGCCAGATCGCAAGCGGCAGTGCAAATGTAATATACGGGATAATCAAACCCGGATACGTATTCAACAGATTGAACTGCTTTAACAACAGATAAATTGGGCTCAATGTCGCAATCGCAGGGAACATAGAGATACTTAAAATCGCCATTAAAAGAATCTTCTTTCCCTTGAATCTCAGCCGCGCAAGCGCATATGCCGCAGAAGCTCCTACCAAGAGGCCTAATACAGTCGTGCAGACTGCCACGATAAAACTATTCATTAAATATCTGCCGAAAGGATGTTTTTCAAATACATTAAAATAATATTGTATATTTATCTCGCTTGGAATCCATTTCGCCGGTATAGCTGAAATCTCTGACATCGGTTTAATCGATGTCAGAAACTGCCACAGAAACGGCAGAATAATAATCCCTACAAAGACGATGACAAATAGATAAAAGAAAATCTGTTTGATTCCATGTGTCATTTTTCTGTTCATTTGTCCACCCTCTTTCTATCAGTCTAATGAACCGGTCAGCTGGTCGCCCATCGCCCTCATATAGATCAGGCTGATGATAAACACAATGACAAACACCAATACCGCCATCGCAGAACCATACCCAAAGTCTAAGAATTTCATCAAGTTGTTGTACGCATACAGAGATACGCTTTCCGTCTGATTTGCACCTCCGGTCATAACAGACACCAGATCGTATACACGAAACGCATCCAGTGTACGGAACAAAAGTGCGACTAATACTGTACCCTTTACATTTGGTAAAGTGACATATCGGAATCTTTGAAAGACATTCGCCCCGTCAATCTTTGCTGCTTCATAAAGATCCTCCGGAATCATCTGCAGACCTGCCAAAATCAACAGCGCCATATACGGAGCTGTTTTCCATACATCCGTAATAACAAGTGCCATAAAGGAGCCGTCTGCGGTGCTTAACCACGCCTGATAACTGTCAATAATCCCCAGCTTGTACAATATATCGTTGAACAGCCCGTACTGGTCGTTGTAAATGAACTTCCACATCAGCGCCGAAACGGATGTCGGGATTGCCCACGGAATTAAAATTGCCGCGCGGACTAGTCCCTTGCCACGAAATGCTTTATTCATCACAAGCGCCGCCGCAAAGCCGATGAGTAATTCAAAAAACACAGTAGTAACTGTAAATTTCAATGTAAATAAAATAGAGTTTAGGGCTCTTTCATCTTTTAAAATATTTATATAATTTTCCAGGCCGATAAATGGATAGCCGCTGCCTGGATCCGTCAGTACCATCTCATGGAGACTCAACCAGATTGTGCGTAGAACTGGATATACTGCTATGATCAAAAGCATGATAATCGCAGGCGCCATCATAATCCAGGCATCCCTTGTCTCGGTTTTCTGGAGAGTATTATACTTTTTCTTCTTACCCGTCATAGTTGCCTCCTTAAACAAAGCGGGCAAGCCCACTTCAAATTGATTGTCCCTCTGTCCTAAAGAGCTTTTGTCTCTTATGCGCCGCCGCGCTGCTGCCCAGAAGACAGGTTTTATGTTACGCGGCGTGCGCACGATTACACGAAGTGCTTATTTTTCGCTGTTTAGTTCTTCGATTTCACTTTGCAGTGTATTTAATGCATCTTCTACCTCTGCCTCTCCTGTCAATGCCTGGTGAATGTTTCTCTGAATTGCATCAGAAACTTTTGCATACTGTGGAGACATTGGTCTTGACTTTCCTGTCATAATAATGTCATAGAAATCTGCATAAAATGGAATTTCTTCCAAAATTTCCTCATCTGTATACACATCTTTTACTACCGGCGGCTGTGAAGAAATCAGTGTCATTTCTTTCTGTGTTTCTGCACTTGTCATATAGTTGATAAACTCTATTGCTGCTTCCTTCTGTTCATCGCTGATTGCATTATTTACAACAAGATCCAGCCCGCCCAGACATGTATGAGATTCTTCCCCACTTGGGCCTGTCGGAAGCTTGGTAGCTGCAATTTTTCCTGTCACCTTAGAGCCTTCGTCCTGTCCACTTGACCAGAATCCTGACCAATCACGGATAAACAAACACTTACCCTCTTTAAATACCTGCTCACTTTCTGTCTCCGTATAGGTGGTGACACCCTCTGGCGCATACTCGTCTACCAGTGTTTTCATAATATTGGTCGCTTCGATATTATTTTCAGAATTTACGACCGGCTTTCCGTCTTCATCTAGTATATCTCCGCCATTACCCCATACATATTCTACCCAGTTTGTTACAAGTGCTTCAGCCTGTGCTGCCTGGAAGTCAGCGCCATATTCGATTCCATTTGTACCAACTGCCTTGTCGGCCAGCTCCATCCAGCCTTCCCATGTAGTGGGAACCTCTGCTCCAAGTGCTTCCAATACATCTGTCCGGTAGAACAGAACACTGGAGTTTGTAAACCACGGTGCTGCCACCAGTTTTCCGTCATAAGTTGCACCCGCTACCGGTCCTTCCAGCATTGCGCTTGTATCGACCTTGTCTGTTAGATCCATCAGCCATCCGGCAGAAGCAAATTCTGAAACATATACGACATCAAGTCCCATAATATCTACGCTCGTGTCTCCGGAAGCCAGTTTATTCACGAAGTCATCGTGAACCTGGTTTGCATCCTGTGGAAGTAGAACCGTCTCAACCTGTATCTTATCCTGACTTTCATTAAACTTGTCCACAATCTGCTGCGTAGGTTCTCCCACACCCTGGTCAAAAGAAAAGTGCAGGGTAATCTTGTCTCCAGAGCCTCCACCGGAACCGCTGTTTCCGTCTTTGTTCCCGCCGCATCCTGCCAATCCAGCAACCATCGTGGCCGCTATCATACACGCTGCAATTTGTTTCATTCTCTTTTTCATCATGTTTCCTCCTTTTAAATTTATTATTTTATATAATTCCCCTTTTTGGGAGAATCTTCTGGCATTGGAAAGCGTTTTCCTTTTTTGACAAAAAACTGAATATTCTTTCTTTTAAGAATATTCCTTTTTAATTCTCATCCTTTTCTCAAATTATTGAACTATCATTTTCTTTTTATCTATTAGGAAAGCGTTTTCCTATCAACTATTTTGAAAGAGCTGAAACCAACTTCAGCTCTTGACCTTCTTTATTTTAATACTTTTACAGTACCTCTCCGAATAATCTTGTGAGGTACATAATGTGTAGAGGCTTTTGTTTTACTCCCCGTCATATATTTCAACAATTCCTTCGCCGCAATCTCCCCTTCCTCAAAATAAGGAATCCTAACAGTAGACAACTCCGGCCTGAAATAAGTAGCAAAATCTAAATCATCAAATCCGATTACAGATATTTCTTCTGGAACGCCTATTCCTTGGCCATTCAAAAACTGTACTGCCCCGATTGCAATCAAATCACTTCCCGTTACCACGGCTGTAGGAAGAATACTATTCTCTTCATAGATGCGCTTCATACCTTCATATCCCCCCTGAAAAGAAAACTGTACCTGTTCAATATATGAATACGGGACGGAAATCTTCAGTGCACTGAGTGCTTCCTTATACCCTTTCAGCCGCTTCTGTCCAGAAGAAAAATCATACTCTGGACCTCCTAAATATGCAATTCTCTCATGCCCGTTTTCATGCAGGAACATCACAACATCATAAAGTGCCTGTACATTATCATGTGTCACTGTATCAATTATATTTTCTTTTACGGAGCATTCCTGCGTCACAAGGACAACCGGATAATCCTTTCTCTGCATAGCATCGACCAATTCCTGATTAACGTCCACTCCCGCGAAAAGAACGCCGTCAATCTGCCTGTCCTCAAGAATGTTCAAAAGATTTAATTCCCGTTCAAGCTCTCCCCCCGATTCACATACCATAATCGTATACCCTTTGTTGGAACATACACTATTGATCCCCTTTGTCAGAGCTCCGAAAACCGCATTGGAAATATCTGGTACTATAACGCCTACGATATTTGTCTTTTTTGTAATTAATCCCTGCGCCAATGCGTTTGGTGTAAAATGATTTTTTTCTATAATCCGGTATACTCTTTCTTTTAATTCCGGACTCACTGGCTTTGTGTTATTTATCACCCTGGAAACAGTAGAAATGGAAACTCCTGCTTCCTTCGCAATATCTGCAATCGTAACCGCCATATAAGTTCTCCTTTTACAAAGCAGGAAATCGTTTTCCTATTTGCCTATATAATAGCACTGTATCTTGACTACGTCAATGTCTTTTTCCCATCCTGGCTTTTTTTGTGGATAACTTATAATTTTACATATCATTTATTGTACAGATTTACAATAAACACTTCTATGGATTTCATCATTCCTCTGCCCCGGCACTCACTTTTATTCTAAGGCCATCTGTCGAATCCGGTTCAGTCCTTTTGCCACAGCAGGAATAGAAATAATCACCAGCGTAATCGCCCCTTCTGCAAGAATGTAGCTGTAATTATATGCAATTGGATAAATACTCTTTAAAGATTGCGGAAAATTATCCGGCATATAACTCATCCAGTACAGGTATCCTCCCAGTGCATGAAAAGCCCCTCGCGCAATCACAGCGACAATATAACCTTTGACTAGCCCGTATCTGCTTTTTGCAAAGAATCCTGCTGTCCCCAATGCTGCAAAGGCAAGAATATAATCGCAGCATACCTGAAAAAAGGACAACACATAAGGTTCCTGCAAAAACTGCAAAAGTCCGTATGCAAAGCCCACCAAAATTCCAGTCTTCGGCCCATACCAGTTTCCTACCAAGACAATGAACAGCATACTACACAGGGTCACACTGCCTCCCCAGGGCATTTCAAATACTTTTAAATAAGATGTCAGAAACGCTAATGCAATCGCCATACCGCAAAATACAAGCTGTTTTGCTGTCATCTTCTTTTTCTCCGAGGTTTTTCCTGCAAAGAAAGACGCTGCTATAAATAGAAGGATTCCAGCGACAATACTCACCGCATAACCTGCTGCCGTCAGACTGCCTTCCCCATTCACTAATAGATCAAACATAAAAACCCTCCTTGTTATTTTTTGAAAACAAGGAGGGCACAATCCCACATACCGTATATCCCTACGTTGGCATTATCCAAATCAGGTTATGGGTCGAAGTTATAAACTTCCTCTCAGCCTGTAGCACAAGCTCCCCTTGTTATCATTCCTATGTATTTGATTTTTATCATAAACATAAATACGGTAAATGTCAAGCAACACTATTTATTTTCCTGCCCGAAACCAGCGAAGGACAACTCACACCCTTTTCCTACTCTGCTGCATATATTCACTGCTCTTCCCATAATCTGCGGATACTTTTCTCTGTCTACATCTACAAACAGGCAAGTATTGTCCATTACAAATGTAATCTCTCCAGCCCCTTCAATTTCCCGTATCTCCCTTAATATTTCTTCTGCCGTCTCTTCTGTAATTTTCTTTGACAATCGGTAATATCTTCCCATTGTACAGACCTTCTTTCCTTTTATGAACTTCCAGCTTTAGAATACTGATATATATCAGATTGGTTAGCAATCGCTAACTTCATATTATTAGAGTAGCACTGCTTTCATAGACTGTCAACGTATATTCTTAGGCTCTACTCGACTCCTTATTATTTTTTCTTATGCATGTAAATCGATTTCTCGCCTAAAAAGTCTGTCTATCCTTCTATGACAAATATATATGGATATGATATAATTTTAGCATCCAGCCGTTTTTATCTGTATTTCTCTGATGAAGACGGCCGACATACCTTTTATTTTTAGAGCATGAGGAGGCTGCGAAAATGAATATACATACTCACACAACACCAGAAGTCCTTTGTATTGGTCAGGTTCTTATGGACTGTATCATAAAAGGATGGAACAGTGCTTCTTATAAAGAACGTGTGCAGACTGCTGATTCTGTCACTTTGTCCCCTGGCGGAGATGCATTCAATGAGTCCGTTGTTTTATCCCGTCTGGGTCACAGCGTACAGACTGTCTGTGTCCTCGGAAACGATCTTGCCAGAGATATATTAACCAACCTCCTTACTGACAGCGGAATATGTACAACCAATATCATCCGTAATAACGCGGTACACACTCCTATTGCCCCTCTACTCGTAGACGCTGATGGAAATCGAAAATCGATCAATGCCTTTTTCTGTCTGAACGATTTCTTACAGATTTCCCATTCTCTGTTTAAAAAGGTACAGATAGTCTCTCTTGCCAGTCTTTTCAGACCACCCTTAACATGCCCAGAAATCATTACTAAAATCTGCCGTGATGCAAAAGCTTCCGGAGCCATTGTAACAGCGGATACCAAACTTCCGCTTCAAACACCCGTCACACTTGAAGACATCAAGGAAGCCTTGTCTTATATTGACTATATCTTCCCCAATGAAGAAGAGGCCAGATTTTATACAAAGAAAAAAGACTACGCTGATATGGCAGAAGTCTTTTTAAACTATGGGGTTAAAAATGTCATCATCAAAACCGGACAGAATGGATGCTTTGCTAAAAATCATAAGATAAGTCTTTCCATGCCTGCATTCAGAGTAAACGCAATAGACAGTACTGGAGCCGGCGATAATTTTGCCGCAGGTTTTCTTTCTGCTCTCCTGCGCGGCAGTTCATTTAAAAATGCCTTGTCTTTTGCCTCTGCCTGCGCTGCCATCTGTGTCCAGTCTGTCGGAGCTACTTCTGGTGTGCAAAGCAGAGCACAGGCGGAAAAATTTCTTTCTGATACAGGATACTGTCCGGTATAATTCTCAACTAAACACTCACTGCCAGCTCATATCTCTCTCATCTGTCCGTATGGGCAGCGGTATCTCGGTTTACCCGCGCTTTTCTTTCCGTATTCAATTGCCTTTGTGGGACAGACTGTAATACATGCCATACAATGTGTACACTTGTTGTGCCACTTAGGTTTTCTCTCCTCCATTGTAATGTTATTCAACGGGCAGGCATCTGCACATTTTCTGCATCCAATACACTGGTCGTCTGCCCAAAATTTTTTTGCATGTACTACTGCTGGATAAAATAGAATGTTAATCGGTCCGCTTAAAACTGCGCCCATGAACCCTTCTTTTTCCTTCTCCAGCGTTTTCCCCTCTGCAATCTGTTCTATCACTGCATCAATCTTGGGGTCTGCTTTCGCAATAATCTCTTTTGCTTCCATCTCATCAGGTGCAGAAAACATGGCAATATAATTTTCTGGCATAACAATCTCCGCACATCCTCGGTAAAGAAACTCTTTTTTACGGCAGAGCTTTCTTATATACTTTGCCGCATTTCCAATTTCTCCTCCGCAGTTCATCACAAAATATGCTTCTGGTGTACCATAAAATCTGGATTTTAAAATCCACTCCTCCACAACCTTCGGTATCCTCCAAGAATAGGTTGGCAATACAAAAATCAGCCGTTCGGGTGTCTTTCCTTTAAAAAGTCGATGGTTCTTAATCTCCTGGTTTAATGAGCAGATTCTTTCATCTAACGCCTGGGAAATTCGTTCTGCAATATAAGCGCTATTTCCCGTTCCTGAAAAATAAAATATCATTTTATTCACCTTCTTTTTATATTTTTTTCGCAGTCATACAGGATGCCATACATTTGTATTATTATATCATATATTTCTTATTCTTTATAATTTCATGTATCCCTATACATAATAGCCTACTTAAAATATGCTTAGAAAGAAATTTTATCTTATACTTCTGACTTCGCATTGATATATAATGAAACAAAATTTTTCTATCAAAAAGTAGGAAAAGATGGTAATTACAATGATAGATTACTCTCCATTATGGGAAAATATGAAATGTAAAAATATTAGTCAGTATAAATTATTGAAATCTGGAATTGATAATAAAACTTTGGATAGTTTAAAGACGCATAGAATAATTTTAGATAGTCGATAAATGTCTCTACTGTCAAAGGGCTGGACGAAGCCAATAATGCCGTAGAGTAATCTTTAAACAGCAATGATATAATTAAGATTGTCTTCAGGATAAGTAACATCTTAATGCTATCTATCCCATGTTCAATATCCCCTCCTATTTTGTCATCAATTTGATGTTGACCAGATGTTTTTTGATATGTTATTTTAATATTAATAAAATATAGAGGAGGATTAATTATGGCACGCACAACTTTAACACTATCTCAAGAAGCCCTTGAAAATTTAGAAAAATTGCAAACAATTTTATCAAAAAAATGGGATTCACGCGTAACACAAGGATTTACTGTTTCATATGCCTTGAAAGAATGTTTAAATCATGAACAAAGTAAAACAATTTCAGAACAATAAACTCATTATAACATAAGCGATAGATACCAAATTTTTCTATCGCTCATTTTTTCACCTCGAAAACATCAATTTATCATCTATCAATTCATCAAATAGATGTTGACAATATCATTTTTGTATGCTATTTTTATGACATCATATTAAAAGAGGAGGAAAAAATGACAAGCAGAGAAGTGTTAGAACTTATTAATAAACTTTACGGAGAGCGTAGTGCATGGATTTCAGATATTGCAAAGCAACTTCATGTCCCCTACGAAACTATTAGACAGATTATCGTAGCTTTGGGGTATTACCGTGGACGCAAAATGAAAGACGTTGAGCTAAACACCCTATTGTACGATACCGCTATTCGCTATTTACTAGAAAACATTTCTTGCAATAATTGAGTTTAAAGGAGGGAGCACAATGAAAAACTGCTTGAGCAAAGCACAGGTATATATCGCTGTCAACATTCCTCACGAAAGCCGAATATTTTCAAAATCACAAAACGAGAACATACAGATGGCTCTTCTCACCGCCTTACAAAGTACATTAAATCAGCTCGAGAAACGAGGGTATTTAGACTCGAATTGCAGTGGAAATCTCTCCGACCATCTAAAAAGAGAATACACATATACAAAGCATAAAGAAAAAACAAAAAAAGCTTTCGTCCAAGAAACTATTAATGTACTAAACAAATATGGTTGGCATGGGAAATCGGGCGTTCCAGCTTGGGCATGGAGTGATTTTCGAAAAATCCCAAAAGAAGAGTATGTGGACTATCTAGAAGTAGTACAAGAAATCTTACCTAGTGATTCTGCGCTATATAAACAACTGAAAGCTGATTTTGATTTGGGTTTAATTAATTCTAAGCAAGGAGTACGTTATCGCTATCTTTGTGAATTAATTGCCAGCATCACATATGTAAGCGCTTCTGGATATTATCGGAAAGAAGGTGAGGAAGAATAATGGTATTCATTACTGGAGATATTCATGGCAATCCGCAAAACCGATTTTCACTAGAAAATTTTCCTCAGCAAAATGAGCTGTGTAAAAAAGATTTAGTTATAATTCTTGGGGATTTCGGTTTAGTTTGGGATTACAAAGGAGAAAACACATACGAAAAGGAGAGGCTTGACTGGTTAGAACAAAAAACATTTACTACTTGCTTCGTCGATGGCAATCATGAAAATTTCGATAGACTAGTCAACTATCCAACAGAGATATGGAATGGCGGTAAGGTACATAAAATCCGTTCTAGTATAATCCACCTAATGCGTGGCCAAATATTTCAAATACAAGAAAAACGCTTTTTTACATTTGGAGGCGCGAGAAGCCACGATATCAGAGACGGAATTATTGAAGTAAATGACCCAAAGCTTCAGACATGGAAAAATAATCCTAACAAACTATTTCGTGTTAATAAAATTTCCTGGTGGAAACAAGAATTACCGTCGCAAGAGGAAATGAACGAAGCTTTAAATAATCTCCAGCAAACAAACAATAACGTCGATTTTATATTAACCCATTGTGGAGCAAGCAGCAGTGTAATGCTATTATCTCGGGGCTATTTCAAACCCGATATACTGACAGATTATTTGGAAGATATACGAAGCAATGTTAACTTTAAACGGTGGTTTTTTGGTCACTATCATATTGATACAACAATAAATGAACAAGAAACCGCTATCTTTGAAAAAATTTTAAGGATTATATAAACAGAAAGAGAGAGGTTATCTAATTCCCCTCCTTGAAAACATACAAAAAAACCACCGCCCCCGAAGCTCCAACGACTTCAAAAACAGTGATTTTCAAGTGCGCGATCAGGGGTTCGAACCCTGGACACCCTGATTAAGAGTCAGGTGCTCTACCAACTGAGCTAATCGCGCATTTCAATATTTTCTTGTTATTTCTGTAACGCAAGTGCTATTATATAACAGTTTTTTTAGGATTGCAAGAGATTTTTTCTATTTTCTTCCTCTTTTTTTACAATTTCACCCTAAATCTGCCGTCTATCTTTCATCTTACCCTATTTTGATGGAAACATACATATCTTGTGCCGGCAATCTTAAACACCGGCACAAAATTTTCTTCATTTGAAGTCCTCTATCATTTTTTTCAGCATACTCTTTCGTACAACTCCACTTGCCGCCGCGACAGGCTCACCTTCTACAAAAATAACAAATGTAGGAACCTCTGTCACTTCAAACTGCGCTGCAAGTGTTTCTGATTTGTCAATGTCGATCTGACAGACCTTTATAATCCCCTGGTATTCTTCTGCAAGCTGTGCCACCGTCTCCTGCATCATTGCACACTTTCCACACCAGGATGCATAAAATTCAACCAGAACAGGCAAATCGGAGGCAAGCACTTCCTGTCTATAAGTATCTTCTGTAACCAAAATCCGCCTGTTTTCTTTCTTTTGAGACCATGCATTCACTTTATTCACCTACATTTTCTTTCTTTTTCATCTCCATGGCAAAAACCGGTGTTTAAAATCCGGTACACCTCATCAAAAGAACATCTCAGGCACATCAGGCGCCTGTTTATCCCCGGCATACAATATAATCTCTCTCTTACACAGGTTTTCCAACTCTTTCTCCATCTCATAACATTCCTCCATTTTAAACGCCGGCAAATCCAAAGGTATGCCACTTTCTATTCCTTTTCTTCTCTCTTTATGCCGATACTGGGAATATATATTAGTATATGAACAAAGTCCGCAGATGTGAAATATTCTTCTATACTATTTTTTCACTGCAATCATCTTATTGATAGGATTTCCCTTAGAAGAGAATTTTTCTTCATATTCTGTCATTACATTTCCTCGGTTCAACTCTTCATTATGGTGAAGATCGTAAGTATAATGCTTCAATGCCCATCCTGCCTCTTTTACTTGTTCCAATGAAAAATTAAACAACTCTGTATTATCTGTTTTAAACTCTACAGCTCCTCCATCCGCCAGGATCTTTTCATAGCGCTCCAGAAATTCCCGAGAAGTAAGCCGTCTCTTCGCATGTCGTGCTTTCGGCCATGGATCTGAAAAATTCAGATAAATCTTTCCCACTTCCTTCGGGGCAAACACCTCTTCTACGTTCCTGGCATCCATGCAGACAAACCGGACATTTTCTAATTCCTGGAACTCTTCTGTATCAAACTTTTCGATTGCCCGCAGCAGGACACTGGAATATCTCTCAATCCCAATAAAATTCAGCGCGGAATGTTTGCGGGCCATTTCAAGAATAAATTGTCCTTTTCCCATACCGATTTCTATATAAATAGGATTTTCGTTTCCAAATATCTGCTTCCAATTTCCTCTCTGTGCCTCTGGTCTTTTTATAACAGCTCTGTGAAGCTGTATTACTCCTTCTGCTCTGGGTATATTACGCAGTCTCATATGATGCCTCCTTTTTTGTCAAAACTTCCCGCTTTTCTTCCATGCCTTAAAAACTATGTCCTAAGGCACACCATAACTTATTCCCTTCGGGACGGCAGGCTTCACCTGATAAGGTATACCCTAAAGGGCACACCGTAACTTATTCCCTTCGGGATGGCGGGCTTCGCCCGATAAGGTATACAAGCTTCCTGTCTGGGGAATACTACGCCTCGCATAAAACTCTGGAAAAATCTAAGTCGGATAGTCCTCCTTCCACATTCTCCCTATTCCGGCGTTACCTTTAACATAGCACAAGCCCCCACTTATGGTCAAAGGGGTTTTTATAGAAATTATCAGTTCAGCCCGCGCCATTCGTAAAACCGCACTGCGTGCTTATCGTGGCTGCCTCCACTGTATGTCTGAACTGATACCATTTTATAAAAATTGACAATTCCTTAACTTGCATTTTTCTAAAAAAGGTGTATGATAGAATAAATTAGTATTTTTTAACAAACAGGAGGGTTGTTATGGACTCTATTGTAAACAAATTGACGGAAATCGAAGATGCCGCTTCAGCGATTGTTCAACATGCGGAAGCCCAGAAAGAAATCCTTGACAAAGAATACGATGAAAAAAGAAGAGCCTTTGATACCCAATTAAAAAATAAAACGTTAAGCCAAATTGAGGCCATACGTGCCAAGTTAGAAGAAAATACGCGAAAGCTTCTGGAATCACAGAGTGGAGCTGGTAATTTGACAGTGGAAGCGCTGAAAAAAGAATACGAAGAGAATCATACGAAATACGCAAAAGAATTATTAAACCGGATTACCGAGGTGTAGCCTATGGGAAATATACTAGCTTACAGCGGTATCGTGACAAAAATACGTGCAATGGAAGCAAAGCTGTTAAAACCGGAACAATTTGAAGAAATCGCAAATCTAAGCAGCGTTCTGGAGGTTGTCTCTTACCTGAAAGAAAATTCATCTTATGCAGATGTCCTTGAGACACTGGAGGATGATAAACTGCACCGCGGTAATATTGAGAAAGTTCTGATTCAGTCGCTCTACCATGATTATACGAAGATTTACCGTTTCTGCGGACAGCAGCAGCGTCGTTTTTTAAAGCTTTATCTGAAACGTTATGAGATTGATTTAATCAATTACTGCCTGCGGATTGTAATCAATCACTATCGGCAGCCATTTGACTTACATTATAAGAAGGCTTTTTTCGACCGCTATTCTCAGATTTCCATTGAAAAACTGATCGGCTCGCATACGACCGGCGAATTGATTGAAAATCTAAAGGATACCGAGTATTATGAACCGTTGAAAAAGATACAAGAGTCGCAGCATCTGTCTTTATTTGACTACGAGCTGACTTTAGATCTGTATTATTTTTCTTCTTTATGGAAAGAACGGAAAAAAGTGCTGAAAAAAACAGACTTAGATCTATTTACACAGGACTGCGGCTCCAAAATTGATCTTTTGAATCTGCAGTATATATACCGCGCAAAGAAATATTACAACATGCAGCCGGCAGATATTTATTTGATGCTGATTCCCATTCATTATAAAGTTCACGTCGACCAGATAAAAGAACTGGTCGAGACGGCATCTTTGGAGGAATTTATGAATGTATTAGAAAAAACCTCCTATGCCCGTCATTATAACTTCCGGCAGAATCTAACGATCGAGCAGATGTACGCTGATTGTCTCCATCATCTTTATATAATAGACAGACGACGTAACCCCTACTCTATCGCTGCAATCAATACCTATCTCTTCTTAAAAGAAGAGGAACTCAAAAAGCTGACTACCGCTATGGAGTGTATCCGGTACAGCCTGTCTCCCGGCGAAACGTTGGCATACGTAGGAGGTAGAACACAATGATTGTAAAGATGAAATTTATTAATATATCCGGCCCGCGCAGTGACATTGATCGGGTGACAGATCTTTATCTTTCCCGATACGAAATCCAACTGGAATCTGCATTGTCTGAGCTCAAGACAGTGGATAACCTGCGCCCCTTTATAGAAATCAATCCATACCGTGACGCATTAAATAAAGCAGTACAATTTGTGGAGCTCCTTCCAAATGTCCAGGATATTGTTCCTGACACATCCCTGGGGCTCAACGACATGTTTGAAATCGTCAGAAAAGCGAACGAAGATTACATGTCTCTTGAGGAGAAGAAGGAAAAATTAAAAAAGAAAACCGAACAGCTTCGTGCAAAGCAGCAAGTCATCGCACCTTTCCGTCCTTTGGACTGTGATTTACATCACGTCTTAAATTACCGGTTCATCAATTACCGGTTTGGGCGAATTGCTGTGGAATATTATCACAAAATGCTCAAATATCTGATGGAAGATCTGGGCGCTATCTTCGTAGAAGGAGAACGCGATGAAAGCTATGTGTACGGGGCTTATTTTGTTTCTCCCGGGGAAGTACAGAAGGTAGACGCAGTATTTCGTTCTCTGCATTTTGAACGGATTGAATTAAAGGACGAATTTGAGGGTACTCCTTCTTATGCCTATCAGGCTTTAGACAGCGAGATTGCAAGAATTCATATAGAAATCGAAGATTTGGACAAAGCTGCCGGAGAAATGCTCTCTGATCGTGCGCCGCAGCTTGTCGCCGCCAAAAACCGTTTAGAAGAACTTTCTAATAACTTTGATGTCCGCAAGCTTGCTGCCCGCGTAGAAGACAAAAAAGAGGATTACTATATTCTCTGCGGCTGGATGGCGGAAGATGACGTAGAAAAATTTTTAGCTGAAATCAAAGAGGACGATCGGGTATTCGTCGTAGTGGAGGACGACCACGATACCTTTTTCGGGGAACCACCTACAAAGCTGGAGAACCCCAAGCTTTTCAAGCCTTTTGAAATGTTTATCCAGATGTACGGACTTCCTGCTTCTAACGAAATGGATCCGACTGTATTTGTAGGCCTGACGTATTCGTTTATTTTCGGCGTTATGTTCGGAGATGTGGGACAGGGACTTTTGCTTTTTATTGGCGGAGGGCTGATCTTTCATTTTAAAAAGGCTCCTCTTGCCGGAATTATCGCAACTGCCGGAATCTTTTCCACCATTTTCGGCTTCCTCTTCGGGAGTATTTTTGGTTTTGAAAATGTCCTACCGGCTCTGTGGCTGCGTCCCATTGACCATATGACGACACTGCCGTTTTTAGGAAAGCTGAACACTGTATTTATCATTGCTGTTGCCTTTGGTATGGGAATCATTCTTCTCGCTATGATTCTTCATATTATCAACGCACTGAAAAGCCGCGATATAGAAGGCGCCTGGTTTGACGCCAACGGTGTTGCCGGATTCATTTTCTATGCCTCCGCCATCGTCTCCATTGTACTGTTTATGACCGGCAATTCTCTTCCTGCCGGATTTGTCATGGCTGTCATGTTCGGGGTGCCGCTGCTTTTGATTTTCTTTAAAAAACCGCTGACCAGGCTTATTCAAAAGCGCGCTGACAAGATGGAAGAGAGCAAGGCAATGTTCATTGTGGAAGGATTCTTTGAATTATTTGAGACCTTATTAAGTTATTTTTCCAACACCATCTCTTTCATCCGTATCGGCGCCTTCGCCGTCAGCCACGCAGCCATCATGGAGGTTGTGCTGATGCTCGCCGGTGCAGAGGAGGGAAATCCAAACTGGATTGTCATTGTACTGGGAAACCTGTTTGTATGCGGATTGGAAGGACTAATCGTAGGTATCCAGGTACTGCGTCTAGAATATTATGAAATGTTCAGCCGCTTTTATAAAGGCACTGGCAGAGCATTTCAGCCATATACAAAAAAGACAAACAAAAAATAGGAGGATTATACTATGACTTTAGCAACGAAAATTATCTTCATCATCGCTTTGATTTTAAGCATTATCATCCCATTTGGCTACTATCTGATCGGAGAAAAGAATAAAAAGCGTTATAAACGTACGCTCGGCGTCAATGCTTTCTTTTTCTTCGGTGCGTTTGCCCTCGCCTCCATTATGATGTTAAGTCCAGATGTACAGGCGGCGGGAAGTGTCACTTCAGATTCTGGTTTTGCAACAGGAATGGGCTATATCGCAGCCGCATTGGTTACCGGTTTATCCTGTATCGGCGGCGGTATTGCCGTTGCCAGCGCAGCGAGTGCGGCATTGGGAGCAATCAGCGAAGACTCTTCTGTTCTGGGTAAATCTTTAATTTTCGTAGGACTTGCAGAAGGTGTCTGCCTCTACGGGCTGATTATCTCTTTTATGATCCTGGGGAACCTATAATATGAAAATGTATTTAATCAGTGATAATGTCGATACCTATACGGGCATGAGACTTGCAGGGGTAGACGGTGTTGTTGTACATGAACGCGAGGAGCTTCGCAAAGCGCTTGAAGATGTGCTGGCAGACAAAACGGTAGGCATTGTGCTTCTAACCGAAAAATTCGGCCGCGAATTTCCTGACATCATTGACACATTCCGTCTGGAACGCAAAAATCCCCTTCTTGTCGAAATCCCCGACAGGCACGGAACCGGACGAAAAAAAGACTTTATCACGTCTTATATTACTGAAGCAATCGGACTTAAATTGTAAATATATAAAGAAGGACATCTGAAATGAAAAAACGTGCTGAATGGAAAAGGAGGAATTTTGTTTGACTCTGGAAGAAAAAATCGCACATTTACAGACTACATCGATGGAACAGGCGAGAAGCGAAGGAAATGCCATCATCGATTCCTACAAAGAAGCACTGGAAAAAGTATTGGCAGATCATAAAGAGGAGGCGATCCGCCAGTCCCAGACCCGCATCAAGGCTGAGACGACAAATGCCAGACAGCAGCTAAACCAGGCAATGGCAAAATCACAGCTGGAAATAAAACGACAGTACGGAAAAGTACAGTTGGAATTAAAAGATAAAATATTTGAAGAAACCAAAAGCCTGCTTGATGACTATA
>ERZ857801.1704-NODE-1704-length-21764-cov-71.995209_pt1 | contig 21764 bp, 19 predicted proteins | sample MGYA00519762_ERZ857801 | MGnify/ENA primary metagenome ERZ857801 (study PRJEB31778, sample SAMEA3449368) | human gut metagenome | biome: human gut; feature: human-associated habitat; material: faeces | place: United Kingdom | collected 2010/2012 ...
GTAGGGTACGCTGTTCTCAATTTGTGTTGTTGCTTCTTTACCGTATATGAGCATTCACGCCCTGCTTCTCGTGGTCCTTCTCCGTGGGCAGTACGATGGCCAGGGACAGGCCGTACATCACCAGCGTGGCCCCCACGGCGAACAGCAGCAGCTTCGGCTGTAACGCCTGGTCGATGGAGGAGGTGTACAGGTTCCAGAACAGCATTACCGGCATGAAGAACCGGAACGCCATCTTGTTCAATCCGGGCACGTCCTCCACCCGGATACCGCCCAGACACTTGACCCCGTAGCCCAGTCCCATAATAAGAAACAGGGGCATCACGGCGTTAAAGCAGACTTGCAGATTGCTGAGCATGACCCATCGGCCTCCTTTCCCCCGTGCAGCCCCGGCGCACGGTCTATTGCGTCAAAAACGTCATGGCTGCCAGCAGCACGGCCAAAAAGCCGAAGCTGACGGCGGAGAACAGTGCCAGGAACCGTCCGGTCTGTCCCTTGACGTGCTTCGTATACTCCCGGAAGGTGATCAGGCTGGCCAGCGACGCCACCAGCGTCCCCGCCCCGCCGATGTTCACCCCCACCAGCAGCGCCGGGTAATCGTCGGTAAACTGGCTGAGCAGTATGGCCGCGGGCACATTGCTGATGACCTGACTGGTCAGCGCCGCCACCGGCATGGTCCCGTGGGCCAGCAGCTGCCGGAACAGTGTCCGCACCGGCTCCATCCGGGCCATGTTGCCCGAGAAGGTGAAAAACGCCGCGAACGTCACCAGCAGCCCCCAGTCCACGCCCAGCAGCGCCCGGCGGTCCAGCACCAGCAGCGCCGCCGTGATGGCGGCCAGCCCAAGCCAGTAGGGGATGCCGCGCAGCACCATGGCCACAGCCGTGCAGAACAGCGCGCCGTACACGATGCACCGGCGCTTGTCCACCGGCGTCTCCTGCGCCGGTACCGTCAGCGTCTCCCGGGGAATCAGCAGGCAGCACGCCAGGATCAGCGCCGTGGACAGCAGGAACGGTGGCAGCATGATGGTCAGGAACTCCCCATTGGGGATCGTATAATGATTAAATAGGTATAGGTTCTGCGGATTGCCGAAGGGCGTCAGCATCCCGCCCAGATTGGCGGCGCAGTTCTGCAATATGAACGTCAGCGCTGTGTGCTTCGTCTGCCCTGTGCCCTCCAGCACGAACCAGCTCAGGGGCAGAAACGTCAGCAGCGCCGTGTCGTTGGTCAGCAGCATGGAGCCGATCAGCGTAACGACAACCAGCGCCGTCACGGCGCTGCGGGCCGTGTGAAACGCCCGCACCAGCCGCTGCGCCAGCAGGGGGAACAGTCCCGCGCCCCGCAGGGCGCACACCACCGCCAGTATGCAGAACAGGCATGAGAGCGTCTTCACGTCGTAGTACCCGAGATAGGCGCTGTCCGGCGGCACGAATACGGCGGTGACGGCCGCCGCCAGCACCGCGATCACCGGCATGGCGTTGGTGCGGCACCACTGGAGAACTTTCATGTATGTATGCACCTCCGCACGATACGACTCAACGGCTGTTACCTTACCATATTTTGGCCGGAAACGCAAGGGCTTGCCCCGGCTTTCTTGCCCTTTTCCGCCGCCTGTGCTATACTGAAAGCGATACAGAAAAGGGAGGTGCTCCATGGATGACATTTTGAGCCGTTTTTCCATCAACTGCCACAGCAGCATCCGCTATGCCGGCGCGATGACGGTGTGGTTCGACCCCTTCCGCGTGGCGGACGCGCCCTGCGATGCGGACGTGGTATTCGTCACCCACGACCACTATGACCACTTCTCCCCGGAGGATATCCGCCGGGTGATGAAGCCCGACGCGGTGCTGGTGCTGCCGGAGACGTGTGTGGCGGCGGCGCTGCGGGCCGGCTTTGCCTCGGCGCAGCTGCTGCCGGTGCGGCCCGGAGAGGCGTACACCGTGAAGGACCTGCACTTCACCGCCGTGCCCGCCTATAACCTCGGCAAGCCCTTCCACCCCCGCGGGAACCGCTGGGTGGGCTATGTGGTCACGCTGGAGGGTCGGCGGGTCTATGTGGCCGGCGATACCGACGATACCCCCGATGCACGGTCCGTGTCGTGTGACGTCGCCTTCCTGCCGGTGGGCGGTACCTACACCATGACCGCCGCCCAGGCCGCCGGTCTGGCGGCCGCCCTCCGCCCGCAGATCGCCGTCCCCACCCACTACGGCTGTATCGTGGGGGAGAGGACGGACGGCGCGGCCTTTGCCGCCGCCCTGCCGGCGGACATCTCCACCGTGCAGCTGATCCGCCAATGACCCCGTACAGAATTCCGCCCCGGTGCCGGCCGATGCCGACCAGACGGTGGAGGTGACGGCCCCGGCACCAGCCGGGGAGGATGATCGAGCGAACGAAAAAAACATTCAGCGGCCCCCGGCGTCAGCCGGGGGGGATGATCGGATGAGCAAAAAAGACACTTAGCGGCCCCCGGCGTCAGCCGGGGGCCGTCACTTCATTTTTGCTGCATTTTGCTTACAAAAAAAGCACAAAAAGGGAACCAAAGAGTACAGGGTGGGTACAGAAAAAGTAAAGCAAATGTATCAAAAGAAAGCACTATTTCTCGCTTTTTTCCTCCCGCGGCAGCACCAGATTGAGCAGTACGGCCATCAGTGTGGCTACAACCACCGGGGACTTTCCGAAGATGGTCGTCACCGCCTCCGGGAACTGTGCCAGGGCCTCTGCCGCCTGGGAAATGCCCACACCCAGTGCGGCGGAAAGCCCGACGATCGTGGTGTTTCGGGCGGTCAGCCCCTCGGCGGCGATGAGCTTCATGCCGGTCATGGCGATGGTGGAAAACACCGCCGCCGTGGCCCCGCCCAGCACGCATTGCGGGATGGTGGTGAGTACGGCAGAAAATTTCGGAATGATACCGGCAAGCAGTAAAAACGCGCCGGTCAGCGCAAAAACGTTGCGATTTACAACTTTATTTGTGGCTACAATTCCCACATTCTGGGAGTATGTCGCCGTGGGAAGACCGCCCAGCAGCGCTGTCAGAATGTTGCTGACGCCATAGGCTGCGATGCCGCCCCGCAGCTCCTGCGTGGTGGGCTCCCGATCCATGCCGCCCACGGTGGTGGCCGTCAGGTCGCCGATAGCCTGAATGGCGTTGATGGCGAACAACAGCCCCAGCGCGACGCACGCCGATGGCTCAAATGTCACGCCAAAGGGCAGAAATTCCGGCAGAGAGAACCACCCGGCCCCCGCGATGCCGGACAGATCCACCATCCCGGCCCCAAAAGCGACGGCGTAGCCCGCCAGAATACCCAGTAAAATGGACGCCAGCTTAAAAATGCCCCTGCCGCGATTGGTCAGCACCAGCACCACCGCTAGTGTAAATGCCGCAATAGCCCAGTTCTGCCAGGATCCGTACACCAGCGCTTCCGGCAGGCCCCGCTGCACCACAACGCTTTCATATGTGTTGCCGGTGCCGCCGGCCATATAGTTGATGGCCGTGGGGTACAGAGACAGACCGATGGTGAACACTACCGTACCGGTAATGGCCGGCGGGAACAGCCTGCGGATAGGCTTGATGAAGATACCCACCAGTGCTGCCACCGCGCCGCCCACGATCATAGCGCCCGACACAGCGGCCAACCCGCCGCTGCCGGAGACGATGGCCTGCATACTGGGCAGATAAGCGAAGCTGACACCGAAGATCACCGGCAGCCCCGCGCCGAAGCGCCCACCGATGGGAAACAGCTGCAGCAGCGTGGTAACGGCGGACATGACCAGCGATGCCTGTATCAGCAGGACCCGCTGGTCATGCGCCAGTCCGGCCACGTTGGCAATGATGATGGCTGGGGTCACGCAGCCCACGATCATAGCCACCAGGTGCTGCAGCGCCATGGATACGGCCATGCCAACAGGTGGCAGGCCCCGGTATTGAAACAGCGCCTCTCGGCGGCATTCAAGCTTTCGCATGGTGTGGTCTCCTTTGTGCGTAGTGTGCTCAGTATAGCACGTTTTTAACGGGAAACTCAACCGTTTTCTCACAAATAGCTGTACAGCCCAAGCGGCGTAAAACCGCCCTCCGGTATCGTCGGAGGGCGGTCAGATCATGCGTGTTTATGCCTGCAGACACTGGCGAAAAACGGGCGCTTCAGCGTGTCTGTACTGCTGAACAAACCGGATTAGAAGGATGACAGCGCCTCGCGTGTGTGCGGGGTGCTGTTTTTGTGCTTGACAAGGGAAGCGCAGCGGCATATAATAACGCATTGTTATTGATAACGCATAGTGATTGTTGAGGTGAGCGTAATGCCGGCAGCAAAACGAATATCCAAAGAGGCCATCATCGATGCCGCGGCGGCGGTGCTCCGCACCGGCGGGTTTGAGGCCATCAACGCCCGCAGTGTGGCAAAGGCGCTGGGGTGCTCCACCCAGCCTATCTATCTGTCCTTCCGTAATATGGAGGAGTTGAAGTCCGCGCTGACCCAGCGGGCCATCGAGCAGCATACCCAGCGGGTACGGGAATCTCTGCGGGCGCATGAGGGGTGCGATAGTCGGTACAGCAGCTACGGCATGGGCTTTGTGCAGTTCGCGGCCCAGGAAAAGCAGCTGTTCCGCTGGCTGTACCTGGAGGACAACCAGCCGGGCCGCCATCAGGAGGACGTGCTGGAGCCGGAGATCATCCGGACCGTTATGGACGAATTCGGCTATGACGAGGTCACGGCCCGGGCCTTTCACCGGGATATGACGTATTATTCCTACGGACTGGCCATCCTCGCCAACACCGGGCATCTGGCGCTGACAGAGACGGAGCTTCGGGCAGCCTTTCGACGGGAGTTCCGTGCACTGGCGGCGTATTACGGTCCGCCGAAGAAGCTGCCGGAATTTGCAGAGAGGGAGAATGCAGTGCATCAATTATTCCGCTAAGAGGCCGTTTTGCAAAATTGTAAGAAAATCGCAGGAAATGTAAGGAAAAGCAATGGCTGCCATGGGATAATGGCGGTATACTCCTCCGGTGGGAAGAAGGTGTTGAAGTGAAAACAAATAAGACATTGGCACAGAAGCTGTGTCTGCTGGGCCTGGAGAGTCTGCTGTCGTATACGGCGGCTCTGCTGGCAGCGCTGTGTTTTTTGGTGCTGCTGCCCGGGTGCAGCCTGGGGGAGAAGGTGGATCGCGAGCCGGTGCAGACACTGGAATGCACCCGCCCGGCATCCCTGTCCGGGCTGTATCCGGCGGGCGGCAGCGTGGTGCTGATCAGCTGGGCGGACTATGAGAGCGGCAGGACCACTGTGCAGCTGGTGGATGCGGAAGCGGACACCGTGAAGCGTGAGGTCACGCTGGATGGGGTTTGGGATACGAAGCGGCAGGCCCTGGCGCATGGATTTGCGCTGTGCGACCGGGAGACGAATCGTTGGAAGCTCCTGGACGATGTGCTGACGGAGACAGGCAGCTTTGATGCGGAGAACGTAGATGGCTTTTTCTCATATGACGGGGAGAGCTATTACTTCCTGCGGGACGGGGTGCTGCATTGTCAGAACATAGCCGGAGGAGAGGCACAGCCGGTAACGGCGCTGTCACAGCTGCGGTTCGCGGAATTGACGGCCTATGATGCGGCAAGCGGGCGGATGGCGGCCCTGTTCCTCCTGTCACCCTACGGCAGCGTCTGCGGTACGGCGGTCTTTGACCCGGAGACGGGGGCGATCAGCCTGCTGCAGGAGCAGCGGTATCAGGTGATGTTGGCGCCGGCGGGCGGCATGAGCCTGCTGGCCTTTGACAACGATAAAATGGGATATTCCGCCCTGTGCGGCAGCGGCGATACGTTCTGGTTCGCCGATGCTCCGCTGTTTCTGGACGCGGGAGGCGCGCTGTACGCCGTCGGCGATGCGGAGGAGCTGATCGGTGTGGGAACGGGCCGCACGACGCTGTATAACGTGGGGGAGAGCATCACGGCCTGCGACCTGACGGCTAACGGTATCGCCGGAGAGATGTACGACTGCTGCGTTCTGCCGGAGGCAGGCCTGCTGGTGGGCGGCATGTATGAAAACGGCGCCTTCCGGCTGTACGTTATAGACCCGGCGCAGCTGACCTTCGAGCCGGTAGCGTCAGCGGTGCCCGTCCCGTCGCCGTTGACGGTGAATGAGACACTGCTGCAGGCCTATTGGGGTGCCCTGAACGGCCTGCCGGTGGCAGAGAGCTTACAGGAGGCGCGGCAGCAGGCGGATGTGTTGGAGCAGCGATACGGCGTGCGGATACTGCTGTCCTCCCAGTGCAGGGAGGCAGCGGCGCTGAGCAGCTATCCCATCACTCTGTCGGACACCATGGACACGGAAGCAGAGCTGAACGGCGTCCGCGCCGTGCTGGCGGCGATGGACCGCAGCTTTGCCCTGTATCCGGAGGGCTTTCTGGCGCAGTTCCGCAACCGCGCCGGTGAGGGCGGACTGTGCTTCTTGCTGGTGGCTCACATCGACAGCGACTATGGCGTGGTAGGCTGCACCTACGATTCGGCGGACTGGCAGTATATCGCGCTGGACGTGCAGGCCGACTATATGCGGGAGGGCACTGTCTGCCACGAGATCTGGCACGCTACGGAGAACGAGATACTCTCACGCGATTACACCGCCTTCAACTGGGATGACTGGAATGCGCTGAACCCGGCGGGCTTTACCTATTGGAACGACAGCGGTGACTATGACCGGTACGACGCCCGCTGGACCATGTTCGACAACGGCGAGGGCGTGTACTTTGTGGACAGCTACGCCAAGCTGGCGGCACAGGAGGACCGGGCGCGAATCATGGAGTATTTCATGGTACATGAGGACGAGGCGGGGCTGCTGATCCAGTCAGACGCCATACGGCAGAAGCTGACGTGGATGTGCCGCGCTGTGCGGGAGTGCTTCGATACCGCCGGATGGGGAACGCCCCGGTGGGAGAAGCTTTTGTAAAATAAAGGAGAGTCTATGATACCCGAATGGAAAATATATCCCCGTTCTCAGGGACACAGTACCGTGTACCTGCAGAACGTGGTCACAGATCCTGCCATACAGGTGGGGGCGTACACCATCTATGACGATTTTGTCAATGACCCCCGGGACTTCCAGCGGAACAACGTGCTGTACCACTATCCCGAGTGCAACCATGACCGGCTGATCATCGGAAAGTACAGCTCCATCGCCTGCGGGGCGAAGTTTATCTTCAATGCGGCCAACCATACGCTGAGCAGCCTCTCTACTTACCCGTTCCCCATCATGTTCGAGGAATGGGACCTGGGGACGGCGTGCGAGGACATTGCCGCCGCCTGGGATAACCACGGGGATATCGTGGTGGGCAATGACGTATGGATCGGCTATGAGGCCGTGATCCTGGCGGGCGTTACCATCGGCAACGGCGCCATCATCGGCAGCCGCGCCGTGGTGACAAAGGATGTGCCGCCCTATACCATCGTGGGCGGTCTGCCGGCCAGGACCATCCGCAGGCGGTATGACGAGGAGACCGCCGCGCGGCTGGAGAAGCTGCGGTGGTGGGACTGGCCGGAGGCGCAGGTACGGCGGGCTATCCCGCTGCTGCAGGCCGGCGATCTGGACGCCCTGGAAAAGTTGGTATAAGGCCGGCGGCCGTGGACCAGGCGTACACGCCGGGCACTTTCTGACCCTGCTGTAAAAGAGTATCTGAGGGATACGTGTATACGGACAACGAAATGAGCCCTCCGGCAGCTGCCGGAGGGCTTCCAACTGCCTGTTGCGAAACGGGCCGGGGAAAGGTATAATCTAAGGAGAACATACTGCGGAACGGCGAGAAAGGAGAAACCTATGGGTAATGTGACAGCGGACCGCGCATGGGATGTCCATCCGGTGACGGAGGCGGACATAGAGGCGTATCTGGACATCTATCTCAATTCCTATCCGGCGTACAAGACGCTGGACGAGGAATGCCGGGCACACTACCGGAGCAAGCATCTTACGGAGCTGCGGGAGGACACCCAGACTCGGACGATGGGCCTGTTTGAGGGCGGCACACTGATCGCCACCATGAAGCTGATCCTGTTCTCCATGAACTTCTTTGGGGTCATGCAGCCTGCCTGCGGTGTGATGGCGCTGGAGGTACACCCCCTGCACAAGAAGAAGGGCGCGGCGCTGTATATGATACGGTATGCCGAGCGCTATGCACGGGAAAACGGCGCGCTGCTGACCATGCTGCTGCCGTTCAACATCGGCTTTTACCGTCGGATGGGCTACGGCTTTGGCGGGAAGTTATATGAATACCATCTGCCAACCGGGGCACTGCCGCGGTTGGACGGAGAGGTGCGGGCGCACCTGCGCCTGCTGCAGCCGGAGGAGTTTGACCAGGCGATGGACTGCCAGCGGCGCTTTGCCGCCCGAAACCATGGCATGGTGGAGAAGTTCGACGAGGAGCTGCGCGGAGCCCGGGGGGATATTCAGGTGCGCCGTATGGGTTATTACGACGGCGGACGCCTGTTAGGCTACGCGGCCTATCGGTTTGAAAGCGCCAGTGCGTGCAACTATACCCAAAACCGGCTCAGCGTGGAGGAACTGGTGTATGAGAACGGCACAGTGCTGCGGGCGCTGCTGGGCGGCCTGCGGATGCAGGAGGATCTGGCCCAGACAGTGATACTGCGGACAGGGGAGGAGGATTTCCACCATCTGCTGGACGATCCGCAGGACGTGTCCGGAAACTACATCGACTACGGCTTTTTGCAGACCAATGTTTCCGCCGTGGGGACCATGTTCAAGCTGACGGACGGGGCGGACTTCGTGCGGCGGACCGGCTATCGGAATTTCCCGGCGGGGACGCTGACGGCGGCCTTCCGCTATCGGGATGAGATGGCGGACCGGGAGGAGGAGCTGCGTATCGGCTTTGCCGATGGCCGCTGGGCCGTGGCAGAGGGGACCGCGGACGTGACGGTGATCTGCCGGCAGGGGGATCTGGCGGCGCTGCTGATGGGGTCCTGCGGTCTGACGGCGCTGCTGCGGCTGGGTGCGGCGTCCGCAGATGACGCCGAAAAGGCGCGGCAGTTGGCGCAGCTGCTGTACTGTGTCCAGAAGCCCTGGCTGAACGCGGATTATTGAGCTGCCGCGGTTGACAAATAGAAAACAACGCAGGAGAACAAGAGATGCGGAACATATTGAAGGAAAAGCTGGCCAGAGGCGAGAAGCCGCTGGGCACATTCGTGGGTACCGGCAGTGCTGCCGTGGTGGAATGTCTGGGCTGTGCGGGGCTGGATTTTGTCATTCTGGACAATGAGCACAGCCCCATCGAGGCGGAGACCACCGCCCGGCTGGTCTGCGCCGCGGAAAGGCGGAACATCACGCCCCTGGCCCGGGTGCGGGAGATCAGCCGCCCGGCGATCTTGAAGCTGCTGGACGTTGGCGTGCAGGGGATCATTATTCCAGATGTGCACAGTGCGGCGGAGGTGAAGCGCGTGGTGGATTACGCCAAGTACGCCCCGGTGGGGCAGAGGGGGTTCTGCCCGTCCCGGAAGGATGGTTGGGGCACCGATACGCCGGCCGGCGTACTGGAGACAATGGCGCACTTCAACGGTGAGACGCTGGTGATCCCCCAGTGTGAGACGACAGAGGCGCTGGCGGATATTGAGAATATCGCAGCGATGGAGGGTGTGGACGGCATCTTTATCGGTCCTTTCGATCTGTCTATTTCTATGGGGCTGCCTGGGGCCTTTGAGGAGCAGCGCTTCAAGGCGGCCCTGACGCGGATACAGCAGGCCTGTCGCCAGGCGGGCAAACCCTGCCTGATATTTGCCGGGGACGGTACGGCCGCCGGTGCACGGCTGGCCCAGGGCTTCGACGGCGTGGCCATCGGACTGGATGCCACGATGCTGATCGCCGGTGTACGGGCGCAGTTGGCTGCCTGCCGCGGATAAAGAAGAAAAGAGGACAGCGCCCCGTGGGGCGCCGTCCTCTGCATATTACATATCCTTCATTTTTTCCAGCAGCTCTGCCATCTTGTCGTAGAAGTACCGACATTCGCGGATGCTCAGGTACTCCTGAGTGGAGTGGCAGTTGAAGGCGTTGGGCGTCAGGGAGACGGCGTTAAGGCACGGAAGGTGATGGCCCGTCTGCCGATATAGCCGCGCAGGTCGGTTACCAGGCCGTTTTTCCCGCAGGTGCGCAGCGCGTCCGGGCCAAGTGCCGCGATCGCCGCGGCCAGATAGTCCCGGGTGTCCTCATCATGGAAGGAGACGCAGGGGTGTCGATGCGGGCAGCGGCGCTGGGCGATCATGTAGTCCAGCTGTTTTTTCATTTCTTCAGTAAGGTCGAAATTCATAGTATAGCTCACCGCGATTATATGCGGCGGATGTATATTCCTCCGACACCGGACAAAGACTACGGATGTAAAATCTGCTTTGACTGGAGGAATTTCATATATGAAAGCAACAGGCATCGTGCGCCGCATCGACGACCTGGGCCGTGTGGTCATCCCCAAGGAGATCCGCCGCACCATGCGTATCCGCGAGGGCGACCCATTGGAGATATACACTACCCGTGACGGCGAGGTTATTTTCAAGAAGTATTCCCTTATCGGCGGGTTGGAGGAGTTCGCCGCACAGTTCTGCGATACCCTCAGCCGCAGCACGGACTTTTCAGCCGCTGTTACCGACCGCGATGCGGTCATCGCCATCGCCGGGGCGGGGAAGAAGGAACTGCTGGGCAAGCCTGTCTCCCCTGCGCTGGAGCAGGTCATGGACCAGCGTGGCCTCTACTGCGGCGAGGGTGTGGCCATCAGCGATGAGAACGAGCAGTTCCGGGCCGCTGTGGCGGCACCTATTCTCTGCGGCGGCGACGTGCTGGGCGCGGTGCTCTTTCTCTCTCCCGACGGCAAGCCGGCGGGGGAGACGGAGTGTAAGCTTGCCCAGACCGTGGCGTCCTTTCTGGGCAAGCACATGGAGTCCTGACAAAAGGCCCCGCGGCTTTCACCGCAGAGCCTTGCATAACGGCTTTCGCAAGTTTTTTGACCGGCAAGAAAAAGAGAAGCGCCCTTCAGGCGCTTCTCTTTTGACTTATCAGTGCAGCAGCAGGCTGACAACAGCCTGAACGTCATCGACGCTTACTTCGCGGTTGCCGTTGACATCGCAGCGGAGGAACTTCTCCATGTCAAGTGCGGAATGCTTGGCATTATAGAGGTCATAGACATACTGGGCGTCGTTGATGTCGATATGGCCCGTGCCATTGACGTCGCCGCTGTAGGATACCGACACAGTGGAGTTGCCCTTAACGGAGATCGCGGATTTCGCCGCGGCGGCGATATCTGCCGCCGTACCCTTGCCGACCAACAGCCAGGCGTAGGCTTCGTATTTCCCTGACCAGAACATGGCCGTATCACCGTAATAGAGGGACTTGGTCGCAGGGAGCTTTGTTTCCGGCACAGCGGTGATGAGCCACACAACGCTACCGTCTGTATACTTCACATACTCGACTGCGTCCACCGTCAATGCAAGCTGTGACGTTTTGGTGATGGTCACCATGATAATGCCGCCCTTGATGTAGTCCCCGGGAATGGTGTAGGTGCTGGTGCTTCCTTCATTACGCTGGAGCGTGAGAGTTTTTTCGCCAACCATGACAATAACTGTGTAGTCAAATCCATCTTGGTGGTTGATACCGAATGTAAAAGCTTCACCGCTTTTTACGGTATAGGACGTAACGCCATCCCAGACATCGGCGGCGCCGCTGCCCGCAAGCACGATTTGCGTGGTGCCGCTTTGCGGGGCCTTCTTCACCGTAATGACCACCGGGCCGGTGACGGACTTTGCCGGGATCGTGTAGGTATAGGCGTTGCTGCCGCTGTTGCTGACAGTGCACGTCACCGGCTGGCCGTTCACCGTTACGGCCACCGCGTAGTCGTAGTTGGCGGCCTGCGTGACCGTAAAGGTATAATTCTGCCCATGCTTTGCGGGAGTGAGGGGGCTGACGTCGCCGGAGCCGTCGCCCTCGACGGTCGCCGCGTATGTTTTGATAGTGGGTGCGCTGTTGGCTTTGATGACCAGCTCGCCGGTGACATTTTTGATCGTATAGCTGCCGTCACTGTTGTTGATGATGGCTACCGTTTTGCCATCCACGGCGGCCGAAAAGCCGTAGTCATAGCCGGGATCGGCGGTGAAGGTGTAGTCGCCGTTTGCGGTCACGTAAGCGTCACCGGTGGCACAATCCGGAAGCACAACAGGGAAGCCGCCGCACAGGATCGTCACCGTGTTGCTTTGGCCGGCCGGTACACTGGCAGTTTGGGCGTCCTTTGCCGCGTTGGCGCGGACGTCCATCTGTGCCTTGACCAATTTCACAGTGGCCTCACCGGCGGCCTTTACGGTGAAATTCAGCGTGATAAAGCTGTCGGAGCGAGTTTTCCCATAGCCGCCTATGGTCAACAATCCAGCGTCAGAGTTGTTGTTGATGATGTCAGGGATATCACCATTGCTGCCGATAGTGGCACTCGTGAAAGTAAGCTTTTCCGCGTCATAGTCAATTTGGAAGAAATAGGTGTTGTACTCCTGCGATGTGGAATTTTGACCTAAGTATAGTCCAACCAATGCGGTTTCTCCGACTGCGGTGGTTGGATTGCTATACAGATAAGCGTAAAAGCTCTCTGTGCCGCTGGCAGACGCCGGCAGCAAAAGCAGTACCATAACCGCCGCTAAAAGCCCGGAAAACCATCGTTTCATCTTAAAAACCCCTCCGTTTCGCCACTTTTCGGCAAATACCAACCTAAATTTATCACCGGTCACCGAACAATTCAATTCGCAATAGGCAGAAATTTGAGGGGAATTGTTGTGCAGAATGACGATAAAGCCCATGAAAATGGGCAAAAACCTTCCCCCAGGGGGAGGGATTTTTCACGCCCTTGTTAGTGTTCCGTTAAAACTGCGTTAAGAAATCACCGATTTTCTTGAAACTACAATCATAGAGTGCTACCATAAAACAACGTAGGGGGCGTGAGGTACAGGCCTCGCGCGACAGGAGGGGAGCTCCCGGGAGACAGATCATCTGTTTCCCGGGAGCCTTGCTTTGCCTACAAAAAACCCATCGGCCGCACAAAAATGCGGCCGATGGGTTTACCATAATTTGTATTATTGTCAACTTAGCCCTGCGGCTGCTCATTTTCTGGCACCGGAGTCTCGACGGTGGAATCGGCAGCAGGCTCCAGCGCCGCTTGGGGTAGCGGCTCCTGCGGGGAAGCCTCGGGCGCAGCGGGGACCCGCGGGTCCGGCTCCGCCTGTGTGGCTTCAGCGGCCTCCTGGGCCTCACGGGCCAGGCGCTCGTTTTCCTCGCGGATGGCGGCCTTCTGCTCGCGGCGGGCATCAGCGGCAGCGAAGAACGCCCGCACCAGCGCCAGCAGCACGAAGAATGCCGCGATGGCCAGGCCGATCCAGCCCGCAGTGCGGATCAGGAAAAAGTCCCGGATGGTGAAATACTCCTTGTAGATTCCCAGGAAATACAGCGCCACGCCGCCGGCGGCACACAAAATGCACAGCAGCAGGCGGAAGAAGGCCCGGACCTTGTGCTTGCGCCCGGCCAGATACGCCACCAGCAGCGCCAGCGCGGCCAGAAACAGCGCCGGGGACTGGCAGCAGAGGATATAGCCCAACGTCTTGTCCAACATGGCCTCGTCTCCTTACAGCTGGCACTTGCCCCGGGGCAGGTATTTGCCGTCCGGCCCGGCCAGCACCTTGCCCGAGGACACCGCGGGCTTGCCACGGAGCCACACCTGGCGGATGGAGCCCTTGGTGACCACACCCTCATAGGGGTTGTAGTCCGCCGCGCCCACCATATCCTCGGCGCGGATGACGTGGTCGGCGTTGGGGTCGTACACCACGATATCGGCGTCGGAGCCGGGGGCCAGTACGCCTTTGCGCGGGAACAGGCCATACAGCTTGGCGGGGTTCTCTGCCAGCACACGGCACATGGCGCCCAGGCCGATCTTCTTCTTGGCCACGCCGAAGGTGTAGATCAGCTCGCCGCGGGTCTCCACGCCGGGGATGCCGCCGGGAATAGCGGTGAAATCGTCGCGGCCCGCCAGCTTCTGCTGGGTAGTGAAGCTGCAATGGTCGGTGGACACGGTCTGCACCTCACCCCGGCGGATGGCCCGCCACAGGGCCTCACGGTCAGCCGGTTTCCGAATAGGAGGCGAGCAGACGTATTTGGCTGCCTGCAGCCAGTCCTCGTTATAATACACGCTGTCATCCAATACCAGATACTGGGGGCACGTCTCCACAAAGACCTTCTGGCCCCGCCAGCGGGCGTTGGCGATCTCGTCCAGCGCCTCGATGTTGGTGGTGTGGACGATGACCACGGGGACGTCTACCTGTTCGGCGATGCGGAGCAGACGGCCCACGGCCTCGGCCTCCATGATGTCGGGCCGGGTCTCCGGGTGGCAGTGGACGCCGTTCTCGCCGGCGGCCTTCTTTTCGGCGATCAGCGCGTCGATGACCCCGGCGTTTTCGCAGTGGACGCCGCAGATGCCGCCCTTTTCCTTCAGCTTTTTCAGCGCCTTGTACATGGCCTCGTCACCGATCATCATGGCCGGATAGGTCATGTACATCTTGAAGGAGGAGATACCCTCGGCGTACATATCGTCGATCTCGCGCTCGATGGTCTCGTTCCAGTCGTCGATGGTCATGTGGAAGCCGTAGTCGCAGGCACACTTACCGTCGGCCTTCTTGTGCCACAGGCGCAGGCCGTCGTGCAGCGTCTCGCCCTTGTTGGGGCAGGCAAAGTCGATGATGGTGGTGGTGCCACCCCGCAGCGCCGCCCGGGAGCCGCTGGCAAAGTCATCCGCCGTGGTGGTGTTGCACACGTCCAGATCGAAGTGGGTGTGGGCATCGATAAAGCCGGGGAACAGCAGCATCCCGGTCACGTCCACCACCTGTGCGCCGATGGCGGGAATATCGCGGCAGACATCGAGGATCTTCTCGCCCTCCACCAGGATATCGGCCCGGCGGGGGCCCTTGCCGGTGACCACGGTACCGCCCTTGAACAGCAATCTCATCACAAGACCTCCTCGTTTGTGTTGATTTCTGTCGGTATTATAACACTTTTCTCCCCACTGTGTAAAGCACAATAAAAACGTCCCCAAGCCTTCCCCCTGGGGGCGCCCCCTCGTTAGCCTTCCCCTCGAGGGGTCCGCGGTGTTGAATGACACGCCGGTGGCGTGTCAGACCCGTGGACCGACCGACCCGCAGGGAGACAGGTGGCGCGGGGCAGTCCCTCAAGCCTTCCCCTTGAGGGCGCCCCAGTGCTCACACTGGGGTGTGCACAGCTGAAGGTGGCGCGGCGAAGCCGTGACGGATGAGGGGTAAAAAGAAGCTCTTATAACCCTCCCGCGGCAGCGGGAGGGTTATATATTTATCTCACCCCGTCAGGGGTGAGATATTATCTATCCCCGGCCGACAGGCCAGGGATAATTAAGCACAAAAAAGAAAGGCCCAGCGGGCAAGCAATCTTTATTCACCCCACCCCCGCCATGGGGTGGGATAATTAAAGGCAAAAAAAGAAGCACCCCGCAGAAAAACAATCTTTACTATACCTCCCGCGACAGCGGGAGGTATAATTAAAGGCAAAAAAAGAAAGGCCCAGCGGGCAAGCAATCTTTATTCACCCCACTCCCGCCAGGGAGTGGGATAATTAAAAGAAAGGCCCCGTAGAAAACCAGCCTCTACTATTCCTCCCGCGGCAGCGGGAGGGATAATTAAGCACAAAAAAAGAAAGGCCCAATGGGCCTTTCTCTTTTTTGCGTTTAATTAGAACTCCTTTTTCTTGCCGATGACGAGGGCGGAGCCGGCGACGGAGGTCAGAGCCATACCGACGTACATAGCGATACCAGCGTCAAAGGTCTTGGGGGACTTGTTGGGACCATCAGCGGGCTTGGTAGCGGTCTTGTCAGCAACCAGCAGCAGGCCACCAGCAACGACGGTGTAATTAGCACCAGCGGGAACCTCGGAGACCTTCTCGTACAGCTTCGCGGTAGCGCCGCAAGAAGAGCACTTCGCGGTCATGTTGGTACGGTCCAGAACCCAAGTGTGCTGCACGACAGCAGCGCTCAGCTTGCCCAGATCTTCGCACTTAACAACAGTACCATCGACCAGCAGATACACGGGAGAAACGGCATTGTCATTGGCAACGAACAGGTTAATAGTATCGTCAGCATCGACAACAGCGGTGTAGAACTTCACGGTATCAGCATACTTATCGGTATCCTTCTTATACTGGCCGCAAGCCTTGCCGAAATCGGTGTACAGGGTACCATTGTGATTGTACTCAGCATTGGTCAGAGCCATATACATAGCAACCTTGTCAGTGCCGTGATACTTCACAATATAATCGGCATCAGCAGCAGAGGACTCAACGAGCTTGAAAGCCGCAACGTCAGCATTATTGGACTTGATGGAATAATAAGCGATGGAACGGGGCTTGGTGGTAACAGCTTTGTGGTACTCCAGTTCAACGTTCTGTACGACTTCGCCCTGCTTGTCGCCAGTCTTGGCGTCGTAGAAATCGTAGGTCTGGGGTGCCGCGAACGCGGTGGTGCACAGTGCCAGAGCCATGACCATGGCCAGCACAGTTGCAATGATCTTCTTCATGTTTGTTTCCTCCATAAAAATTTGTTTGTGTCGGACTTGACCTCGCCACTCTCGCCAGCGGTTTACAACGTAAACATCATTATGTTGTAAAAATTTTTACGGATTTTATTACCAGTTATTTCCATTTTTGAGGTAGTGATACCGCGCCGTTAAAAATCGCCCAAAATTGGAAATAATTTCCATTTCTTCCATAATTTACCAGTAATTTACGCAATTTATCTAAGCACATATAAAGCGTAACTCCTGTGTAACGCAGCATTTATGTAATTCAAATCGAGATTTTTAAAAAAAGCAACAACTTAGCTGGAAAAATTTTCCAGCCAAAATTGAAAAGTCATTATGTAAACTATATAGCCCGAAATACATCCAAAATCCCGTTCATAATTCAGTTACAATTTATTCAGCGAAAGCGTTGTCTGCGTTTTTGTGCGTAAAAGGAGCTTCGCCGTCCCGGCGGCGCGGAGGCTTACGCGGCCGCTTGCCCCAGCCACGGTAGGGACGTTTTCTTCTCCCGGGCGGGCGATTATCAAACCGCGCCAAAGCCGCCAAAGCCGCCCTCCGGGCGGCTTTGGGTGGTGCGCCCCCGGGCGCGGGGGTACATCTGTGAATGTTCCGTTAAGATACCGTTAAGAAATCGCCAATTTTCTTGAAAACCAGATTTCAGAGTGCTACCATGAAACAACGTAGGGGGCGCGAGGTACAGGCCTCGCGCGACAGGAGGGGAGCTCCCGGGCGGCAGATATCATCTGTTGCCCGGGAGCCTTGTTTTGCCTGCAGGAAAACCCCACCGGCCGCGTTCTTACACAGCCGGTGGGGTTTACCATAATGCATGTTATTGTTAACTTACAGATGCTTTTCCGGGGCCTGCATGTCCCTGCTGATCTGCTTGGCGTAGCGGTCCTCTTCGCTGAACACGCAGCCGCAGTACTTCTGCATATACAGCCCCAGCTCGCGGGCCTCCTGCTGCCCCTGGCGGAAACCGGGACGAAAATCACGGTACAGGAATGTCACACCGTACTGCACGGACACCTCCTCGGCGGTTTGACGCAGCAACTCATGGTCCTGGTATGGGCTGACAAACAAGGTGCTGGAAAAGCTCTGAAATCCGTGTTCAGATGCATAGCGGGCGGTCTGCTCCAGCCGCAGGCGGTAGCAGTGGCCGCAGCGGTGATCGATGTCCTCTGCCACGGCGCGGCAAAAATCCCGCAGGCCGTAGTCCTCCTGCACGATCAGTTCCACGCCCACAGACGGCGCGTAGTCCATCAGCGTGTCGCGGCGGGCCTTGTACTCCTGATAGGGGTGGATGTTGGGGTTATACCAATAGGACACCGGCTCGATACCCTCGGCCCGGAGCAGTTGGATACAGGCCACGGAGCAGGGCGCACAGCAGGTGTGCAGCAGCGTTTTCCTCATTTCTGTTTCCTCTTTCCAAAGGGCAGGCGGACGTTGCCCAGCAGTTCCTTCAGCGGTTTTCCGGCGGCCTCGCGGGGCTGCAGGGCGGACAGGAACCGGGCGCAGACCTGGCGGAAGGGCTCCTGCTCCAGCGCGTCGAAGAACCGGGAGCGATCCACGGATACCGGCGTAGGTGAGCGCAGCGCACGGTCGGCGGCCACGGCCTCGGCCAGGCCGCAGCGTCGGCGGTGAAGCGGCAGACTGTCGAACACCTGGGCGCCCTTAGCGGTATTGATGAGCAGCAGCGATACGCCCAGACGCTTCTCCTCCGGGGTGATGGCACCGCCGGTCATGTCGCACAGCGTCAGGTCGCCGGTACGGTCCGTGCTGGTATAGCCGCAGGTGTGGCAGGCGGGCCGCAGGAATATACCCCGCGCCAGCCCGCGTCCCACCTCAGACCGCAGCAGCGGCGCGTCGTACTGCCCTCCGTTTTCAAAGGTCACGTGGAAGCGGCGCGTGCTCTCACCGTTCAGCTTGCCGCGAAAGTCCACGGACAGGGGCTTCTGCTGCTTGATATACGCCATGGAGCGCACGAATTTTTCCCACACGCCGGGGCTGCCCACGCCGCTGCAGGCCACGTCACAGGTGATGAGCCGTTCCGGGTGCTCGCCCAGATAGCGGTACAGGCCGTCCACCTGACAGGGCGTGCCGGAAAACAGCACCTGCCGGCCCTGATCCAGATACAGCCGTACCTGCTGATAGCTCTCACCCACGTCGCTCTGCACCGGCTTGCTCCCCCGCAGCTGGGGCAGATCGTGCCGGTTTTTCACGGCGATGTGGCTGACCCGCAGGCCGCTGTCCAGCGCCGCGCCGAACACCACGCCGCCGCCCTCCAGCACGTATTCCGCCAGGGCGGAGAATGCGCCGCCGGCGGTGGAGTTACGCCGCACGGCCTCGTCGCCGTTCCAGACGATAAACGCTGCCGGCTCGGTGCGCGGTTCCCGCTGCTTCAGCACCGGGCAGATATGCGTGCAGTGGCCGCACTGGACACAGCCGTCGGTCACCTGCGGGTACAGAAAGCCCTCCCGGTCCGGCACCATGCGGATAGCGCCCTTGGGACAGCCATTGCAGCACGCGGCGCAGCCGGTGCAGCGTTCCCGCGGGGCCAGCTGCGGCGCGGTATTCATCTCGGTCATGGCGGCCACCTCCTGGCTCGATTTCTCCCGCACATTGTACCACACGCCGGCAAAAAGCACAAGTGCGCCGAAGAACTGTCCGTTTTTTTGGACAGCAAACTTGGTAAGATGGGTACAGTCAAAGGAAGAACACTGAATTCATGATATTGGAGGTGCCGTATGCACAAGTTTTTTGACTATCTCGCGCCCGACCTGCCGGTGAAGACCATCGGCGAGCTGGCGGGCTACATCCGGCGCTTTGCGGCGCTGTTCAGCGGCGGCGTGCCGGTGGAGGGCCATATGGGCGGCGTAGTGTTCTGCGCCACGGAGCAGCCCGGCGGCGGTGTCCGCGTCCATTGGGTGCAGGTGGACCGCCAGCGTATCCCGGTGGACGCTACCGTCTGACGCGCTTTTCTTCGGGGCAGCTGCACGGCAGGGAAACAGGGAGACGCCTATGGCGTCTCCCTGTTTCCCTTGCGTTTCCGACAGCATGGGAGTATAATATATCTAATATGATTTTTTCCGCAAGGAGGTAAGGCGGCGTGATCGTGTTGGATCTGGAATGGAACCAGCCCTTTGGCGGGCGGCGCATGGAGGAGATCATTCAGATCGGCGCGGTGCGGCTGGCGCGCCCCGGCGGCCCCGTGGTGGACGCATTCAACGCCCACATCCGGCCGTCCATCTACCGCAAGCTGTCGCCTGTGGCGAAAAAGTTGCCGGAATCCGCCCAGGCACTGACGTCTGAGCTGGACTTCCCCGCGGCGTATCAGGCGTTTCTGGACTGGTGCGGCGAGGATACCCTGTGGGCCGAGTGGGGTGCCCAGGACCACGGCGTGCTGGCTGCCAACGCCGCCTATTGGAAGCTGCCCGCGCCGCCGGTCACGGCGTGCATCGACCTGCAGGCTGCCTTCTGCCGGACGCTGGAGATCGGCCTGGGTCGGCGTATAGCGTTGGAGCAGGCGGCGGAGTATTGCGGCCTGCCGCTGATCTATGAGTTCCACAACGCCCTGCACGATGCGCTGTACGCGGCGCTGATCACCGCGTGGCTGACGGAGAGCTCTCTGCTGCCCACCGCGCCCCGGGCTGAAGCCAAGCATAAGCGCCGCCGCGGCGTTAAGTTCAGCCGTGAGACGTACCCCAAGCAGCCCCGTCAGAAGATCACACCGCTGCCGGAGCGTGAGCAGCTGCTCAACAGCCGTCAGGCGCGTATCGTGCCCTGTCCCCTGTGCCGCCAGCCCGGGGCCGTGGAGTCGTGGTATCCGCAGGGTGACGTGTATTACGGCGTGTTCCGCTGTGAAAATCACGGCCTGTTCCCCGTGCGGATGTCCGTGGTGCACCGTGAGGACGGTAGCTGGCAGGGTCGCCGCGTGGTGCCGCCCCTGACCGACCCGGAGCGAGCCGCCTTTGCCGCCGCCCGGGAGAACGAGCCCTTCCACTGCACCCGCGAAAAGGCCAAGCGCCGCCGCAGGCACAGAAAAACGAAGTGAACGAGAGAAGCCTTCCCCTGTCAGGGAGAAACGCAAAAGAACCGCCCTCCGGCGGTTCTTTTTTGCGGTTGTTTTCCCCTTGGGGGGAAGGTGTCAGCGAAGCTGACGGATGAGGGGTAAAAAGAAGCTCTTATAACCCTCCCGCGGCAGCGGGAGGGTTATATATTTATCTCACCCCGTCAGGGGTGAGATATTATCTATCCCTGGCCGTTAGGCCAGGGATAATTAAGCGCAAAAAAAGAAAGGCCCAGCGGGCCTTTCTCTTTTTTGAGTTTAATTAGAACTCCTTTTTCTTGCCGATGACGACGGCGGAGCCGGCGACGGAGGTCAGAGCCATACCGACGTACATAGCGATGCCAGCGTCAAAGGTCTTGGGGGACTTGTTGGTACCATCAGCGGGCTTGGTAGCGGTCTTGTCAACAACCAGGAACAGGCCGCCAGCAACGGTGTCGTAGGTGGCACCAGCGGGAATCTCGGAAGCCTTCTCGTACAGCTTAGCAGTAGCGCCGCAAGTGGTGCACTTAGCGGTCTTGTTCACGCGATCCAGAACCCACAGGTGCTGAACAACGACATCAGACAGGTGCTGACCAGTAGTGCCAACCTTGGTAACCTTCACCAGAGCGCCGTCAACCAGCAGAGTGACGTTGCCGTTCTTGTCAGCATAGAACAGATCGACATTGTCATCGTCATCAACGACAGCAGTGTAGAACTTGGTGTCAGCGGAGTACTTGTTGGCATCCTTCTTGAACTGGCCGCAGGTGGTACCGAAGTTGTCGTACACCTTGCCATCGTAGTTATAGATGGCACCATTCGCACTGTAAGTCACATACATAGCGACAGTGCTCTTGCCTGCATACTTCAGGATGTAGTCAGCATCGGCAGCAGAGGTCTCCACATAGCTGTGGGTCGCACCATCAACGGTAACAGTGTAGTGAGCAATAGACTTGGGGTCGTTGGCGCCGGTGGAAGTGGTCTTGGCCTTGACATAGGTCAACTCAAGACCCTGGAAATTCGCGACCTTCTCACCAGTCGTGGCGTCGTAGAAATCGTACTTCTGCACATCTGCGAACGCCACGGTGCACAGTGCCAGAGCCATGACCATGGCCAGCACAGTTGCAATGATCTTCTTC
>ERZ857801.1708-NODE-1708-length-21681-cov-4.446685_pt1 | contig 21681 bp, 17 predicted proteins | sample MGYA00519762_ERZ857801 | MGnify/ENA primary metagenome ERZ857801 (study PRJEB31778, sample SAMEA3449368) | human gut metagenome | biome: human gut; feature: human-associated habitat; material: faeces | place: United Kingdom | collected 2010/2012 ...
ATACAGAGCAGATTGTATCTAGCGATATCGTTGGTATGAGATTTGGTTCATTATTCGATGCTACACAGACAATGGTTAATGAGCTTCCTAATGGTGGATGTCAGGTACAGGTTGTTTCTTGGTATGATAATGAAAATTCATACACAAGCCAGATGGTTAGAACAATCAAGTATTTTGCTGAATTAAACTAATCGTTTAACATATAAGTAACGAGAGAAAAAACCAGAGAATATATATTATGATATTCTCTGGTTTTTATCTTATATCAAGTATTATTTTGTGATGGATTTATTCATCGTATGTCAGAAATGAATTTGGAGGAAATAAACTATGCTTAATAAAAAGTCTGTTGATGATATCAACGTTAATGGCAAAAGAGTATTATGCAGATGTGATTTTAATGTACCACTTGATGGAGACAGAATAACAGATGAGACACGTCTTGTTGCTGCACTTCCTACAATCAAGAAGCTTATCGCTGATGGTGGTAAGGTTATTCTTTGTTCACATCTCGGAAAACCTAAGGGACCAGATGCAACATTTTCACTTGCACCTGTTGCAAAGAGACTTTCAGAACTTCTTGGTCAGGAAGTAAAGTTTGCTGCTGATGACACAGTTGTTGGCGATAATGCAAGAGCTGCAGTAGCAGATATGAAGAATGGTGATGTTATTCTTCTTGAGAATACACGTTTCCGTCCTGAAGAAACAAAGAATGGTGAAGCGTTTTCTAAAGATCTCGCTTCTATCTGCGATGTATTTGTAAATGATGCATTTGGTACAGCTCACAGAGCACATTGTTCAAATGTTGGTGTTACAAAGTTTGTTGATACAGCAGTTGTTGGTTATCTTATGCAGAAGGAAATTGATTTCCTTGGCAACGCAGTAAATAATCCTGTAAGACCATTTGTAGCTATTCTTGGTGGCTCTAAAGTTTCATCTAAGATTTCAGTTATCAATAACCTTCTTGACAAGGTTGATACACTTATCATCGGTGGTGGTATGTCATATACATTCCAGAAGGCTCATGGTGGTAATGTAGGTAAGTCTCTCGTGGAGGATGATTACCTTGAATATGCTAAAGAGATGATGGAAAAGGCTGAAAAGAAAGGCGTTAAGCTTTTGATTCCTATTGATACAGTTGTAACAAAGGAATTTAAGAATGATACACCTAGCCGTATTGTAGCTGCAGGTCATCAGGAAGATGATGATATGGGTATGGATATCGGACCTAAGTCATGTGAACTCTACAAGGATGCATTAAAAGATGCTAAGACTGTAGTATGGAACGGACCAATGGGTGTATTTGAATTTCCTAACTTTGCAAAGGGTACAATCGCTGTTGCAGAAGAACTTGCAGCATTAAAAGACGCTACAACAATTATTGGTGGCGGTGATTCAGCTGCAGCTGTAAATAATCTTGGTTTTGGCGATAAGATGACACATATCTCTACAGGTGGCGGTGCTTCTCTTGAGTTCCTTGAGGGTAAAGAACTTCCAGGTGTAGAAGCTGCTAACGACAAGTAAAAACCGACTGACATAATTTTTATATATGTCCCGGGATTTCATATAAGAAATTCCGGGAATTTTTACGTAAATTCTGTAAAATAAGTGGCATTTTTAGAAATTGTATGATATAATTAAATAAAATCAATCGTGATATTTTTGCGAATGTATTAATGTTACAGGAGGGGTATCTGTATGCGCAAGAAAATGGTGGCTGGTAACTGGAAGATGAATATGACTCCAAGCGGAGCTGTTAAACTTGCAGAAGAACTAAAGCCAATGGTAAAGAATGACGACGTAGACGTCGTATTTTGTGTGCCGGCAATTGATATTGTCCCAGTTGTTAATGAAGTGAAGGATACCAATATAAAAGTCGGTGCTGAGAACATGTTTTATGAGGAAAAAGGAGCATATACAGGTGAGTTATCGCCTGAGATGCTTGTTGATGCCGGAGTGTCATATGTTATAATCGGACATTCGGAGAGAAGACAATATTTTCATGAAACAGATGAAATAATTAATAAAAAGATGAGGAAAGCTATAGAACATAAGCTTCTTCCGATTCTTTGCTGTGGAGAGAGTCTTGAACAGCGTGAGAGCGGAGTTACACTTGAATTTATCAAAAAACAGATTGTCAACGCTTTCAAATACATACCACCGGAAAAGGTTATTAATTGTATTATTGCATACGAACCTATATGGGCGATAGGAACAGGAAGAGTTGCAACAGCAGAACAGGCACAGGAAGTATGTGCTGCAATTCGTACTAATATACGTGATATATATGGTGCGGTTGTTGCTGAGAGAATAAGAATTTTATATGGCGGCAGTGTCAATGCAGGCAATGCCAATCATATATTCTCAATGCCTGATATTGATGGAGGTCTTGTTGGCGGTGCCAGCCTCAAGCCTGAATTTGCAAAGATAGTTCATTACGACAAGTAATTATAATATTGCGGACACACAGTGTTGTGTCCGCTTTTTCTTTACTTTTTCGGGATTATATGGTATGATACGTTCGGTAAAAAATGAAGATAAAATTTTTGCTTCGCAAAAACAAGGAGGATTTTGATATGTCTAAAAAACCAGTGGTTTTAATGATACTTGACGGATATGGTTTAAGTGATAAAAAAGAGGGTAATGGTATTGCAAATGCCAATACACCTGTAATGGATAAATTGATGGCAGAATATCCATTTGTAAAAGGATATGCCAGCGGGCTTGCAGTAGGACTTCCGGATGGTCAGATGGGTAACTCAGAAGTAGGACATCTTAATATGGGTGCAGGTAGAATTGTATATCAGGAGCTTACAAGAATTACAAAGTCTATTGAAGATGGTGATTTCTTTGAAAATGAAGAACTTCTTGGTGCAATTGAGAACTGTAAGAAGAATAATTCTGATTTACATCTTTATGGACTTCTTTCAGATGGTGGTGTTCACAGCCATCTTACACATGTATTTGCACTTCTTGAGCTTGCAAAGAGAAATGGTCTTAAAAATGTATATGTTCACGGTTTTATGGATGGACGTGATACGGCAACAGACGGAGGAAAAGATTTCATTAACCAGCTTTATAACAAGATGGACGAAATCGGCGTAGGTAAGATTGCCTCAATCATGGGTCGTTATTATGCGATGGACAGAGATAACAGATGGGACAGAATTGAAGCAGCATACAAGGCACTTACAGAGGGCGTTGGTAATGAAGCTGCCTGTGCAAGATGTGCAATAAGCGATTCATATGCAGCCGGAAAGACTGATGAGTTCGTTGTTCCTACAGTTATTAAGGAAGATGGCAAGCCACTTGCAACTATCAAAGATGGCGATTCAGTTATCTGCTTTAACTTCAGACCTGACAGAGCAAGAGAAATTACCAGATGTTTCTGTGATGATGATTTTGCTGGATTTGACAGAGGTCCAAGAAAGAAAGTTCATTATGTATGCTTCACAGATTATGATGTTACAATTCCTAATAAGTATGTTGCGTTCAAAAAGCAGGAAATTACAAATACATTCGGCGAATTCCTTGCAAAGAATCATTTAAAGCAGGCAAGAATTGCTGAGACAGAGAAATATGCACATGTAACATTTTTCTTTAACGGCGGTGTTGAAGAGCCAAATGAAGGTGAGGACAGAATTCTTGTTAAATCACCAAAGGTTGCAACATACGACCTTCAGCCCGAAATGAGTGCACCTGAAGTGTGCCAGAAGTTTACAGATGCAATACGTTCAGGAAAGTATGATGTAATAATTACTAACTTTGCTAATCCTGATATGGTTGGACATACAGGTATCATGGACGCTGTTGTTAAGGCAATAGAGACTGTTGATGAGTGTGTAGGCAAGGTAGTAGAGGCTGTTAAGGAAGTTGATGGTGTAATGTTTATCTGTGCTGACCATGGTAATGCTGAAAAGCTTATTGATGACAATGGCGAACCATATACAGCACATACAACAAATCCGGTTCCATTTATACTTGTAAATTATGATGAGGCATATACTCTTAAAGAGAATGGCAAGCTTTGCGATATTATTCCTACTCTTATAGATATTATGGAACTTGAGAAGCCGGCAGAAATGACTGGTGAATCTCTCTTGATAAAGAAATAATAAATACTTGATATTATTAAATGCTTGTGTTAGAATTATATCATTGTGTGACGATTTTAACCAAGTAGGAGGTGTTACTGATGTTTGGAATGTCATGGGCAGATACATTTAGAGTATTACTTATGGGACTTTTTATATTAGTTTGTATTGCAATAACAATTGTAGTTCTTATGCAGGAAAGCAAGCAGACAGGCTTGTCTGGTGCAATCAGCGGTGCTGCTGATACTTACTGGGGTAAGAATAAAGGACGTTCAATAGAAGGTAAGCTTGTATTATTTACAAAGATACTTGCAATCGCATTTATTGTTATTGCTGCTATATTGAATATTAATTTCTAAAAAGTTATAAGGATGCTCTTTAAGGATAGCTTGAAGGGCATCCTTTTTTATGCAGACGACAAGTTAATCACGGCAAAAACAGGGAGGATTGTTATGGGACATAAATCAAAAAGAACATATGATAAAGTGTTTGAAGACAGAAAAAATATGCTGGAGGATCTTATTTTGCATAACGACCTCTATGTACCAATGAAAACTAAGGAGCTTGCAATACTTATGCAGGTTCCGAAAGAGGACAGACATGAGCTGCAGGCAGTGCTTGATTCACTTGTAGCAGAGGGCAGAATAGGCGTATCAAAAAAAGGCAAATACAGTAAGCCTGAAAATACAGCTATTATTGGAATATACCAGAAGACAAGCCGTGGTTTTGGTTTTGTTGTTGTCGAAGGCAGGGAAGATGATATTTTTATCAAAGAATCTGACGATGGCGGAGCATTTCATATGGATAAAGTTATGGTTGCCATAACAGCAGAAAAACATGGAGATAAGAGATGTGAAGGCAAGATTATCAAGATTCTTGAGCATCAGATAAAAGAGGTGGTCGGAACATACCAGAAGAGTAAAACATTTGGATTTGTTGTTCCGGACAATAAGAAAATCTGTTATGACATTTTTGTGCCACAGGAAAAGTCCATGGGGGCCGTGACAGGACATAAAGTTGTTGTAGAGCTTACTTCTTATGGTACATTGAAAAAGAACCCGGAAGGTCGCGTAAAGGAGATTATAGGGCATATTAATGACCCGGGAACGGATATTATGTCTATAATAAAAGCATATGACCTTCCGATGGAATTTCCTGAAAGTGTAATTAAATCATTAAATGATATTCCTGATGAACTGTCGCCTAAAGATTATGCCGGAAGAGTTGATTTGCGTGATTTGCAGACAGTTACTATAGATGGTGAAGATGCAAAAGACCTGGATGATGCAATAACTGTATCTGAGGAAAATGGAATCTATCACCTTGGAGTTCACATCGCAGATGTGAGCAATTATGTAAAAGAATACAGTCCTCTTGACAAAGAAGCATATAAGAGAGGAACAAGTGTCTATCTTGTTGACCGAGTTATACCGATGCTTCCGCATAAGCTGTCCAACGGAATATGTTCACTTAACCAGGGCTGTGACAGGCTTGCGCTCAGCTGTCTTATGGATATTGATGAAAAAGGCAATGTGATTTCACATAAGATATGTGAGTCTGTAATCAATGTTGACAGAAGAATGACTTATACAAATGTAAAAAAGATTCTTGAAAATGAAGATGAAGAAATTTTAAACGAGTATAAAGATTTTGCTGATATGTTCAGACTTATGGAAAAGCTTGCACTGATACTGCGTCAGAGAAGATTCAAACGCGGTTCGATTGATTTTGATTTTCCGGAGACAAAGATTACGCTTAACGATAAGGGTGAACCGGTGGAAATAAAGCCGTATGACAGAAATACAGCGACAAAAATTATCGAAGATTTCATGCTTATTGCAAATGAGACAGTGGCAGAAGATTATTTCTGGCAGGAAATACCATTCCTTTACCGAAGTCATGAAAATCCTGATCCTGAGAAGATAAGAAGGCTTGGAACATTTATCAATAATTTTGGATATTCGATAAAAATAGGTGATGAGATTCATCCGAAGGAGCTTCAGAAGCTTTTGGGGAAAATAGAGGGAAGCGACGAGGAGAATTTAATTGCACGCCTTACACTTCGTTCTATGAAAAGAGCATCATATACAACGGAGTGCGTAGGTCATTTCGGACTTGCTGCCAAGTATTACTGTCATTTCACATCGCCAATCAGAAGATATCCTGATTTACAGATTCACAGAATTATTAAAGAAAATCTGCATGGTGGTATGAGTGATAAGAGAAGTGAGCATTTTGCTGCTATACTTCCTGAAGTCGCAAAGCAGACAAGTGCTACAGAACGCAGGGCTGATGATGCAGAAAGAGATACAGATAAGCTGAAAATGGTACAGTATATGGAAAAACATATCGGAGAGACATTTGAGGGTGTTGTATCCGGAATGACCGCATGGGGAATATATGTAGAACTTCCGAATACAATTGAAGGAATGATTAGTGTAGCCTCGCTTCGTGACGGATATTATATTTATGACGAGAATCATTATGAGATGGTAAATGAGACAACAGGAAGGACATTCAAGCTGGGTCAGAGACTTAATGTTAAGGTTATCAACTGTGATAAGATTCTTAGAACTATAGATTTTGAACTGGCAGAATAAGGAGATAATATGAAAGAATCAAGTGGAAATAAGCTGATTGCTAATAATAAAAAGGCTTATTATGACTATTTTATAGACGAGAAATATGAGGCTGGACTTGTACTTCACGGTACTGAGGTTAAGTCTTTAAGACAGGGAAAATGCTCAATAAAAGAGGCATATATACAGATAATCAACGGTGAGGTTTTTGTTATTAATATGAATATTACACCTTATGAAAAAGGAAATATTTTTAATAAAGACCCGCTTCGTCCGAAAAAGCTGCTCCTTCATCAGTCTGAGATTAATAAACTTGAGGGACAGACGGCACAGAAGGGATTTACAATAGTACCTTTGCAGGTATATTTAAGCAAAGGACGTGTAAAAATGGAAATTGGTCTTGCAAGAGGTAAAAAACTCTATGATAAGAGAGACTCTATTGCAAAGAAAGACCAGCAAAGAGAAGCTTTAAAAGACTTTAAGGTAAGAAATCTGGGATAATTGTATTCAAAGCTACCGCCGAAGATATAATTTGAATTTTATGAATTAAACTATTGATTTAATTTGGTGTTTTTAGTCCTGTTTGGGGTTGACAATATAAATTTACAGTGATAGTATTTATCTCACAGCTATCCACAAGGGGTAGTAAAGGTTTCGACAGGGGTTTTGAAGCTGGTGAAGCTATTCGCAGGTGATGCGTCAAATCACAAATCTAAATATAAACGCTAACGAAAATTTAGCTTACGCTGCCTAATGGCAGCAGTCTGACCTAGAGCACCTACACTTTAGGACCCAGGCTTCGACCATGTAGGAAACGACTCAGTCAAAGCTTTGAGACTGTGGGCGTATCATGAAGCTACTGAAAGCATGAGGATGTTGATTTTCTTATGCCGGAGGGAATGAGGGAAACCGAAGCAATCAACTATAATAGTAGAAGAACAGTGAATGGGCTTTTGGACACGGGTTCGACTCCCGTCTACTCCACTATGATAACGGCATTGTATGTTGCGAAAGTGATGTACGGTGCCGTTATTTTTATGGTATAAGAGAATCGATTTTAACTACTGTTGCAAGTTGCTTTACTATAAATAACACCATCGAGATATATAGTATACCACGCATTTTAAACAAATGTAATACAAAACATATAAATGATAATATTGTGTTTTTACGGTTTAAAGTGTATATTATATAAGTAACTTTAAAAGATACTAATTAATATTTCGGAGAGAATGACATTTGGAAAAAAAGAAGATTAAAAGAGATATAATGCTGATAGCGACATTGATTATTGTATGTGCAGCAGCATTTTTGATTATTAATTTTGTTGTGAAAAAGGATGGTATTACAGCAGTTGTGAAGGTAGACGGAAATATTGTCTATATGCTTCCTCTTGACAAAAATGCGTCTGTTACTGTTGAGGGGTATCAGGGCGGCAGTAATACTGTAGTTATAGAAAATGGTACAGTTTATATGAAAGATGCCGACTGTCCTGATAAATTGTGTGAAAAAACAGGAAAGATAAGTAAGAATGGAGAGACAATAGTGTGCCTTCCGCATCGCGTGGTTGTCGAGATACAGGGCGGTGAAGGCAATGTAGATTCGCTTGTCAGATAGATGAAAACGGGTAATAAAATATATAAATAAAAATTAACAAATAAAAACAGGTGAATGAAAATATGAAGAATTCAACTCGGACGCAAAAACTCACACTTTGCGGTGTACTTACGGCTTTGGCGATGATATTTGGCTATATCGAAAGCGTGATTTCCGTGCCGCTTCCGGTTCCGGGAATTAAGGTAGGACTTCCCAATATTGCTATAATAACGATTTTATATGTTGTCGGAATAAAAGAAGCAGTTGCAGTTAATCTCATAAGAATAACATTAACTGCTGTTCTTTTTGGCAATTTGAACAGCTTCTTGTTCAGCATGTCAGGAGCGGTTCTTAGCATGATAATAATGATAATACTAAAGAAAATACAGTTTTTTTCGTCTGTTGGTGTAAGTGTTGCCGGCGGAGTACTTCATAATATAGGGCAGATAATTGCAGCTGTATTTATAATGGGAAGCGGTGCGATAGTATATTATCTTCCTGTACTTATGATAACCGGAACAGTGACTGGAGCAGTAATAGGAATTGTATCAGCTATGGTGGTGAAACGCACTGAAAGAGCATATGGACAAAAATAAAGAAACGGCATTTCAGATTAACTGAATGCCGTTTCTTTTATTGTTTATATTGCTGCTGCAATTCAATTTCTTCCATAGATTTGGAAACACAGTGTGTGATAGGTTTCCACTCAACACGCTTGAATAAAGCGACAAGAGAAATTGGAATATATGTAAGCATAAATAATGGGAAAGTGAACAGCGAAATAATCTTTTTCTTAGGAGAAGCAAGAATCTTCTTCCATTCTGTTATTACTGTCAGCAATCCGATTGAAAACATAAGCAGATAAAAGCTTACACAGGCAAAACCGATTGATTCCATAGCGACCGGAAATACCTTTTTAAATAAAGTAAAGTTATGTGCACCAAGCACTAAAAATATGAGATTCAAAAGCATGCAGCCTACTGAAAGAAGAGTAGCAGGAGCAAGTGTCATAAACATATCATAACATGATACGAACATCTGACGTTTTTTGAATGCCATGGCTATCAGTTCACGACCATATTTGAACATTACCTGATAGAAGCCCTTTGACCAACGCATACGCTGGTTCCATGACTGTTTAAATGTCTCCGGCTGTTCATCATAGAACATTGCCGAATCACAGTAGCCGATTTTTTCTCCCTCAAGAATATTAACAACTGAAAACTGAATATCCTCTGTCAAAAGATTACATTTCCAACCACCATTTTTCTTAATAATCTCACTGCTTGTAAGAAAGCCTGTTCCTGATACAGCACAGCTTGTTTTAAGAATCATTCGTGGATTATTAAGATATTTTGCTTCGCGGCAGAACCAGAGCGAATATCCTGATGTAATCCAATTGGTATCGAAATTTTTTGAGTTACGATAACTTGTGACCACACGATACCCCTGATCAAAAGTTTTGTTCATTTCACGGACATAATTTCTGTCAATGACATTATCCGCATCAAAAATAAAATAACCGTCGTAGGCGGTATAATCACCTTCATCTTCTTTTATCTTGTTGAATGCATAGTCAAGAGCATAGCCTTTACCGACTAATACCTTGTTAAAACGTTCATATACAATTGCACCGCAGCTTCTTGCAATCTCGGCTGTGTTATCCGTACAGTTATCAGCAACGACAACAACATCAATAAGTTCAGAAGGGTAGTTCTGTGCTTTGATGCTCTTAATCAGGTTACCGATTACGGCATTCTCATTCCGGGCTGCAATAATAAAAGCGAACCTGTGAAGTTTCTTAGGTTCGTATTCTGGCTGCTTCTTCTTTCGTTTTTCACCGATTAAGGCTATCACAATATATATAAACTGATAAAAATACAATACAGTCAACAGGGTGTAGATAACGGTGTTGATTGAAGCAATAGCTTTCATTAAAAGTCCTCTCCATTTTAAAAAATGAAAAAATATAGTATTGCGGACTACCCAAAGTCCTTTGTTGATTATATCATTAATTTCTTTTGTGTCAATAGTTCAATAATAAGAAATAGGTCATAACTCAAATAAAATAAGAAAATATTTGACAAAAAACTTTATTGATATAGTATAATAAGAAATACACTTAATTTTAATTATGAAATGGAATGGAGAAAATAAGCTATGTACAAAGAAATTTCAAGACTGATAATATACGGAGATATGGATGAAGACAGCATCCTTTCACGCATGGCAGACATTTTCAGAAAGTTTGATGTTGAGGATACGGGAAAAGAGGAACTTACAAGAGAAATCTATACGCAGATTAAAAGAATTCTTAAAGTCGCGACAGATTATGGATTTGATAAGAACCTATGGCAGAATTATCTTACATTTATACTTATCACAACAGAAAACCCATTCAGCATAACATGTGAGAAGGTCGGTGCCAATGACGGAAGTGTCAATACATTTGCCATGAATGATTTCGGAATATTCAGAAAGCTGTTCCACTATGATTTCAGCGAGATTGAAAAAGAACTTTCAATAAATTGTTTTTCACTTATTACAAACTACAAAGCAATTGTGAAAAAAGAACTTATGTATAACAGAAATGTAAGCGAAAAAGTACGCACATTAAGCGAAAAACTTGCAGCCGCAACAACAGACGAAGAGTTTTTTGATGGTGTTACTACATTTTATAAAGATTACGGTGTTGGCATGTTTGGTCTTAACAAAGCATTCAGAATCGGCAATAATCCTGACGGCAGCGTTAAATTTATGGCAATTAACAATATGGACAAAGTTATGCTTACTGACCTTGTCGGATATGAAATCCAGAAAAAGAAGCTTGTTGAGAATACAGAAGCATTTGTAAAAGGAAAGAAAGCCAACAATGTCCTCTTATTCGGTGACAGCGGAACAGGTAAATCTACAAGTATTAAGGCAATTGTCAACCAGTATTATGATGACGGATTAAGGATGATTGAGATATATAAACATCAGTTCAAAGATTTATCAAATGTAATAGCACAGATAAAGAACCGTAACTATCGCTTCATAATATACATGGATGATTTGTCATTTGAGGAATTTGAGATTGAATATAAGTATCTGAAGGCAGTCATTGAGGGCGGTCTGGAGAAAAAGCCGGATAATGTGTTAATTTATGCGACCTCTAACCGCAGACATCTGATCCGTGAGAAGTTCTCGGACAAGGAAGAGGTGCGGGAGGATATCCACACTTCCGACACGGTGCAGGAAAAGCTTTCACTTTATGCGCGGTTCGGCGTGACGATCTATTACGGCGCGCCGGATAAGAAGGAGTTCCAGAAGATTGTCACGACGCTCGCGGAGAAATATGGCGTGCGGCTGGAGCAGGAGGAGCTGCTTCTTGAGGCAAACAAGTGGGAGCTTGCCCACGGAGGACTTTCGGGAAGAACGGCACAGCAGTTTATCAATTATCTGCTTGGAAAACAATAAAGAGGAGGGCGGATTTATGGCAATCCATACGTTTGCGGCAATTTATATCGGTTCGTATGAAGTGAGCCTCAAGATATTTGAATTGTCTGCCAAGAAAAAAATACGCGATATCGACTATGTGCGCAGCAGAATCGAGCTGGGGGCGGATGCGTACTCCAAGGGCAGCATCGGCTATGAACTGGTGGAGGCACTCTGCGATACCCTGCGGGAATTTGCGCAGATCATGAAAGAGTACCGGGTGGATGCGTACGAGGCGTATGCGTCGGCGGTACTCCGCGATGTGGACAATGAACTTTTTATCCTGGATCAGATCAGGCTGCGTACCGGTCTGACCGTACATGTGTTGAGTAACTCGGAGCACCGTTTTATCAGCTACAAGTCGGTGGCGATGCGCGAGGAGTTTGAGCATTTCATCGGCAGAAGCGCAGCGGTGGTGGACGTCAGTGGATCGGGACTTCAGATTACCGTGTTCTCAAAGGGAAAGGTGCTGACCACCCAGCATCTGGGGCTCGGCACCATGCGCATGCGGGAACAGCTTGCAAAAAAGAGCCGGAACCTGGCGCAGTATGAACTGCAGATCGAGGAGATGGTGGTAAAGGAGATGGAAGTTTTCAAGGCGATGTATCTGGAAAACCAGGAGATCGAATATCTGATTGTGATCGGCGATTATATTGCGGAACTGGTCTGCCGCCTTGAGAAGAACCACAACAAGAATACCGTGTCAATTGAGAAGTTCGTCCAATACATGGAACAGCTCGGCAAAAAGAGTCTGGAGGAGATCGCGGAGGAACTGGGGCTCTCCAACGAGAACGATCCGCTGATCGTGCCTTATATCATCATCTGCAAGTGCATGGCAAGAGGGCTGGGCGCAAAGGAACTGTGGGCGCCGGGCGTGATTGTCAGCGACGGAATCGCCTGCGACTACGCGCAGAAAAACCGTATCTATAAGCCCACACATGATTTTGATGAGGATATTATCTCGGCCGCGGAAAGTCTCTCGAGACGTTACATGAGCTATTCACCGCACATTGAAGCGCTGACCCAGATGGCGATGCTTTTGTTTGACACGATGAAAAAACAGCACGGTCTCGGAAAGAGAGAGCGGCTGTTGCTGCAGGTCGCGGCGATTTTGCATGACTGCGGAAAATATATCAGCTTTGCCAATGCCCCGCAGTGCGCATACGACATCATCATGTCCTCGGAAATTATGGGACTGTCGCATCTGGAGCGTGAGATCGTTGCGGGGACAGTGCTCTACAACAGCTATCCGCTTGCCGATTATGAGGATGTGGCGGACCGGCTCGACCAGCAGAGCTTCCTTACGGTGGCAAAGTTATCCGCCATTCTGCGCGTTTCCAATGCGATGGATCGCAGCCACAAACAGAAGTTTAAAAACGTAAAAGCACAGCTTCGTGACAAAGAACTGATCATTACGATCGAGACGGATGAGGACATTGCGCTGGAGAAGGCGCTGTTCGCTTCCAAGACGGCTTATTTTGAGCGCATTTTCAGCATCAAGCCGGTCGTGAAGGAAAAACGTGTCTATTCGTAAGGACGTGGAGGGATGATACATGGAAAAAGAAAAGAAAAACGAATTCCATTTGCCGGAATATTACGAGAACAGAGAGCTAAGCTGGCTGAAGTTTGACGCCCGCGTGCTCAACGAGGCAAAGGATAAGAGTATTCCGCTGTTAGAGCGGCTCAAATTCGTGAGCATCACGTCGTCGAACCTGGACGAATTCTTCATGGTCCGGGTCGCGTCGTTAAAGGATATGGTACATGCGGACTACCGCAAGCGGGATATTGCGGGCATGACGGCATCGGAGCAGCTCGACCGGATCAACACGGCGACCAGAAAACTCGTCGAGAGCCAGTACAACACGTATAACCGCTCCCTCGTTCCGCTGATGGCAGCCAACGGAATACACATTATTGAAAAATACGAGGAACTGACGGCTGAGCAGGCGGCGTACGTGGATCGCTACTTTGAGGAGGACGTCTATCCGGTATTGACGCCGATGGCGGTGGACGCATCGCGCCCGTTCCCGCTGATCCGCAATAAGACGCTCAACATCGCGGCGCTGCTTTCCAGCAAGAAGGATGAAAAGCATAAGGACGCGGTGGAATTTGCAACGGTGCAGGTGCCTGGGGTACTGCCTCGCCTGGTGCCGATCCCGGCAGATACGTCGGAGAATTTCGGGGAGGTGGAGGGACGCACCTTTATTCTCCTGGAGCAGATTATCGAGAAAAATATTGATAAGCTGTTTTTAAACTACCATGTGCTCTGCGCACATCCGTACCGCGTCATGCGTAACGCGGATCTGCCGATCGATGAGGATGAGGCGGCAGACCTTTTAAAAGAGATCCAGAAACAGTTAAAAAAGAGACAGTGGGGCGAAGTTATCCGCCTGGAAGTGGAAGCTTCCGTGGACAAGAAGCTGCTGCGCTTTTTAAAGGATGAACTGAAAGTGGCGGAGGAGGATATTTTTCAGATATCCGGACCGATTGACCTGACATTTCTGATGAAGATGTACGGGCTCTCCGGGTGCGATTCCCTGCGCTACGAACCGTATAAGCCGCAGCGCGTGCCGGAGATTGAACCGGGGGAGGATATCTTTGAGGCAATCCGGGTCGGCGACATTCTGCTGCATCATCCGTATGAGACGTTTGATCCTGTGGTCGATTTTATCCGGCAGGCGGCGTCGGATCCGGACGTTCTTGCCATCAAGCAGACGCTCTACCGTGTCAGCGGCAATTCACCGATTATCGCATCTCTCGCGCAGGCGGCGGAGAACGGAAAACAGGTGTCGGTGCTCGTGGAGCTGAAAGCACGGTTTGACGAGGAAAATAACATTGTGTGGGCGAAGAAGTTAGAGCAGGCGGGCTGCCATGTCATCTACGGTCTGGTCGGCCTTAAGACGCACAGCAAGATTGCGCTTGTCGTGCGCCGCGAGGAAGATGGCATCAGGCGCTATGTGCATCTTGGAACCGGCAATTACAATGATTCCACGGCAAAGCTCTACACGGACTGCGGAATCTTTACCTGCAATGAGGCGATCGGGGAGGATGCGACCGCGGTGTTTAATATGCTTTCCGGATATTCCGAACCGCTTTCCTGGAACGAACTGGTGCTGGCGCCGATCTGGCTGCGCACCCGTTTTATGCGTCTGATTGCGCGTGAGACAAAGCATGCGCGCGAGGGAAAGCCGGCAAAAATCGTTGCTAAAATGAATTCCCTGTGTGATGAGGGCATTATTGCCGCACTCTATGAGGCGTCGGCGGCAGGCGTAGAGATCGAACTGATCGTCCGTGGAATCTGCTGCTTAAAGGTCGGAATCCCGGGAATCAGCGAGAATATCCATGTGCGTTCCATAGTCGGAAATTTCCTGGAGCACAGCCGTATTTTCTTCTTCTTAAATGACGGGGAGGAGGAACTCTATATGGGAAGCGCGGACTGGATGCCGCGAAATCTGGACCGTCGTGTGGAAATTTTGTTCCCAGTGCTGGACGATACGTTAAAAGAAAAGGTAAAACACATTCTGGATGTGGAGCTTGCGGACAACACAAAAGCACACGTGTTAAAGCCGGACGGAGAATATGAGAAGATAGACAGAAGAGGGAAGGTGCTTGTCAATTCCCAGAAGCAGTTCTGCGAGGAGGCGGTTGCGGCGGTGCCAAAGACAGATCATGTCTACCGCGAGCGTGTATTTGTCCCGGCAGAACCGGCAGAGTAGGAACGCCGCAGGACATATGATGGGCTAAAAGCAGGATGGGAGGAATGAGTATGAATCACAAGATTTTGTTTGTTGATCTGGATGCGACGCTGCTCTCTGACGACAAAACAGTATCCGAAGAAAACCGGGCCGCCATCCAGAAAATGCTTCTTGCCGGGCACGACATTGTACTCTCCACCGGGCGTCCGGTGGAGAGCGGCAGGGCGGTTGCGAGAGAACTGGAGCTGACGCAGCCTGGCTGCTATATGATCGCCTTTAACGGTGCGGTACTCTACGACTGCGCTGCGGACCGGGTGCTGTTAAAACGCTCGCTCCCGATTGAGGTAACGCAGGAACTCTTTGAGAGAGCCGCAAAGGCGGGAATTTATGCGCAGACCTACAATAACACCGAGATTATTACCACAAGACATACGGCAGAGCTTGAGTATTACAGGAAAAAAACAGGACTTTCCTACAAGCTTTCGGCGAATGTGCTGGATCTGCTGGAGGAGGAGCCGCAGAAGGTTCTCATGATTGATTTAAAAAATACGGGGCGTCTCGCGCGGTTCCGCGAGAAGAATCTGGAATGGGAAAAGGGAAAATGTACCAGCTTTTTCTCCTGCAGAGAGTATCTGGAATACTGTCCGCTTGATACCAGCAAGGGAACCGGTGTGTCCTGTCTTACGAAGATGCTGAATCTTCCGTCAGACTGTACGGTAGCGGTGGGAGATGAGGAGAATGATATTGCAATGCTTAATGCGGCGCATATCGGGGTAGCGGTAAAAAATGCCACGCCGGAGGTGAAAGCCGCAGCGGATTATGTGACGGAGCACGACAACAATCACAATGCGATCGCCGAGGTGATCGAGCGATTTATCCTGTAAAAGGAGGGACTGCTGCATCGGGCGGGCAGCTGCCTTGAGTCGATAAGGAATATTATAAGAAGGAAATTCATCCATACTGGAAAGATCGGTGTAGTTTCTCACGTATTCAGAAGCAGCTTCCGGAAGAGATACGGGAAAAACAGAAATACGGACTCTGGTCGTGCGGAATTTCTATGGAGCAACCGATTGGTCATATCTTGTCTTTGGATAAACATAGGTTAGAAAGAGGAATTAAATGGTATAAAGAAGAGGCATTGAGATTGATAGATACGGCGGATCAGACAGATCCTAAATATGTAGATAAATTACAATTCTGGAATGCTATTGTGATTATCTGTGATGCGGTACATGTATTTGCGGAGCGTTATGCAGACGAGGCGGAAAAGATGGCGAAAACATCACAGAATAAAAAACGTAGAGACGAACTTTTGAAGATTGCTAAGACACTTAGGAAAGTTCCGTGGAATGCACCAGATAATTTTTATGAGGCAGTACAGTCGGCATGGTTTATGCAGTTGATTTATTACTATGAGTCAAATGCAGTTGCTGAGTCTCCGGGAAGAGTAGATCAGAAATTTTATACATATTTTAAGAAAGACCTAGATAATGGAGAACTGACGCTGGAAGAAGCAGAAGATATTATAGCATGTTACTGGTTGAAACTGGCAGAGACAAACAAAGTATATACGCAAGGAGAGTCGCGCTATAGAACCGGAAATCCTATGTTCCAGAATATAAGCTTGGGTGGTACAGATGTCAACGGAGAAAGTGCGGTCAACGAATTAAGTTATTTATGCTTGAAAGTAGAAGAGTTTGTACATCTAGATCAGCCCAATGTAGCGGTTTGGGTAGAAAAAAATGTACCGGATGATTATCTGGAGACTGCTGTAAAAGTAATTCGAAGTGGCGGTGGAAAGCCTATGTTTCTGGGAGCCGATTCCAGAATCAATCATTTTAAAAAAGCATGCGGACTGTCTGAAAAATCGGCACGAACCTATGATTCTGTTTGTTGTTCTTTTATGTGGCACCCACACCTCCCTAATATGGATCATGCGGCTGACATTAATCCGGGAATTGCACTGGAATATGTTTTTACAAATGGAAAAGACAGAAAAACAGGAGTACAGGTCGGACCGCAGACTGGAGATCCGAAGGATTTTAAAAATATCGAAGACGTTTATCATGCTTTACAGAAGCAGATACAATACGGAATTAAAATGGCTGTGATGCATGCAAATACAATATATAAAGTATGGCAGGATTTTCTGCGTATGCCTTATACTTCTATGTTCCAAGGAACAAGTCTGAAAGATGGATTAGATATTACATGTGGCGGTTCATTAGGACATAGTGCTGCCATGGGCGTATCGGTAGGACTGGTAAACTGTATTGATTCGCTGGGAGCTGTTGAGAGAGTAGTCTTTGATGAGAAAAAGGCTACAATAGAGGAGTTGGTTACGGCTTTGGATAATAATTTTTCAGGGTATGAAAAACTTCAAAAAGCTCTTCTTCAGGCGCCTAAATATGGAACCGATAATGAATATGTAGATAAGTGGATTGTACCTATAGAACATACGATCAATCATGAATACCTGAAATATCCAATGAGATTTGGACGTTTACGTAAGAATCCGGTATATATTCATCTGTCGGCAGGAGTGTTATATGGAAGTATGATGGGGGCGACTCCAGACGGGCGTAAAGCAGGGATGCCGCTTGCAGAAGGAGGAATATCTCCGATGCAGGGTCTGGCTTTGAATGGACCTTCTGCGTCTATGCGCAGCGCTGCAAAGTGGGATTATTCGGAAATCAATTCTGTTGTATATAATCAAAAATTCCATCCACGTGCACTTGAGAAAGAGGACGATGTTCAAAAATTAGCCAGCCTGATACGGATTTATTTATGTAATATGGGAAAAGATGGACGTGGAGCAAACCATGTGCAGATCAATGTCGTATCGGCAGAAACACTTAGAGATGCACAGGAACATCCGGAAAAGTACAGGGATTTAATTATCCGCGTTGCGGGCTATACAGCATTTTTTACAGAAATTTCCAGAGATTTACAGGATGACTTGATTGCAAGAGTAGAATTTGAATCTGTAGGGTAAATATAGAGGTGACAAATGTAATGAAATCGGGATACGTATTTGATATACAGAATTGCTCTATGCATGACGGACCGGGTCTGCGCACGACAGTCTTTTTCAAAGGCTGTCCGCTGCGGTGCCTGTGGTGCAGTAATCCAGAATCCCAAATTCAACCCCCGCAGATTATGTTTTATGCAGATAAATGTATAGGATGTAAAGAATGCATAAAAGTGTGTGAGACAAAAGCGGCGGAAACAGGAGTAGGATGTACAGGCTGTGGAAAGTGCGCAGAAGTCTGTTTACATGATGCAAGAAGAATAGTAGGAAGAACTATGACCTCTGAAGAGGTATTTGAGGAGATAAAAAAGGATAAATTGATTTATGAGCGTTCCAATGGAGGTGTAACTCTCAGTGGTGGAGAAGTATTGATGCAGCCAGAGTTTGCAGTCGAGATATTGAAACGCTGCCGGGAAGAAAATATACATACGGTACTCGACACAACCGCATATTGCCGGCCAAAGATTTTTGAATCTGTAGCAGAATATATTGATCTGGCCTATGTTGATATGAAGGCAATAGACAATGAAATTCATAGAAAATATACAGGGGTAGATAATACATGGATCTTACAAAATTTTCGGTATTTAGATGATAATAAGATTCCATTTGCTGTACGAATGCCAATTATTCCAGGATATAATGATTCAGAAGAACTGATTGACAGAACCATTTCTTTTCTAAAAGAGCTGAGAACAGAATTTATGGTATGTCTGCTCCCGTTTCACGCATATGGGAAATCAAAGTATGAAAGAATAGGATGGAAATGGCCTATGGGGGAATTACCAAATATGGAACGCCACGAATTGGAACCAATGTATGAAAAGTTCAAAAAAGCAGGATTGCATGTGATGATTCAATAAAAATTTCAGGAGGAGTAAAAGGTGAAAATAGTAGTTTTGGATGGATATACAGAGAATCCGGGTGACCTAAGCTGGGAAGGGATTGGAAAGTTTGGCGAACTGATCGTATATGACCGGACAGATATTTATAATGAGGAGGAAATACAGGAAAGAATAAAAGATGCAGAAGTAGTCTTTACAAATAAAACTCCGATTTCCAGAGAAAGTATGGAAAGCAGCAGAAATTTAAAATTTATAGGTGTGCTTGCTACAGGGTACAATGTAATTGATATACAATCAGCGAAAGAAAAAGGGATAGTAGTTTCTAATGTGCCTGCTTATGGAACAGAGGCGGTAGCACAATTTTCCATTGCACTTCTTTTGGAAATCTGTCATCATATTGGACACCACAGCCAGACAGTAGCAGAAGGAAGATGGGAAAAGAGCTCAGATTTTTGTTATTGGGATTATCCATTGATAGAACTCTTGGATAAAACGATTGGAATTATCGGATTTGGAAGAATCGGACAGGCAGAAGGAAGAATTGCCAAAGCAATGGGGATGCATGTGCTCGCATATGATTTGTATCCAACAGAAAGTGGAAAAGAGATTGCAGAATATACAGATTTGGAGACACTGATGAGCAAAGCGGATGTAATTACACTCCATTGTAATTTGACACCAGAGAATACAGGAATGATCAATAAAGATACAATTGCTAAAATGAAAGACGGCGTAATTCTTATCAATAATTCGAGGGGGCAGTTGATCAATGAACAAGATGTTGCAGATGCTCTCAATTCTGGAAAAATCAGTGCGGCAGGATTAGATGTGGTGTATACAGAACCAATACGAGGAGATAATCCACTATTAAAGGTAAAAAATTGTATTATTACGCCACATATTTCATGGGCTTCTAAAGAAAGTAGACAGAGGATTATGAAAATCAGCGAAGAAAACCTGGAAGCATTTGTAAAAGGAAATCCGATTCATGTTGTCAACGCATAGTTTTCGTAAGAAAATCTTCACATATATTCTTTGTGAAGATTTTTTTATAAAAAAAGTGTGGTGAAATAATAAAAAGTGAAGTATATACACGGTATTTAGAATAGGGATGCGGATGAATGAATATTAAATTTGGAGATAGAAAACTCCGTAAATATCAGAAAAAGAGAGGATTGTTATTCTGAGATAAAAGTTGAAAAAGTGTGGTGGCATATATTTTGCTAAGTAAAAAGATAAATCCCAAAAGAAAGGATGGAAAAAGAGATGGGAAATTATCTATTATTTAGAATTGACAGCAGATTGGTACATGGGCAGGTATGCACTGCTTGGATACCGGAGAAAGGCATTAAAAGGGCGGTGATTATTCATGACGAATATGCACAGGATCCTTTTTTATGTGACCTGCATGAGATGGCAGTACCTTCCGGAGTGAGGTGCGACACAATAACAACTGAGGAGGCGGCAAAACAATGGAGAGAAAATCAGTTTGGAGATGAAAACACAATCGTAATTTTTCAGACGCCAGAACATGCGATGAAAGCATATGATGAAGGGATTAAATTTAACAGAATTCAAGTTGCTACGTTAGCAGGAGAAAAAAATTCTGTATGCGTATATAAACAGGTGAATGTCAGTATGGAACGCGCAAAAATATTTCAGGAAATGGATAGTAAGGGAATTAAAGTATATTGTCAAATGTTTCCTGCGGATACAGAAACATCTATGATAGAACTGCTTAATCAGTCGAGAAATAAAAAGGCATTGGGACTATAAAAGAGGGGAGGAATTTTTTTGATTACATTACAACAGGCGTTATTGATTGCTTTATTTTACTTTTTAATTTTGAATCCATGGTTTACTATGGCAGCTAATCAACTGAGAAATCCTGTTTGTATCGGGATTTTTCTGGGAATTATCATGGGTGATCCAATCCAAGGAACAATATTGGGCGGTATGATACAGACAATGAATATGGCGCCTACTACAGTAGGAAATACAATAACGATGGATTTGCAAATGGCATCTTTTATTGCAATTCCTCTTGCAATGGCAGCAAATTTGGAGACGGAAGTGGTTATGGCGGTAGCAGTACCATTTACAGTTATCGGAGCTTTTTTACAGCCATTGTGCCGTTCTTTAAATCAGTTCGGTATTGTGTTGACGGATAAAGCGGCAGAAAAAGGAAATACAAGGTTGTTTTATTTTGTTTCGCTGTTTTTCCAACCGATCATACAGTTCCCGATTTATTTTGGACTCATGTTTTCTGTATTATTTTGGGGACAGGGAGCCATGAATTCTATACTTGCAGCTATTCCAGAATGGATGATGATTTCTTTTATTACACTGGCAAAATTTCTCCCT
>ERZ857801.1715-NODE-1715-length-21566-cov-15.984241_pt1 | contig 21566 bp, 26 predicted proteins | sample MGYA00519762_ERZ857801 | MGnify/ENA primary metagenome ERZ857801 (study PRJEB31778, sample SAMEA3449368) | human gut metagenome | biome: human gut; feature: human-associated habitat; material: faeces | place: United Kingdom | collected 2010/2012 ...
TGCCCAGCGTTTCCCATAGCCAAGAAAGTTCATGTAGGATTTTCATGCGATCATCTCCTGTTCGTTAAACTTGAATTTATCGTTTGAATCGGTTTCCGGAATTCATATAGATGACCGCACCGACACATACGACAAAAAACAGACAAAGACCTACCCAGAGCAGCCACATCGCTTTGAAAATCTCGCTGGAAGCAATGACGAGCCAACACCCGGCCAATATAAACATCATTTTTCCCATGAAGCTACACAACTTCTTTTCATCAGTTTTTTGTTTTTCGGCTTTTGAGGCGGTATTGTAACCGGCAATCAAAAAAGCACCTTTTCCGTTTAAAAAGATAACTCCAAGGATAACAAACACCATTATCATTACAAGATGAATTGCTAATAGCATAAGGCACCTCCACAAATTCCAATTTGTACTCTTTTCAAAGTCCAAGTCCATCAACCCATGCCGCAAGCTCCTGATGCCCGACGCTGCCCTTGAAGACCTTGCCAATCAGCGCGGCGCAAGCCATGCAGACAGCCGCAGCAACAAGCGCAATGCCCAGCGTTTCCCATAGCCAGGATAGTTCATATAGGATTTTCATGCGATCATCATCTCCTGTTCGTTAAACTGGAATTTGTCTATTCGTTTGTTTCTCTATAAACTGTCATTCCGAGTATTTTGATTTCGAACCCGTCAATATATGGTTTTACACCATCTACTTCTGGTGAAAGTTGGTGTATTTTTGTAACTTCATACACTAATGCTTTATACCTTACACTTCCGCCGTCTTTTAAGTTCATACGAACAGGGGTTAATAGGATTACTAAAACAACTATAATTGCAATTACCACAAAGAATTTCTTTCTCATACAATCACACTCCTTTGCCAAATTCCGATTAGTCTGTCCCTTAAAGTCCAAGTCATTCAACCCACGCCGCAAGCTCCTGATGCCCGACGCTGCCCTTGAAGATCTTGCCGTCCATCAGCTTTGCGCCTTTGCAGCTCGGCGCAAGGCGTCCAACACTTTCGAAGGGGCTGCGAGAGCGTGTTCTTCATCGGAATTTCTCGATAGTGGACATTCAGCTCCGGACATGTATATTCCTCAGGTATCTCGATCCCGCAGAATCCGGCATCCCCTACAGGGCCTTCACCAGAAGCAGCAAAAGAACCGCAAAACGTGTCCCTGCACGACCCATATGCCTTTTCCGCGTGATTTGTAGAGCAACTCCAGACACAATCGCAGGTATAAACGTTAGACTGCTGTAGACTGCTATTGATGACATTGACACTCCGGTGAAGGAAGTTGGCGGCGAGCACTGCATGTCGTTGCACGCCTTTCGCTTCTGAGTTTGCAGCTTGCATACCGTTCTCCTTTCGATTATAGGGGACAGCGGCGGAAAAAGCAATCACGGAGACACTGAAATATTTCAACATGATTGCTTGTGAACGTGCAGCGTGATCAAACTCACGCTGCACGTTTCCGTTTTTCAAACAGGGGAGAGTAAGAGCGAAGACCGGGCACATGCCGTTTAGCGAGCAGAAGGAATCAGATTCTGCCCCTGAAACCAGAGAATCATGCTCTGGAGCGTTTCTCTGAGCGGGCGGGCGTGGAAGCCGAGCGCGCCCACTGCTTTTGCGTTTGAAAAATACCCGTTGGAGCGAAGCACGGCGATGGAATAAGGTGTGAAAAAGGGCCGCTCGCCCCGGAGCTGGCCGATCTTCTCAAAAATGGGCGCAGCGCAGCCCGCCAGCGCGGCGGGCGCGCAGAGCCTTGGCACTTTCCGGCCAAGCAGGGAAGCCGTCAGGGCAAGCAAGTCCTGAATGCTCGCGTAGTGGCCGGAAAGAATGTAGCATTCCCCGGCCTTTCCGCGTTCTGCGCAGGCGAGGACACCGGCCGCGACATCCCGGACGTCAACGAAATCGTAGCCGCCTTTGACGCCGAGCGGCAGCCGGCCACGGCAGAAGGCAAGCAGCATCCGGGTCATATTTCCGCGCGCCAGATCGCCGGGGCCGAGGATGCCGGAGGGCAGGACGACACTGGCGTTCAGACCGCTTTGCGCCGCCTCCAGAACCAGAGCGGCTGCCATGGCCTTGCTTTTTCCGTAATCGCCGAGGATCCCGTCCGGCGCGAATCGGTCCGGTTCCGTGATCGTTTCCGGTGCGGGCTTCTCCGGGATCGCATGGACGGAGCTGACGTAGATCAGCCGGCTTGCGCCGAATTCCCGGCACAGGTCGACGATGTTCTGCGTGCCCTGCACGTTGACGGCATACAGAGCCTCATCCGGCTTTGAGGCAATGGATATGAGACCGGCACAGTGCAGTACGCAGAAATCATCGCCTCCTGCGGCAAAAAAGTCACGAAGAGACTCCTTGTCCGTGAGATCGCCATAAAAGACGGCTACATGCTTCGGCAGAGTATAGATGAGCGGGTCACGGTCCTTGACGAGCGCAAGAACACGGCAGCCGTGTGCCAGCAGAAGCTGAACCACGGCACTTCCGAGGAAGCCGGTGGCGCCGGTGATCAGGTAATTTTGATACATCACACATCCTCCTTTGGTAATCCTACAGATGTTGATTATCTTTCATAATTATAATATAATATAAACAGCCGGAAACACCATAGACAGTTTGCCGAAAGCTGAAAGAACGGCAACATATCCCGCCAAACTGTCGACTTAATTTGTAAACTTTTTGTGGAGGCACAATGAAGACGGATGCGAGAGTGAAATACACCAAGATGGTGCTGAAAAAAGCGCTGCTGGAGTTGATGCAGCACAAGCCTGTCAATAAGATCACGGTCAAGGAGATTTGCGAACGAGCAGAACTGAACCGCGCGACCTTTTACGCCCATTATTCCGACTGCTTTGACCTGCTGGAGAGCATCGAGGAGGAACTGTTTGGGCAGTTTGAACGATCCATGCAGAGCTATACACGCTCGTTTGATATTGCGGGGCTTGTGGATGGGCTTTACCGGATCGTTCAGGAAAACGAGGCGGTCTGCCGTGTCTTGCTGTTCGGGCGTCGCAGCACGGAGCTGATTCACCGGATGATCGCATATGCGCACGATCTGAGCATTTCCGCGTGGCGAAAGACCCTGAAAAATGCGTCCGCAGACGAGCTGGAAATGCTCTATCTCTGCCTGTCGAACGGACTTCTGAGCGTCGTGTTGGACGGGTATGACCGGTTTGACCAGCAGAGCGTGATCCGGTTCGTCGAGCAGATGTACCGGCAGGCGATTGCGCCGTTCATGTAGGGTGTATCTGAAAACTCCCAACGCACCCGGACAGCGGGCCTTTTTGCGGTGCGCCGCGTCATTTTTCCTTGAAATACGTCAGTATTCCTGCGAAAAAATGTCTTGCGCAACGCAAAAATCCCTCGCTGCCGGTCACATCATGAGTTTTCAGATACACCCTAAAGAAAAACAGGAGGACGGATCCATTGATGCAAATTCAGGGACTTCAAAAGCTGACGCTGCTGGATTATCCAGGGCGGACGGCCTGTACGGTGTTTTTATCCGGCTGCAATTTTCGCTGCCCGTTCTGCCATAACGCGCCGCTGCTCACCGCAGCGGACGAAGACGGCATGGACGAAGACGAGCTGCTGGCGTTTTTGAAAAAACGGCAGGGGCTTCTCGACGGTGTTGCCGTCACCGGCGGAGAGCCGCTTCTGCGCCCGGACCTGCCGCAGCTGCTGGAAAAGATCAAGGCGCTGGGCTATGCGATCAAGCTGGACACAAACGGCGCGTTCCCGGAGCGGCTGGAGGCGGTCGTGTGCGCGGGGCTGGCAGATTACGTTGCCATGGATATCAAAAACAGCCCGGCGCGCTACGCGGAAACAGCTGGTGTTCCGGGGCTTGCCCTGACGCCCATTTTCAGGAGTGTTTCGTTTTTGCTGCGCGGCACGGTTGATTATGAGTTCCGGACGACCGCAGTTGCGGAGCTGCATGATGACGCGTCATTTGTACAGCTGGGAGACTGGCTTGCAGGCGCGAGGCGGTATTATATCCAGTGCTTCCAGCCGCGCGATACGGTCCTGCGGGCAGGCCTCAGCGCCCCATCTGAAATGCAGCTGCATCGCTGGGCGGAGCTGGTACGGCCCAAGATACCCGCTGTGGAGATCCGAGGGATATGATTTACAATATGTTGTTATCAATATTTCAAATAAACACAATATATTGTATAAAACCATTGACAAACCACAAGCTTTCAGGTTAGAATGGGATGCAGCGCAAGGCGCGGCATCCCATTTTGTTTCATACGATGGCACACAGAGAACAGGAGGACCAGCTATGTACCGGGTAACAAAAAGAGACGGAAGCATCACAGAATTTCACATTGCCAAGATCGGCAATGCCATCACAAGAGCCTTTGAGGCCGTTGGCCGGCAGCAGCATCCGAGCGTGATCGAGCTGCTGGCTCTGCGTGTCACGGCGGAGTTTGAGCCGAAGATCCGGAATGAGTTGATCTCGGTCGAAGATATTCAGGACTGCGTCGAGCGCGTTCTGAGCGAAGCGGGCTATTCGGATGTGGCAAAGGCCTACATTCTCTACCGCAAGCAGCGGGAAAAGCTGCGCAACGTCGGAAGCACCCTGCTCAATTATAAGGAGCTGGTAGACAATTATCTCCGGATCAACGACTGGCGCGTGAAGGAGAATTCCACGGTCACGTATTCCGTCGGCGGCCTGATCCTGTCCAACTCCGGCGCGATCACGGCGAATTACTGGCTGAGCGAAATTTACGACGCGGAGATCGCACAGGCGCATCGGAATGCAGAGCTGCACCTGCACGACCTCAGCATGCTCACCGGCTACTGTGCTGGATGGAGCCTCAGGCAGCTCATCCAGGAGGGGCTTGGCGGCGTGACGGGGAAAATCAGCTCCGCTCCCGCCTCCCATATGTCCACGCTCTGCAACCAGATGGTAAACTTCCTCGGCATCATGCAGAATGAGTGGGCAGGCGCGCAGGCATTTTCCTCGTTTGACACCTATCTCGCGCCCTTCGTCCGCGTGGATAAACTGACGCAGCGTGAGGTCAAGCAGTGCGTGCAGTCGTTCGTCTACGGCGTCAATACGCCGTCGCGCTGGGGTACGCAGGCGCCGTTTTCCAACATCACGCTCGACTGGACGGTGCCGAAGGATATGGCAAACCTTCCTGCCATCGTCGGCGGGCAGGAGCAGCCGTTCACCTATGGCGAGTGCCAGAAGGAAATGGATATGGTCAACCGGGCGTTCATCGAGCTGATGATCGAGGGCGATGCGAATGGGCGCGGCTTCCAGTATCCCATCCCGACCTACTCCATCACCAAGGATTTTGACTGGGGAGACACGGAAAACAACAAGCTCCTGTTCGAGATGACGGCCAAATACGGCACGCCGTATTTCTCCAACTATATCAACTCCGACATGGAGCCGAACGACGTGCGCTCGATGTGCTGCCGCCTGCGGCTTGATCTGCGGGAGCTGCGCAAAAAATCCGGCGGCTTCTTCGGCTCCGGCGAGTCGACCGGTTCGGTCGGCGTTGTGACGATCAACCTGCCGAGGATCGCGTATCTTGCCGAAGGCGAGGCGGATTTCTACAGGAGGCTCGACAGGCTGATGGACATCGCCGCGCGTTCGCTCAAGACGAAGCGCATGGTCATCACGAAGCTGATGGAGGGTGGGCTCTACCCCTATACCAGACGCTATCTCGGCACGTTTGAGAATCATTTTTCGACGATCGGTCTTGTCGGCATGAATGAGGCGGGGCTGAACGCGAAATGGCTCCGGAAAGATCTGACCCACCCGGAGACGCAGGCGTTTGCCAAAGACGTACTGAACCATATGCGGCAGCGGCTGAGCGACTATCAGGAGCAGTACGGAGATCTCTACAATCTGGAGGCTACTCCGGCAGAATCTACAGCCTACCGCCTTGCAAAGCACGACAAAATGCTCTACCCTGATATCATCACGGCGAATGAAAACGGCACGCCGTATTACACGAACTCCAGCCATCTGCCGGTCGGGTACACGGAGGATATCTTCTCTGCGCTCGATGTACAGGATGAACTGCAGACGCTCTATACCTCCGGCACGGTATTCCATGCCTTCCTCGGAGAAAAGCTGCCGGACTGGAAGGCGGCGGCAAGCCTCGTTCGGAAAATCGCGGAAAATTACCGCCTGCCGTATTACACGCTGTCGCCGACCTACTCCGTCTGTAGGAACCACGGCTATCTTGCAGGAGAGCAGCCGGTCTGCCCCTTCTGCGGCGAGAAAGCAGAGGTCTACAGCCGCATCACCGGTTATTACCGCCCCGTGCAGAACTGGAACGACGGCAAGGCGCAGGAATTCAAGGATCGCAGGACATACGACATCGGCGCGTCGAAGCTGACGCACTGCGGCGTAAAGGAGCAGGCGCAGACGCCGGAGCCGCCGGCGGAGCAGCCGTGCGAAGCGGTCGAACTGTTTGCGACAAAGACCTGCCCGAACTGCAAGCAGGCAGAGCAGCTGCTGGATGCGGCAGACATCCGCTATACGGTGCGGTTTGCAGAGGAAAACCGCGACACCGTCCGCGCACTTGGCATCCGGCAGGCACCGACGCTGGTATCCGGCGGGCAGAAGTGGACCGGCGTGAGCGGTGTGCGGGAGTTTATTGCCGCAAAGGAGAACGCAAATGTATGAGATTTTGATCGTTGGCGGCGGCCCGACCGGTCTGACGGCGGCAATGTATGCTGCCCGTGCCGGTAAGCATGTGGCTGTTCTGGAGAGAGGATCGACCGGCGGGCAGATCATATCCGCACCGCTGGTGGAAAACTATCCGGGCATTCCTTCGGTTTCCGGCACAGAACTTGCCCGGCAGATGACCGAACAGGCGTGCACATTCGGCGCGGAGATCGTTTATACAGAGGCGGTGGGGCTTGAGAAAACGCCGGCGGGCTTCCGGGTCCTCTGCACAGACGGCGTCCGGGAGGCAAAAGCGGTCATCCTTGCGACTGGTGCGGCGCACCGGTCACTGGGGCTTGCGGCGGAAGATGCGCTTACCGGCTGCGGCGTATCCTACTGCGCTGTCTGCGACGGCGCGTTTTATGAGGGACTGGACGTTGCGGTCGTGGGCGGCGGAGATACGGCAGTTCAGGATGCACTGCTCCTGGCAAACACCTGCCGCAGCGTCACGCTGATTCACCGGCGTGACGCCTTCCGCGCAAGCCCTCATCTGGTTAGCTGTGCGGAGCGGCAGGAGAATATCCGGATCCTTCGGAACTATACGGTACAGAAGCTTCTTCGGCTTGGAGATGTCCTGCAAGGTGTAGAGCTTCTGAATCTCAAAACCGGGGAGCCGGAGCGGCTGGATATGGACGGCCTGTTCATCGCAGTCGGTCAGACCCCGCAGAGTGCTCCTTTTCAGGAAGCCGTTGCGGTAGAGAACGGGTATTATCTGGCGGGTGAGGATACAAAAACAAGCCTGCCTGGCGTCTTTGCAGCCGGAGACGGACGCAAAAAGCAGGTGCGTCAGCTCACAACCGCTGTTTCGGATGGTGCAGCAGCCGCGCTTGCGGCGTGCCGCTATCTGGAGGAGCAGGGACAGTCAGAATGATGCAGCACACCGCAAAAAGGCCCGAACCATACTTCCAGACCTGCCGCGGCTCAGCCAGCGGGTCTGGAAGTCTTTTATGGGCGGTTTCTTGACAAGAACGGCGTTTGCTGGTAAAGTGGAAATATAAATAAGACAAAGACCTAATTATAAATATGGGAAAAGGAGGATGCAGACGATGAAGAAGAGAATCATTCGCGGATGTTTGCGGATCGCAATTCTGGCGGTCGCGGGCGGTGTGCTTGGATGGCTGAGCAGCATCCTGCTCGGTGAGCGTGCGCTCATTACAGAGCTCCCCGTTGTGGTGACCCTGGGCGCGAGCATTGGCATTTTGTCCGGTGTTGTGTTGTTCCCGGAGAAAGCGTAGCTGCAGGCTGCAGAGCCCCAGGGAGCAGAAGATAGGAAGCAGACAGAAGAGCTGGCGCGAAACGCCGGGAAAGGAGCGGGATATGGCAATCAAGGCAATTACAACAGACAGTTTCCGGGATGATGTGTTGAAAACGAGAAAGCCGGTTCTGGTGAAGTTCTGGGCACCGTGGTGCGGGTATTGCCGCGCACTCGCACCGGCGCTGGAGTCAATTGAAAAGCAGTATGAGAATCTGCTTTCCGTTGGGCGTATCAATTTTGATACGGAAACAGCTGTGGTGCGCAGATATAACATTCATAAGCTGCCGACCCTGCTGCTGTTTATCAACGGAGCCGTGGCTGGATTCCTGATCGATCCTTCTTCTGAGAAGGAGATCGACGCATTTTTAAAGAAAATGCTCGGACTGAATGTAGGAGGTCTGTATGGCAAACATGTATGATATTGTGATCATCGGCGGCGGCCCCGGCGGGTATTCGGCTGCATTATATGCCGCGAGAGCAGGGTTGCATGTGGCTGTGATCGAGAAGCGGGCCATTGGCGGGCAGGCAATCCGAAGTGAAAATATTGAGAACTATCCGGGCTTTGATGCCGGGATCGATGGGCTGCGTCTGAGTGAAAAAATGCAGCGCGGCGCGGAGCGGTTCGGTGCAGAAATGGTGACAGATGAGGTACGCCGTGTACAGCTGATGCAGCCAGTCAAGGTGATTGAAGCGGCGAAGCAGACCTATCATGCGCCCACCGTCGTTCTGGCGACCGGTGCGCCGCCCAAAAAGCTCGGTGTGGAAGGCGAGGAGGAGATGCTGGGACGCGGTGTTCACTATTATGCCGCTTGCCGCTCTATGATGTACAGGCGAAAAACAGTTGCGGTGATCGGAGATGGGGAGCAGGCTGCCGAGGCGGCGATGCTCCTTTCCCGTATCGCCAAGCGGGTCTGTCTGGTGCATGGGGGCGAGCATATGGAGATCAGTCCGGCCTATGCGGGCAAGCTGAAAATGATGCGAAACATTGAACGCTATGCAGGAAGCGAGGTTCGGGCATTTTTACATGCAAACTGGGTCACCTGTATCCGTATTCGGGAACAGCGGAGCAGTGAACTCTGGAATCTGCCATGCGACGGTGCCTTTATCTGTCTCGGCGGCGTACCGGAAACAAACCTGCTTCATGGACAGATCGCGCTGGATAAACAGGGTTACATTCTCGCCAATGAAACGACCATAACCAATCTTCCGGGTGTTTTCGCGGCTGGTGACGTTCGGACGAAGCTGCTCCGGGGCATTCTGACTGCCGCAGCAGATGGCGCGGCGGCTGCACAGCAGGCGGAGCGGTATATTGTAGAAAACATCTGATCTGAAAAGCAGGGAACAGAATTTGATCTGCTGCACGGAAAGTTCCTGATGGTCACAGAGGGTCAGCGCATTGAGAAAAAGGGGCGTGCGCGAAAGAAGGAAGTCTTTGCGCAGCTTGTAGAGGCGGCGCAGCGGCTTGTCGCGGTTGCGATGGCCTGCAAGGAACAGTCCAACCAGCGGCTGCGGCGGTTCACATCAGAGATCGAGCTTCTGATCGATACATGGAAGGACTGAGAAAGACCGGCAGCCGCAAAACCATGCAGCTGCCGGCCTCTCTGAAAGAAGCAAACTTTACTTTTTGACGGCGTCTCCATTCGCTTCTGCGTCCGCGATGCGGCGGTACATATCCTGCATCTGCCGGTCAATTTCGGCAATCTTTTCCGCACAGGCAAACATTTCTTCATCGATGCCCGCCGGGAGCTTTGCCCGGTCCGCCTTGTAGTGGATGTCATGCTCCAGACTGGCCCAGAAATCCATTGCGATCGTGCGGATCTGGATCTCGGCAACAACGTGCTCCGTCCGGTCAGAAAGATACACGGGAACACGGACATCCAGATGCAGCGAACGGTAGCCGTTATAGTTCGGCATTTTGATATAATCCTGCCGCTTGACGATCTCCAGATCCTCCTGCCGCTCCAGCATCCCAGCGACTCGGTAGACATCATCGATGTAATTGCAGACGACGCGGACGCCTGCAATGTCGTTGATATCCCGCGCCGCAGCTTCAAGCGTAACCGGAGATCCCTTTCTCTGGAGCTTGGCGGCGATGCTTTCCGAGGATTTGACCCGGCTTTCAATATGATGGATGGGGTTTCGTGCATACAGCGTATTGAATTCACTGTTCAAAATCTCAAGCTTCAGCACAAGCTGCTTTACAGCGGACTCGTACAGATTCCGCATGACAAAGTAGCGGTGCGGGCTTTCATGAAACGGGAGAGACGAAGAGGCTGTCATATCGGCGTAACCATCCTTTGCGTCAGAATCAGCTTCCCGGCAAAATGAAACTGCAATCCGGTAAGCGCACTGCCATTTTAACACAAAAAGAAACATGTGACGTAAAAACTTTGTGTTGAGAATGACAGCCGGGGCAGAGCCGTCCGTGTTGCCAAAAAGTCAAAAGGGGGCCGCCCCTGTACGGGCACAGGGGCGGCGGAGGAAGGAGCACAGCAGGCATAGGGGAACCTGCCATAGGACAGGGATGACATACAGCAGATACTGACAGGGTAGTATCCGCCCGCAGTATCTTGTGCATTGGGAAAACCAGAAGATCAAAGCTATGAGATCGGAGGAGAAGGGATGTTCCCGCTGTCTCCAAGGGTGTTGCATTCGTGGTTCCCCTGTATCTATATTATACAGGAGAAAGCAGGCTTTGGCAAGACTTATTTGATATAAAGTCTTAATATTATTTCTGGTAGAGACGAAAAAGTGGCAACGCAGGACAGAGAGTTCCCGTGTAAACAACGAATATGGAAAGAACAGGATTGGAGGCGGATTATGAAAAGACGGATCATTACAACCGTAGCCGTTTGTGTATTTCTGGCGCTTGTGCTGGCGGTGCGGCTCTCCGACAGAGAAAAAATCGACAACAGCATTCCATCCAAAGAAACCGTGGCCGCGTATATTCTGGAAAAGGGTGAGCAGTACGCAGCGGAGCAGCTGCGGGCACAGGACAGAGACAGTCTCCGCCGCAGCTGGGGAGAGCCGGACGCCACGCCGTCCGGGATCTGGGCGGATGTGTGGGACCTTGATGCGGACACAACGATTCTTGTATTCTATGATGCAGAAAATGATGACAAGGTAGAGCGTGTTGTGATCGGGCAAAAGGGAGGATAGTAAATAAGCGGGTTCATTTTTGTAGAAAACCGCGTAAATTGATAATGATTTATTATGGTAAACATAAACGAGGAGGACGAACAATGACAAAACGAATGCTCTCCATCTGTCTTGCGTTTGTGCTGCTGCTCGGCACACTTGCCGGGTGCAGCAAAAACAAGACGAAGACAGACAATTCAAGCCAGAATACACAGCAGGAGACGATACCGGAGCTGGCGTCTCAATACGCCTATCAACCGCAGTATTTTGATCTGCCGGAACCGATCCAGTGGATCAGCCGGAGCTGCGTTTCGGGCAGTACACTTTATTTTACTGCCAGTATTCTCAGTGGACAGGATACCTACATTGACGAAGACGGCAATGAGGTTTCTTATGACACCTATTCCGAGGGCCTTTTCCGGTTTGACCCTGACAGCGGAGAATGCGTACAGCTTGTCAACTACGTTGACAAGCCTGATGTGGAAGATCTGGACGACGGTACACAGATTTTCCGCAGCAGCAACAGCAGCACCGAGATCCATGCCCTCGCGGCCGGCACAGACGGCACGCTCTGGATCTATCGCCGGACAGACCTTTACACGGATGACGGCGAGATGGGGCCCTCCCTTTCGGAGCTCATCCAGCTGGATGCGCATGGCACGCTGCTTCGCACCATCATCCCCGCAAACGAGGAAGATCCGAACAGCACAGGGGACTGGGGCTATTCGCACCTTGACACCCTGCTCTCCGATGATAAGGGCTACGTCTATACCTACGATTATCAGACAGTCAATGTTTACGGGCCGGATGGCAGCTTCGTTTTCAGCAAATCCGCTGATGAGCTTTCCGGCCATCTCTGCCAGCTCTCTGCCGGTGAAGTCGGCGCACTGACTACTTACAATGACGGGAAGATGGCCTTCAAACAGCTTGACCCTGAAACGAAGAACTGGGGAAAGGAAACACCGGTCTCTTCCCGCGCATGGGGCCTGCAGCCGGGCAATGATGTCTACCGGTATTTCTTTATAGACGGCGGTAATATCTTCGGCGAACGCAAGGACACCGGCGAGGTGGAAAAGGTCGTCGACTGGCTGGCATGTGATGTGGACAGCAATACCATCCGTTACAATCGCCTCGATTTCCTGGCTGACGGTCGCATTGCCACTGTGACCCTTGGGCACAGCTATGACGGAACGCGGGAGCGGCAGCGGATCCTGGTGCTGAACCGCATGGATGCTGCCGATGTGCAGCAGAAAACAGAGCTGACGCTGGCCTGCTTCAGCCTTGATTATAACCTCCGCAGCCAGATTGTCAAGTTCAACCAGACCAGCACCGACTGCCGCATCGTGGTCAGGGATTATGCGGAGTATGCAGACGGCGAGGATTACTATGCCGGTCTTACCGTGTTCAACACCGAAGTTCTCGCCGGCAAGATACCGGATCTGATCGTTGGCAATATGATGCTGCCGATCCGGCAGTATGCCGCCAGGGGAATGTTGGAGAACCTCTGGCCGTATCTTGACGCCGACCCCGGCTATTCGCGCGACAAACTCATGACCCGCCCGGTCGAGGCCGCGCAGGTGGATGGAAAGCTCTATCAGCTGCCCATCAATTTTGGCATCACCACGGCAGTCGGCCTCGGCAGGATCGTCGGTGATTACACGACATGGACGCTGGCTGACGTCAAGAACGCGCTCAGCAAGCTGCCCGAAGGCGCGATGGTATTCAACCAGTATTACACCCAGTCGGAGATGCTCATGTATTGCGTCGCCATGAACGCGAAGGACTTCATGGACTGGCAGAATGGCACCTGCAATTTCGATTCTGACGAGTTCCGCGCCCTTCTGGAGTTCGTCAAGCCGCTCCCGGCAGAGTTCAACTGGCAGAGCGACGGAGAATATGAAAGCGACTTTACCCGCATGAAAAGCGGCAAACAGCTGCTGTATCCTATGAACCTCAACGACTTTGACAACATCTACTATACCTTTGCCGCGCTCGATCACGATATCCGGTTTGTCGGTTTCCCGCGGGAAGATGGCTCCAGCGGCAGCGCCTTTACTGCCAGCGTAACGCTCTGCATCACTACGGCCTGCAAGGATAAGGCAGACGCCTGGGCGTTTATCCGTTCGACGCTCTCTGAGGAATACCAGAAAAACCTCTGGAATTTCCCGATCCTGAGGTCTGCCTTTGACGCCATGGCCGGGAAAGCCATGACGCAGGAATATCAGACCGACGCCAACGGCAGCCAGGTGCTTGACGAGAACGGTGATCCGATCCCCATTTCCTCCGGCGGCATGAGCTATGGCGACGAGCCAATGATCGAGCTCTATGCTGTCACGCAGGAGCAGTACGACACCGTCATGGAGCTGATCGAGTCTACGACCAACTTTTTAGACTACGACCAGAGCGTCCTGAGCATCATTACCGAGGAAGCCGCAGGCTATCTTGCCGGTGACAGAAGCGTCGAGGAAACCAGCCGTCTCATCCAGAGCCGCGTAAGCCTCTATATTCAGGAGCAGAAGTGATGACCTGATAAGATTTCCCGCGCAGGCCGGTGTAGCTTGCGCGGGAGTTTGAACCGCAGAAAAGAACAGAAAGACGCCATGGCGGCGATCACTCATAAGCTGCGTTTGGTTCCGGCAGAGACGCCCACGCAGAAGTTCCTTTTACCAGCCCCAGCAGGGCTTCCACCGTCTTCATAAAGCAGGCAGCGTCCGCATCTGTCTGTGTATAAGCTGCCGCAGTCATATCGCCGCAGATCAGGTACTGCTCCGCATTCTTTGTGACACGGATCTCATACCAGCAATTTGGCATCACCGCGACCAACGTATCATCTGTTGTCAGCTCCTGCGAGATCATTGGCCGCCGAATATCCAGGAATCCATCCTCGCAAACAAGCGCATACAGCTCTTGCAAAAACGCTGTATCCGGTCGAAACTCCACAGAGGCGGTCCCCTCGGTGACAAGATCTCTTTGCAGCAGACCCTCCTGCGTGTCCATGATACTCTTTCGGTCGGTATCATACCACCATGTGAACCGGACTGCAAAATCCTCCGGCATGTTTTCCTGTACGACAGTCAACGGCGCATCCCTGCCGGAGTCCTCCGGCGTTTTCTGCATGGCTGCCGATGTGCAGCCGCTCAGCAGGGCCAAAAGCAGCAGCCCTGATACGATCCTCTTCATAACCAGACCCTCCTTTCTTGTTATCTATCAATATAGACGATAAAAAAGAAGAGCGGTTGCACTGTGCCGGGAAATAGAGCTGCTCCGGCAAGCTTTTGTATCGCCGACGTTGGAACAGCGCCATGAATATGATAAAATAATAATAAACACGATGGCTTCATTTGTCCTAGTATGGAAACACGGAAAGAAAAGAACCTATGTTGGCACCAAGGTTAGGCGCCAACATAGGCTCTTCGTTTGCAGGGGATTGGAATCAGGAAAGAAGACGAAAACCATCCCGGTATTTTATAGAATGCTTTAGATCCCGCCCATACAGGCAGTGCATCGGAGGTTCGCACACAATTTATTGCACCGGCAGCTCTACCGCAATGGTGGAGCCCTTCTCCGAGCTTTTCTCCACCCAAATATAGCCGCCATGGAGATTGGCGATCTCCCACGCCAAAGAAAGCCCCAAACCAGCGCCGCCGTACTCCCGGCTGCGGGACTTGTCCACGCGGAAGAATGGCTGGAAGATGCTCTGCTGATACTCCTCCGGGATACCGCAGCCGGTGTCGGAGACACGGATCCGGAGCTTTTCCGGCTCCTGTGTGACGCAGACCCGCACCGAGCCGCCCGGGCGATTGTATTTGACGGCGTTTTCCGTCAGGTTGAAGAGCAGCCGGTAGATCAGCGCGTCGCTGCCGGTCATGACGCCGTCGCCATCCGCCGTCAGCGTGATGCCGCGCTTATCTGTCAGCGGCGCGAGGTCTGTGAAGATCTCCTCGACCATGGGGGCAAGCTGAAGCTGCTCGTTCCGCGCCACCTGCTGCAAATTGCTCATCTCCAGCAGCGTCTTGGGCATCTGCGTCAGCCGCTCCGTCTGCTCGCGCAAAAGCGTGAGGAACTCTGCCGTCTCCGGCCGCACATCGAGATGCTCTGCGGAAAACAGCTCCAGCTGCGCCTGCATCAGCGCCAGCGGTGTGCGCAGCTCGTGGGCGGCGTTGCCGGTGAACTGCCGCTGAGCGGCAAAGGCGTTATTCAGCCGCTCCAGCATCTGGTTGAACGAGCGGCTCAGCTGCCGGAACTCCGGAAGCACATCTTCATCGATCCTCATATGATTGGGCTGGGAAGTATCGGCTTATCAACATTGAAAAGCGGGAGCGTTTGCTGGGTGGGCGCAGCGTCTGGTACAGCAACGATGAAGCGATCCCAGATGATTTGGAGAAAGCATTCACCGCTATTTCAGAGAAACAGTGGGAGCAGTTCTCCAGAGAAGAATTTGTACATGATCTTGCAAGGCTGTTTCCGCGTGTATGGCAGGTACACCCATTCCATGAAGGCAATACGCGAACGGTGGTTATGATGATGACGCTGTTCGTTGAGCATTACGGCTATTACATGGATCACGAATTGATGGCCGCGAGTGCTGGATATGTGCGCGATTCCTTTGTTATGGCCTCACTGGATCAGATTTCTGAGTATGAGCATCTGGAGCGCATTTTGATGGATGCGGTCTGCACCGAGCCGATCATCTATGACGAACAGACTCTTGATTCTGGCGGACAATCGGAGAGAACGGAAAAATATCAGAAGTACCAAAAAGAAAAGTATGTTCCGCAGCCACACCAGCAGCGCGAAAAATCATAATCTTTTGCAACAAAGCGGCAAGGCGTGAAATGCGCCTTGCCATTGTACATTTTGCGTATTACCGCCCCACAATCTTCCCGAAAATCTGTTTCTTCTCCTCGTCATACCGCTGGATCACGACCATGACGGTATCGCCGGTTTTAAAGTCCGAGTCCTCGTAATGGAACGAGTACCGGCACATAACGACCGCGCCGTCGGGGAGGTTACAGAACACGCCGCCGGCGTATTTGCCCGCGATACTCGCCCTGCGGCGGCAACCGACGGGGTGGCGCAGGCTGGCTTCGTCGAAGGGGTTCGGAACCGTCTCCTTGACGGAGATCACCAAGCTGCCAGCCTTACGGTCAAACTGCTTGACCACACAGATCAGCTCATCGCCCGGATGGTATTGCTCCCGCAAGTCGGGGATGGCGGCATAGCTCATATCGCGCTGCGAAAGGTTCACGTCGTAGCCATAACACTCGACCAGACACCGGCGCGGGCCGACGGCCAGCACATGGCACGGCACACGGCTGCCCGGCTGGCGGAGTGGCTGTGTGGAGAAGAAATAGCGCCGTGACGCCAGCGCCAGACGGCGGGAGCCGATAGCGAAGCCTGCTTCGCGATCCACATGGGTAATAACAAAATCGATCTGAGCGCCCGGCATATTTCGTAAAACGAACGCCGGGCGTTCGTCATTTTCCGCCCACATTTCCGCTTCCGGGATCAAAATGCGGGCACGGAACGGCACGATGACCGCGCAGTACATCCGCTTGGTCTCGACCTGCCCAGTCTGCGCACTGCGGACGGTCATGGAATGCGGATCGACGCCAATGATCGTGCCGCGCATAACGCTTCGGCTTCGGAAGGAAGCATAGATCGTGTTCCACTCCTGCCGCTGCTCCGGCGAGAGATCCTGGTCGAGCGCACGGAAGTCCAGATCGTAGAAGGATTTCTTCTCCGGTTCGGAAGATTCAGATTTTTCTGCCGCTGCGGGCACATCGTCCTCTCCATAGGGTTGTACAGGTTCTGTGATTGCAGGTTCTTCGACCTGCGGTTCCAATACTGGCTGTTCTGCGGTGACCGTTTCTTCGACTTGGGCGATTTCTGGCTGTACGGTTTCTTCCTGCAGCACTTCGGGTTCGGCTTTCTTTCTGGGCATATGTAGTTCCTCCTGTAATAATTATTTTCTGGCAAAGAATCGATGTGTGCCGTTTTCTTGCCAGATTGCAAAAATAACGGGTCTGGTGTATGAAAACGCTTCTGGTCGGATGCCATCAGGCAGCAGAACGATTATTTTTTCGTCCTGCCGGATCTCGCGCTCCGGCGGCGGATCGCTGCCGGACACAATGACAAACTGCTTGAAGCTGGGCTCTCCTAGCGAAAAGCGGAGCAGGATATGTTGATCTACGGCGTAAAAATCCTCCGGCTGCGCCGCGGACAGCTCCAGCATTACGGCAATGGCTTCTATCCGCTGTGTGATAGGATTCTCTCCGGTTCGTGTGACGATGCCATCTGCGATTTGCAGCAGCCCGCCCACCTGCATCTGCCGCACGCAGGCATTGGTCACGCGCATGGCATCGTCAAGCGAGGAAAAGGCGAACGCTTTTTGCAGCAGCGCGGCAAGCTGCCGCTGCTCCGCACAGCCGAGCTTGTCCAACACCGCCAGCAGATATTTTTGCTGTTTCGTCAGCAGCATCAGCCTCGCCCCTTTCCCGGCGGCGAACGCAGCGAATTGAGGTACGGATCGACCAGCAGGTCACTTTCTGTTTCCGTGATGCAGTTATAGATAGTTGACATAACATATTTCGTAGAATCCCTGACCGGCACATTCCGGTTCGCGTGCAGCTTGATCTCTGCTTCCTGCAAGATGAAATAGTTCAGCAAGTGCAGGCGCGACCGCACCCGGCTTCGTGGCAGAACAGCCTGCCCAATGCGCAGGTTGCCCGAGTAGAAAAGCCGCTCAATGGCATTTTCAAAAACGCGCGCCACCTCCGGCTCGAAATACGAAAGCTCACAAGCATCCAGAATGCCCGTGAGCTCTTTTTCATCGTCCGCCGGTCCGTCCTCCGAAGTTACGGACGGACTGACATCTGAGAAAGCTGTATCAGGTTGACTATGGCCGACACGCTCAAGCACGGCTTGGAACAGCAGATCGAGCAGTTTTTGACAGAGCATCCTGACACAAAACTCGTCGTGATTGACACCTTGCAGCGCGTTCGTAGCACAGGAAATGACAGCAATCTGTACGCAAATGACTATCAGGACATCGGGCTTCTGAAAAAACTTGCGGACAGTCGGCACATCGCGATCCTGCTTATCCACCACCTGCGCAAGCTCCACGATGATGATCCGATGAACATGATCTCTGGATCGACGGGCTTAAGCGGCGCGGCAGATTCAACCTTCGTCCTGCAAAAAAGCTCACGCCTCGCCAACATTGCCTCGCTGCATTGTACCGGTCGTGATATTCCAGATCGGACTTTGAAACTCGAATTTGGTGAGGACGACCACGTCTGGAAGCTGCTTGAAGACAGCAAAACTTGCAGCACAGCTTCTAAGATTTCAATGCTTCAGATTGAAAATCTTCTCTCTGAACTTCTGCAAAAAGAGCCTGAGATCAGCGCCCCTGCCAAAGCGCTGTTGGAAAAGATCGACCCTGCCGGAAGCGAGGGCTGGACACCGAATAGTTTCTCGCATCAAATCCGAAAAAGCGTTGATGCTCTAAGGCAAAACGGTATTTCCGTATCGTTCCGAAAGAGCAACGGTGAGCGCCTCATCTGCCTGAAAAGGGTCGATGGTGCCGATCTTCCCACTGTGGAAAAAATCGTCCCTATCGACCCTGCGGGTGCGCCAAGCGCCTGCACCGCGCCGTGAGCCGCGTGTCGCCGCTGTGTGCGGCTTTCCGGGCAGGCTGCGAGTGTGTGCGCGGCAGCGGCACAAAAGCCAACGTTGCGCCGACGTGCGGGTAACGCAGAAAACGCAGGTGCAATGCGGAAATCAAACGCAGAGAAGCCCCGCCGCGGCGGGAAAAATCCTCCCGTTTGGGTAATGTCATCAACTTAAGGCGGTTCAACATCTCTTAACGTTGCTTGGGAATTTCAAAGATTTGTGTTTTTTCAGACGATCAGAGGAGCGATCAGGGCGTACCGGGACAACGGCCTTTGAGAGACGAACAACCATATGCGCATACAAACGCTCCCGTTTTAGTCTGGAAGATGTCGAAAGCATCTCTACAACCGTTCTCTTCAGCTCTGAAATGGTCATTGCCACGTTCAGCTTGTAGGTATAGCGGTTCTCTGGCCTGATATGTGCGGCCTCAATTTCTTCGCGGAGATCATATTCCAGGACACCGGCCAAATCGGCCAAAAACATTGTCGCATAGAAATCCTGTAAGATCGCGTCCGGAGAGTAACCTGTAAAATTCTCAATTTCCAGCTTGTTTTTCACGTCGTTATACTTGGTTTCAATGCCCCAGCGTTTATGGTAAGCCCATTTGAAATCATCCAAAGTTATTTGAGGATCAAAGATATTTGTTGCTAAATACTCGATATCTCCATTGGAAAGTTGAATTTTCAATACGCGGAGCTTCAGGGAGTGCTTCAGCTTTGCAAACTTGTACTCAAACGTGTTGTCCTGTTCCGGAAGCTTCATGGAACGCAGAAATTCTGTGGGACAGCGCATAATGAAGCTGTGTCCGCTGCTTCCAATTGCGTCGATGCGTCGATCAGTTCAGCTGCAGGATAGCCGCGATCCATGATAAACACCGGGTTTGACACGTTCTGCAGTCGAAACGAGCCGATCATGTCCTTTGCTGCAGCTCGTTCACTGGATCTGCAATGCGCAAAGCGTGTATCTACGATCATACCGTTGAGCAGATCGTACATACACGAAACAAGCGCCTGAACCTGCGGCGCGCCCTGACTTGTCTGGATCCCATACAGTTCCGCCAGCTCATTTGTGCAGGGAAGATTTAACCGGGTACCATCGATCCCAAACAATTGGTAGCCTTTCCAGTCAGCCAATTCGGCTTTTTCGTAGAAACTGTCAACAACACTTTGAAAAAGCTCCTGAAATGCTTCCGGCTTGATCCGTTTCCTGCCCTTGGAGAAAGCTTGCTTGGAATACTCGATCTGACCATCCTTCTGTGCGTCAAAAAACGCATTCAGCCCTGCCTGCAAACTGCTTTTCAGGTTCTGAACCGTTACGTAAATATAGTCGGTAAAGCTCATTTTACGCCTCCTTGAAAAATCCCTCTGCCGCTTTATTGATCTGCGGAGAAAGTGTTCATCGCAGATAGTATTGTGGATATGACGAACAATTTCAAGATATAAAGGCAAGCTTTTCACGAAAATCACTCCAAAATCAAAATATCATCTTGATTTTGAAACAAATCCACATTTGTCAATTGGCATTTTCACTAATATTTACGCCCGCTTTTTGACACTTTGAAATGATGGGCTTAAGTTGATGACATTACCCGTTTGGGAGGAGCCAGCATCGCATTTGGCTAGTCGCCGGCGCACCGGCTTCCTGCCAAATGCCTCAAGTCGGGCAGAAGCCCGTACCCACTTTTAAGAACGGAGGAAATATGCGGAAAAATAAGCAATTCAGCATTAGAATTTCAGCACAAGATTTAGAGACAATCCGTCGAAAAGCAGCGCAGGCGCACATGACGCAAAGTGATTATGTGACCGCTTGCTGTCTCGGAAAACGTATCGTAATCCTCGACGGCTTGAAGGATGTCCTGCGGCAGCAGAAAGCCATTGGCAACAACCTCAATCAGCTGGCAGTGCTGGCGAATATGGGGAAAGTGCAGTTCGCAAATTTGGATTCTGCTGCGCGGGAGTTCGCCAAGATCAACACGGCTCTGCGGGAACTCCAAGAAGGAGGTGCGCCGAAATCGCAATCGTCCATTTCGTAAACTACAAAGCGGGGACGCAGACGCGCGGGTGCCTGAAAAGTGTCATGCGGTATGTGTCGCAAGTAAATAAGACGCTCTGGGATGAACAGCCACTCGTCAGCGGCATCGGCTGCCAGCCGGAAACGGCGTTCGACGAATTCCTCAGTACGAAGCTGCTGCATCACAAAAACGGCGGCGTGATGTTTTATCACATGGTACAGAGTTTTCCGAAAGGCGCGGAGATCGATCCGCGCACAGCGCATGAAGCAGCGCGGAGACTTGTCGGATACTTCGAGGGCTGTGAAGTTCTGGTATGTACGCACGTTGACCGGGAACACATTCATTCACACTGTATTATCAACAGTGTCAATTTTGAAACCGGCAAAAAAGTGCATATGGCGGACAAGCAGATTCAGGAACTGCGCGTCCGCAATGACCAGATTTGCGAGGAATTGTGGTTGCCAAAATTCCAGAAAGATGAGCAGTGGCAGTCACGAGGAATGTCCAATGCGGAATACTACACGGCAGTCAAGGGCGAGAGCTGGAAGTTTGAACTCATGCGCGTGATCGATGAATGTATGCGCTACGCCGGGAACCGCAAAGAATTTCTGGCGCTGCTCCGCTCTGAGGGTTACGATGCCACATGGACGGACAGTCGTAAAAATATTACTTACACGACACCGGACGGACGCAAATGCCGTGACAGCAGACTACACATAGGAAAATATTTGAAGGAGAATATGGAGGCGGAATTTGGATACAGAACGGAGAATGACAACACAAGAAATGTTGACGCAGCACAAA
>ERZ857801.1716-NODE-1716-length-21562-cov-8.050030_pt1 | contig 21562 bp, 19 predicted proteins | sample MGYA00519762_ERZ857801 | MGnify/ENA primary metagenome ERZ857801 (study PRJEB31778, sample SAMEA3449368) | human gut metagenome | biome: human gut; feature: human-associated habitat; material: faeces | place: United Kingdom | collected 2010/2012 ...
CGCTCTCCGGAACCCGTGCATCCCTTATATCAAATTCATCTTCCATACTCTTATTTACTTTGACAGGCAAAGATAATAAGAATTATCAGGTTCTGAACCGGCATCAGTTTTTTACACAAAGACTTCTATAACAAAATAATAATCAAAACCGGTCAATTTGCTCTATCTCCTCTACATCCAAACCGGTCATATCGGAAATATCAGAAACGGACATACCTTTAATTTTCATCTTTCGGGCAATTTCCACAGATCTGACATGCTCTCCTTCAGCCCGACCTTCAACACGACCTTCAACACGACCTTCAACACGACCTTCAGCACGACCTTCAGCACGGCCTTCGGCCAAACCCTCCACCCGGCCTTCAGCATGACCTTCTACTCGACCCTCCGCACGTTCCGTTAAAATATTATCACGCAATATCACGACATTATCCAAATGCCGGTAATAAGCTTTCAGCTCGTCTTTACTCAGACGGTCCAACTTCAAACGTTCGCGTGCTTCGGGTAAACCAGGAGCATTCGCTTCTTCCGGAATCTCGCCCGTATTCAGGAAATATATCCACTGTTCCAACGGGATTTTCGACCAGCGGTTGAAATCGTTCACACGCAATATATAATATTCAGGATACAGGTTGCTAACTTCGGATACCTTGAAGGTCTGTTGCTGAAACGGTGACAGTCGAAGAAGCTCATTATTATGGATACCCCGAAATTCAGTTTTGCCATGATAGACTATATCCGTGCCGCTACCTAACGAGAAATAAACGATATTGATGCTATAGACCTTACGGATAGACTCGTACCCTTGACCTCGGTTGAGGTATTCGGTCACCAGTTTGGACACACCGAACAACATCCGCTGGAAATAGGCATACTCATTGTTGTTCTGTATCTCGAACAAGATCAAACGACCTTTCGAATCTTCTCCCAATATATCCACCCGGTTATATTTATCATACTCGCTTTCCTGATTGCTTTCGCTCTCCAACAGCGTCTTGATCGTGATCTCTTCACCCAATAGCGTAGTGATCAAACCTTCCAATACTGCAAAGTTTCCTTTGTCACGCAACAGGCGCTTCATCGCCCAGTCAAAACGAATATAACTCGACATAACTGACTCCTTTCTTATTTCTACAAAGAAAAGAATTTATTTATACTCTCACAATTATATAAGGCTGATTTTTCCAGCTTTATCTAAAATCCTTTTTTATCCGTCAAGGCAAATTCTTCCAACTCTCTTTTATTGGTTTGACTTTGTTGATATGACTGGAAAAATGGGGGAAAAAACCTATTCTGCGGCAATGTTTTTTATAGTATATCAGAGGACAAATTTATATCCTACGGACAATCCTAATACAGCAAATTTGTCTGTCACACAATTTTGAAAATAACTGAGACTAAAGCTAATTCGTGAAATATCAAGCCCTATCTTGCTGGCAACACCGACTTGCCCGACAGAAGCGATTCCCAAATATGGTCCGACATTGATATTCATTTTCACTTTATTGTTTATAGGCAAACGGTATTGCATATAAACAGGCAGATTGACTCCAATCCTCCAATCATCATAAGAACACGTTGATTCGGGATTGGAATAAAGCATCAGACCTGTTTGAAAATAAAAATTATTTTTCAGCGGGAAACCGATATCAGCACCGGTCTGCAAACCCCACTTATTTGAATATATAATTCCGGAATAAGGTTGTAATTCAATCCCTTTCACACTAAAAGAGAATATAAGTAACAATAGTGAGATAATTATTTTTGCCATAAAACTTATTTTTTAGAATATAACTTACTTTTTATTGAAGAAATCATTTGAATATCGGGACAAAGATGGAAACTTGCATGTCGCGAGTCCGACCGTATTTCATATAAGGAACCCCTTTCATCACATTGCAAGTACCATGCTTGTATGTCAAAGCCAAATCGAAATATTTGAAAGCATAGGCTGCTTTGACAACAACCGGCACATCAAAGGCAGATTTGATTGTGTTCCCAATCATAATATCATCCTTAAAATGAAGAGTAGGCTCAACACCTGCGCCGACCTTCAATCCTCCTACCGGATTATAATTCAGAACTCCGTTCAATGCCATGTAATTCCTTGCAAACTTACTTTGGTAACCTTTAACAGGAGCCACTTTATTGCCAATCGAGGCTATTTCACCTCGTTTCTGCCCGTATAATAAGGCTGCGTCCACTGATAAACGGTGTTTCAATTCGATTTGAAACTGATATCCCACATGAAAAGATGGTTTCATATCCGGTATATTAAATCCGGCTTTGTCTTTAGACATTGCCTTATCCTTATACCAATCCATCGAGACGCCACCGATTATTCCACTTCTCACTTTCCCTATTTGCGCGGAAACTGAGAAACACACTAAACTCAATAATAAAAACATCACACTCTTTTTCATATCAACTCTCTTTTATTGGTTTGACTTTACTATATGACAGAAAAAATGAGAACCCCCCTATCCACGAATAAAAATTCTACTACTAACACACAAAAAAAACACTTTGGCCAAGTTGATAGCTGTAAACGATGCATTGAAATGAAAAGCCAACTTTCTAAAGTCTGTCCTTCCATCCCTTGTTGCAAGGAATAAACCTGACCATTTTCAAAAAAAATCGCACGTTGCATCATGCAATTATTGACAAAAATGCACAATGGAACATGCAATTCCGTATCTTTGTAGCAAAGAAAAAGCTTAAAAGATAGCAATGATGCAGAATTTATACAGAAACTTTCGTCTTCAATTAGAATTGGTATCTACTGATTTCATCCGCTTCCTGCACGATAAAATCGCCTGGGACAGTAGACTAATAGCTATTGTCGGCTCCAGAGGAGTAGGCAAAACGACGTTATTGTCCAACACATCAAAAAGTACGAAAAGGCTGAAGATGTACTCTATATCACTGCCGATGACTTCTATTTCACCAATCATCGTCTTTTCGATTTAGCCTACCAGTTTTACACACAAGGCGGGAAAAAACTTTTTATTGATGAAATACATAAATACAAAGGATGGTCAACCGAGATAAAAAACATTTACGACCAGATACCCGGCCTCCATGTCGTTTACACAGGATCATCCATTCTGGATTTAGAAAAAGGAGGTGCAGACTTGAGTCGAAGGAAAGTGGAGTATCACCTGCCCGGTCTCTCTTTTAGAGAATACATCAATCTTACCCAAGGATGGCAATTGCCAGCCTATCCTTTATCCGAGATAGTAGCCGGAAAAGTACAATTTCCATACGAAAAGGAACGGCCTCTTAAACTTTTCAAAAACTATCTGCAAGCGGGCTATTATCCTTTTTTCACAGAAACGGAGTATCGCTTGCGGTTAAGTAATGTTGTGAAACTCATGATAGAAACCGACATTCCGCAATTTGCCGAAATGAATGTAGCATCAGCTTTTAAACTGAAAAAATTGCTTTATGTCCTTGCCCAAAGCGTACCATTCAAGCCTAATTACACCAAATTGGAACGAGACCTAGAAATCAGCCGGAACACATTGCCCACCTATCTGCTCTACTTGGAAAAAGCCGGACTCATCAACCTGCTTCGAGAAAAAGCGAATGGCATAAAAGTATTGGAAAAGATAGACAAAATCTATCTCAACAATACAGACATCGCCTACATGTTGTCCGACACAACTCCGGATATAGGCAATATTCGTGAAACCGTCTTTTTTACTTGGATGCGTGTAGGGCATTTCATCATCTCATCCCCTATCAGCGATTTTGAAATTGACGGACGCACTTTCGAAGTCGGCGGACGAAACAAAAAACGGGCACAGATAAAAAATGCAGTTGAAGGATATATAGTAAAAGAAATCCTTATTATTGCGAAAACCATCAAAATTAATCATGCTATCTTTTCCCAGAATGCATCCTTCAGCAAATGACTGAATCTTTGTCCCAGAAACTGGACGATTCCCATTTCCAGAATCTATCACATGAAGATAAACACCATTCTCAAGTTTCACAAATTCATTCTTATGGAAAACTCCATTACCTGGATATTCTTTCAATACAATAACTTCATGATCATTTATGAAATTATTGATAATAGCCTGTTCCTCTTCCACACAATCCTGATATGTAACCTTTTCCTGTTCACAGGAAAAGAGAAACACAATACAACAAAAAACAATCAAAAAAAATATACTATTCTTTATCATAATCATTTTACTGCATTATCCTATAAATTCAAAATCATTAGTTTTTATTGTAGAACTTAAAATTTATAGAACTTCCATCAGCTCCTGTATTTATAGAACTAAACTCCCACCAACATTTACCGCTCTCTGGAACCAAGGAAAATTGCCAATCCTTAGAACCGTTACTTGAACCAAAACCTGATTCGAGCCAAGTTCTCCACCCTTCATTTGGCACAACAAATATATCACATCTACAACTGAAAGACCAAAGGTGAGCAGACTGAACATAATACCAACTTTCTATTAAATCTTTACCCTCAAAAAAACAATTTTGACCGACATCCATCCCGCCTAAATACTGACCTATTCGTGCAGATGTACTATCGATAATTGTTGTATCTTCTGAGAAAGGTATCAACATAGGTCTTTGTTCTGCATTAACAGGCATAGACTTTCGCTTACCAGATTTTAACAATGTCGGCACAACTACCGCTTCTTTATTAGGCAAATTCATTCTAATAAAAGATTCGGGGTCTGTTTCATTTTTAGCAATTACATCATTTACTACTGCTATTTCATTTTTAAATTGGTCAAGTGATTTTTTTTTCTACACCTAAAGATAGAACTTTTTCATCGCTGATAGATAACTTATATCTATAATTTTCTATTATAAGATAATTTCCCAACACAGTATAATCACTTTCTAACCGACAACTTTCTACAGACTTAGTTACCGCCAAGTCTGTTGGCGAAAGTATATCTTCTTCATTAGAGCATGAAGATATAATTATTGACATAATAAATAATAGCGAAATTGAATTAATTAATCTTTTCATCTTGATTTAATCTTTAAATTGTTATTAATAATTTCATTTGTTACAAGCATGAGGAATTGTTCTATTCTTGGCTACCGTGCCAAAATCAATTGCTTATTTTATTCCCCCATAAACCAAATTCTCACCATCTGTCACCAACAACACATCTCCTTCCTTCACCTCCTCTTCCAAAGAAATGACAACCGAAGGCTTCGCCTCTACAGATTGTTTATACACTTCCTCTCCTTCTGAATTTGTTACAATCACTTCGACCGTTCCCAAATTAACGGAAAACTCCAACAATAAATCTTTGTTGTTGTCTTCAACCCATACCTGAATAGGTAGTTTAGGAATAATAGATTTAGGAGTAGTATTCCATTTTCCTTCCAGATTTATTCGTTTCTTGGCAAAGCAAGGAAACGAAAGTGTTGCTATTAATAGCACATACCCAATTTTTCTAAATGCATTCATAAAAATTTGTTGGGTGCAAACATAGAAGAAACCAGAAAATACAGCAAATCAGGATATGGACAGAATCTATTCTACTATGGACAAAATCATCTTACACAAAGATATATACACTGATAATTAGCAATATATTTTTGTGTAATTAATTTATATAGACAGCTACAAATCCTATTCAACGTTCTATTACAACCTATTAATCAGTCATTTACAAATAGAGACAATAAAAATTGTCCCTATTTTAATACAAATTCCAAACTTCTACCACCCTTTTTGAAGAATGGTCTCATTTATATCGCTTCCTTTTTGACCCGGACATAGTTTCTGCCGGGTACGACTTCGGAACTTGTTGGCTGAGTCGGAACTGACTCCTAAAAGAATAGCCTCTTCACTTAAACACAAATTAAGAAAACTAAGATAGCAAATCTTGGTTTCTGTTTTTGTCAGCCCCAACGTGTTTTCTTTCATGAAAACACAGGTGTTCGGGAAAAAGGAATCGATCAGATGAATCAGGCTTTTCCACTCCCTTTCGCTTAGTTTCTGTTCACTACCTGGCTCTACTTTCCGACATTGCTCTTTGAGTGTTTTAAATAAAGAAGACTGTCTCAATTTTTCAAATCTCAACATTATGATTTCTTTCTTATATTCACTCGTATCCTCATGTGCGGCAGCTTTTCTTTCCATCTCTGCCGTTAACTCTTGGAGACGGTCTTCCAATTCTGTTTTCTGTTTCTTATGACGACTTTTTTCTTCTTCTAAAAACTTTTGCCGCCGGTCTATTTCAAGAAGCCTCTTCTTATCTCGTATCTGATAGCCCACTACCAACAAAAGGCAAACGATCACAGCCAAAACAAACAAAAACTGTTTCTCCGCAACAAGCTTTTTATTGTCTTGAATGACAGTGGCAACATTATGCCGCTTCTCTGCATCAATGATATCCACTTGCTTTTGCTTATCATACAAAGAATCTTTCTTTTCCTGATATTGTTCCAAATAGGAAAGGGCTTTTTCCGTGTCACCGGCATCCTTTTCAATTAGATAACCTAGATAAAACCGATCCACCAAAGTATACGGATTCGCTGGCGCTCCTGTCACCTTTGCCAAATAACACCGGGCTGAATCAAGAATGTTTTCATCATAATAAAGACTACTTAAAGCCAAGTAAGTTGGAGCCTGATATATCGTATCCGAATTTAAACTTTTGATAAAATAACTCTTTGATTTCTCTATATCCCCCATCAGATTATAAATATTACCCAAGCCATTAGCAATGACTCCAATTCCGGCCGAATCCCGAAGCTTTGTAATAACAGAATCCGCTCTCAACATATAGCAAAGCGCCAACGACAAAGAATCGTCAAATGCCCATGTTTTAGCCATATCCCGCAGGGCAAAGGCATAACTCCGCTCGTTACCGGCCTGCTTAAAAAATTCTGCCGCTTCTTCAAACTTCCTCCGCTCTTCACTTCTTTGCTTCGTGTAGGTGTACAAATCCGCCATATAACTACAAATGTATCCTGCCACATCATATAAACGCTTCTCTTTTGCCAACCCCAACGCCTCTGAATAAGCCTTCATTGCCGGGACAAAAAGCTTATCTTTCACATACGAACGCCCTAAGTAAAGCCCTATCCAAGCCTGTTCTTCCACCGAACCATGATTTTTGAACCAAGACAATGCCTGGTCGAGTTGTTCGGTATATAGCATATCTTCAGACAATTTGTCCGCCGCCCGGCAATACAGCATACACCAACGGGCAAACTGTCGTTCGTTCAACCTATCGGGTGTTTCTATCTTATTTAATAATGTATAGGAACTATCTGGATTTGCCTCTAAAAGTATTTCTGACCGGTCCATCGTTTCCGATACGGTACGGTCTCCTACACACGAAAAGAATGGGCAGACGGATGACAAGATTAGTAAGAGCATTTTTTTCATACGGATATATTGTTAGATCGGTTGTTTTCTGTGGAAAGATACGCATTTTTAAATCGGAACACGACTTTCGAATGCAAAACTTTTTGTCATACTTGGCTTATTGTATCATTTCCCAGAATACCCGTTGGTCTGAATCGAAACAGTAGTGCATGAAATTTGATTTTATACCCCATATTTTTCAAATTATCCGCAAGGGTAATATTTTTTAAGAAACATAGTATTTGATAAAAGCACTGAATATTAGTATAATACGTATATTCACCTTTTAAAGTGGGGTTACTGTATTTTTCATCATATATGAACCGCCTGGAATGGGTCGCTTTTCGGCAGTTTTGCAGTTCTCTTTCCTGCACGGCAACGAGTGTAAGAGACAAATATGGAATAGGTGGCAGATTTATTTGATTTTTTTATTTTCACAATCCTATATTTGAAAAAATTTTATATACTTTTGTGGAGCTATATCATTATTATAACATCCTAATGGCCATGAACACAAATTTTTTATTGTCTTCCGATAATAACAACCGCAATGAGCTTCTAAAAAAGAAGATCATCCATTATTATATTGCCAATGGCGATGCGACCATCGCCGATTTGGGGCGTGAAATGGACCTGAGCATTCCAACTGTCACCAAACTGGTCGCCGAACTTCAGGATGACGGTTATATTCTGGACTTCGGAAAACAGGAAACCAGTGGAGGACGTAAACCGAATATCTATGGCCTTAATCCGGCATCCGGCTACTTTGTGGGAGTCGATATGCTTAAAGACAAGTTGAACATCGCAGCGATAGATTTCAAAGGCGACAAAGTCCTACTCGAAGAAAACATCCCCTACCGACTTGAAAATACGCCTGCCGCACTGGAACAACTCTGCAAGATTATTGACGATTTCATCACATCATTTCCTGTAGAACGGAATAAGATACTGGCAATCGGAGTCAATATTTCCGGCCGTGTAAATCCGGTATCGGGCTATAGTTACAGCATCTTCTATTTCGATGAAAAACCCCTTGCACAACTCCTTGAAGAGCGGTTGCAGACAAAGGTTTTTATCGAAAACGACAGCCGGGCCATGACCTACGGCGAATATATGAAAGGAGCCGTACAGGGAGAAAAGGACATCTTGTTCGTCAACATGACATGGGGACTGGGACTGGGCATCATCATCGACGGGAATTTATATTACGGGAAATCCGGCTTTTCCGGAGAGTTCGGACATTTCTGTATGTTCGAAAACGAAGTGCTGTGCCATTGCGGCAAGAAAGGTTGTCTTGAAACAGAGGCTTCCGGATCGGCTTTCCATCGTATCCTGGTAGAACGTTACCGGAAAGGCAGCAACACCATACTCGCCCAGAAACTGGACAGTGGAGAAGAGATCTCGCTCGGCGACCTGCTCGAAGCTGTACGGAAAGAGGATGTACTTTGTATCGACATTCTGGAAAAAATGGGCGTGAACCTGGGAAAAAGTATTGCCGGACTGATGAACATCTTCAATCCTGAGCTGGTCATACTGGGCGGAACGCTTTCATTGGCAGGCGAGTATATCAGTCTGCCGATCAAGAGTGCCATCCGCAAATATTCGCTCAATCTGGTCAATCAGGACACCGAAATCAAAATATCCAAATTAGGAGAAAGAGCGGGGGCTTTAGGAGCCTGCCTCCTATCGAGAAGCAAACTGCTTGGCATGATACATTATTAATGAATAACACAACACTATTAAATCGCGCAGATAATGGAAAAGATTAAAGGATTAATTGATGCACCTTTCACTCCGTTCTATGAAAACGGAGAAGTAAACTACGAACCGATAGAAGCATATGCCGGACTTTTGGTAAAAAACGGCTTGAAGGGAGTGTTTATCAACGGATCTTCGGGAGAAGGCTATATGCTGACCGACGAAGAGCGCATGAAACTGGCCGAAAGATGGGTGGAAGTGGCTCCTGCCGGATTCAAGGTCATTGTGCACGTAGGCAGCACGTGTGTAAAAGCAAGCCATAAATTGGCTGCACATGCCCAAAAGATCGGAGCTTGGGGAATCGGAGCCATGGCCTCTCCTTTTCCGAAAGTGAACAGGATAGAAGAATTGGTGAAATACTGCGAAGAAATTGCATCCGGAGCTCCGGAACTTCCTTTCTATTACTATCATATCCCGGCTTTCAACGGTGCATTCCTGCCGATGGTCGAGCTGCTGAAAGCGGTAGACGGACGTATCCCGAATTTCGCAGGGATCAAATATACATACGAAAGCCTTTACGAGTACAACCAGTGCCGCTTGTATAAAGACGGTAAATTCGATATGCTTCACGGGCAGGACGAAACAATCCTTCCATGCCTGGCGATGGGCGGCGCACAAGGCGGTATCGGCGGAACAACCAACTACAACGGCAAAGAGCTGACCGGAATACTCGAAGCCTGGGCAGCCGGAGACCTCGAAACGGCACGCGAACGCCAGAACTTCTCACAGGAAGTGATCAACGTGATCTGCCATTATCGTGGCAATATCGTGGGCGGCAAGCGGATCATGAAGTTGATCGGGCTCGACTTAGGTAAAAACCGGACGCCGTTCCAAAACATGACGGATGCGGAAGAGGCTGCCATGAAAGCGGAACTGGAAGCTATTCATTTTTTCGACAGATGCAATAAATTCTAATCCATAAACGCCATGCACGACATTACAAAACCATCTGAATACCTCGAATATTGGGGCAAAAAATACAAAAACGATTTGTTGACCGACATTCTGCCTTTCTGGCTGAAATACGGTATCGACAAAGAGTATGGAGGCTATTTCACCTGTCTGGACCGGGACGGTTCGCTGATGGACACGAACAAATCGGTCTGGTTTCAGGGACGGTTCGCCTTTATACTTGCTTATGCTTACAACAACCTTGAAAAACGGGCCGAATGGCTGGAGGCTTGCAAAAACGGGATCGACTTCATCGAGAAATACTGTTTCGATACCGACGGCCGCATGTTTTACGAGGTGACGAAAACAGGAACTCCCGTACGAAAACGCCGATATGTATTTTCCGAAACGTTTGCCGCAATCGCAATGGCTCAATATTCGATCGCTTCGGGCGACAAGAGCTATGCCGAAAAGGCGGTCAAGCTGTTCAACCGGATTCTCTACTACAAAAACACACCGGGCGCATTAGAGCCCAAATTCAGAGAAGGGTTCGTTGCAAAAGGGCATTCTTTTTGCATGATCCTGATCGACACCGCCGCCCGCATCCGAGAAGCGATAGACGATCCTGTGCTGACACGCCAGATCGACGAATCGATAGCCGAACTGCGCCGCGACTTCATGAAGCCGGAATTTAAGGCCATTCTGGAAACGGTCGGGCCGGATGGTGAATTCATCGACTCGATCCCGGGGCGGACCATCAATCCGGGCCATTCCATCGAAACCGCCTGGTTCATCCTCGAAGAGGCCAAACACCGGAACTGGGACCCTCAGCTAAAACAGATGGGGCTCACGATCCTGGACTGGTCCTGGGAATGGGGCTGGGATAAAGTGCACGGCGGAATCACCTATTTCAGGGATTGCAAAAACCGTCCGCAACAGGAATACTGGCACGACATGAAGTTCTGGTGGCCGCAGTGCGAAGCCATCATCGCCACGCTGTATGCCTATGAGGCGACAGGCGACCCGAAATACCTGGAAATGCACAAACTGATAAACGAATACACCTACGCCCGTTTCCCCGACAAGGAATACGGCGAATGGTTCGGCTATTTCCATTACGACGGGACACTCTCGCAACCGGCAAAAGGGAACATGTACAAAGGTCCGTTCCATATTCCCCGGATGCTTCTGAAATGCAATCTTCTATGTAAGGAAATCCTTTCAGGGCTATGATAAGCAATAAGAAATATTATCCTTGGATCGTTGTCGCCCTGCTTTGGGGCGTGGCTTTGCTGAACTACATGGACAGACAGATGCTTTCGACCATGAAGTCTGCCATGATGATCGATATTACCGAACTGGAATCTGCCACGAATTTCGGGCGCCTGATGGCGGTATTCTTGTGGATATACGGCCTGATGAGCCCGGTCGCCGGCATGATCGCCGACCGGATCAACCGGAAATGGTTGATCGTGGGCAGCCTCTTCGTCTGGTCGTTCGTTACGCTGATGATGGGATATTCGACCGATTTCAACCAGCTCTATATTCTCCGCGCCATTATGGGGGTCAGCGAAGCCTTGTACATTCCAGCCGGACTTTCGCTGATCACGGATTACCACCAGGAGAAAACGCGGTCGTTAGCCGTCGGGATCCATATGACCGGGCTCTATACGGGACAGGCGTTGGGTGGTTTCGGCGCCACCATTGCGGGGGCATACAGTTGGGAAGCGACTTTCCATTGGTTCGGAATCATTGGAATCGCATACAGCCTTGTCCTGATCCTTTTCCTGAAAGAGAAAAAAGACCATGCCGCCGCCAGACTGGTTTCAGAGCCCGGACCGAAGGAGAATCCGGCGAAAGCAGCGATAAAAGGAATGGGAATGTTGTTCGTCAACATTTCGTTCTGGATCATCCTGCTTTATTTCGCCACATCGAGCTTGCCGGGTTGGGCGACTAAAAACTGGTTGCCGACTTTGTTCTCGGAGAACTTGTCCATCGATATGTCGGAAGCCGGGCCGTTGTCCACTTTCACGATTGCAATCTCTTCTTTCATCGGGGTGATTGCGGGCGATATCTTGTCCGACAAATGGATCCAGCGGAATGTGCGGGGACGTATTTATACCGGTTCCATCGGGCTTGCCCTGACCATTCCGGCACTCCTGCTGTTAAGGTTCGGCGACAGCTTCGCCATGATTGTCGGCGGTGGGCTCTGTTTCGGCATCGGCTTCGGTATTTTCGATGCCAACAACATGCCGATCCTCTGCCAGTTCGTGTCGCCGCGCTACCGGGCGACAGCCTACGGTATCATGAACATGACCGGAGTCTTTGCCGGAGCGATCATCACAAAACTGTTGGGCGAATCGACGGATGCCGGTAACTTGGGCCATGATTTCGCGATGATGGCCGGCTTGGTATTCGTTGCCTTAATGGTGGAAGTCATCTTCTTACGCCCGAAAACGGTCAATATGGCCGATAAATAATTAAAATAAAAACATCATGAGAAAAATCTTTCTTTATTTCAGCCTCCTTCTCTTCATGCAAACTGCCTTTGCCGCAGACAGCTTGTTTGTCAGAAAGCCGCAGATCCCGATACTGATCGACCGGACAGACAATATCCTGTTGGAAATGCGTGTACAGGCACACAAAGGAGATGTGCTCAACAAACTTTCCCTGCAATTCAAAGAGGGAACCGATTTAAACGACATAAAAGCCTTACGCTTTTTCTATAGCGGAACGGAAGCGACTTCCCGACAGGGAAAACATTTCCGCCCCGTTTCCTATATTTCCAGCCATGCGGAAGGTAAGACGAAGGCTGCCAATCCCTCTTACTCCGTCAAGCAGAGCGAAGTGACGGATATCGCCAATGTCGTAACCTTCACCAGCAACCAGCCGATGGTGGAAGGTGTCAACTATTACTGGGTCAGTATCGAGATGAAACCTGAGACCTCCCTGTCGACCTCCTTTAGCGTCCTGATGCCGGCAGCCGAGATCAACGACAGGCCGGCGACAATCGTGTGGGACAGCAAATCGGATATCTGCCGCATGGGAATAGGCGTCCGCCACGCCGGTGACGACGGGGTGGCAGCCTACCGTATTCCGGGGTTGGTGACAACCAACAACGGGACGCTTCTGGGCGTGTACGACATTCGCTACAACAGCAGTGTAGACCTACAGGAGAAAGTCGATATAGGAGTAAGCCGCAGCACCGACAAGGGACAGACCTGGGAACCGATGCGTGTTGCGATGACGTTCGGCGAAACGGGCGGCCTGCCTCACGCACAGAACGGTGTGGGAGACCCGTCTATCCTGGTGGATGAAAAGACAAATACGATCTGGGTCGTTGCCGCTTGGACACACGGGATGGGTAACGGACGTGCATGGTGGAATTCTATGCCGGGCATGGAACCGGACAACACGGCGCAATTGATGCTTGTCAAAAGCGAAGACGACGGCAAGACCTGGAGCCAACCGATCAATATCACATCACAGGTAAAAGATCCTTCCTGGTACTTCCTGTTGCAGGGACCGGGCCGGGGGATCACGATGAAAGACGGGACACTGGTTTTCCCGATCCAGTTCATCGATTCCACCCGTGTGCCGAACGCCGGCATCATGTATAGTAAAGACCGGGGAACTACCTGGCATCTGCATAACCTGGCACGTACGAACACGACCGAAGCACAGGTCGCCGAAGTCGAACCGGGTGTCCTGATGCTAAACATGCGTGACAACCGGGGAGGCAGCCGTGCCGTGGCCACCACACGCGACCTGGGCAAGACTTGGAACGAACATCCGTCCAGCCGCAGCGCCTTGCAGGAACCGGTTTGTATGGCAAGCCTCATCCACGTGGATGCCAAAGACAACATCACGGGAAAAGACCTGCTGATCTTCTCCAATCCGAACACGACGAAGGGACGTAACCATATCACCATAAAGGTTAGTACGGACGGAGGCATGACCTGGCCGCTCTCCAACCAAGTAACGCTGGACGAAGACGAAGGCTGGGGCTATTCCTGCCTGTCCATGATCGACAAGGAGACGGTCGGCATCTTCTACGAATCGAGCGTCGCTCATATGACTTTCCAAGCTGTCAAACTGTCTGATCTGGTGAAGTAGTCCTGCGTATGAAACGCATACTGTTCATATTAGTAAGTTTATATACAGGGATATGGGTTGTGCAAGCAGCCGATATCCCTCATTTGCTTCCTTGCCCGCAGAAAGTGGTCTGGAACGGAGAAAAGTTCCGACATGCAGGAACTTTTGTTTCCCTTACGGAAAACTTGAGTTCCATAGGCCTGAAACAAACGGCAGGCAATCAGGTAACAGATGCCACATCAGGTCGTCCGGCTCTTTCGGTCAAATGGGCCAAGGATTTTCCCGATATACCTATCAATCGTGATGAAGCCTATAAACTGCGTGTCACGTCAAAAGGAATAGAGATCGAAGCCATTACGGAAACGGGTGTATACAGGGCGATCCAGACATTACGCCAACTGACGGAAAAGAAAGGTAACGGCATCGCAATCACCGGATGCGAGATCACCGACTGGCCCGCCTTCCGTATCCGCGGCTTCATGCAGGATGTGGGACGTACTTATATCTCGATGGACGAACTGAAACGGGAAATAGCGATCCTGGCACGTTATAAGATAAACGTCTTCCATTGGCATCTGACGGAAAACCAAGCATGGCGCCTGCAAAGCAAGGTGTTCCCGATGCTGAACGACAGCGTCAACACGATCCGCCAGCCGGGGAAATACTACACGCTCGAAGAGGCACGGGAATTGGTCGATTTTTGTAAACAGCATCATGTCATGCTGATCCCGGAGATCGATATGCCCGGACACAGCGCCGCTTTCATCCGTACTTTCCGCCATGACATGCAAAGCCCGGAAGGGATGAAGATACTGAAACTCCTGGTCGACGAGGTTTGCGAAACGTTCGATGTTCCTTATCTGCATATCGGGACGGACGAAGTGCAGTTCACCAATCCTGATTTCGTACCCGAAATGGTCGCTTATGTCCGCTCCAAAGGGAAAAAGGTGATCTCCTGGAATCCGGGATGGCAGTACAAGCCGGGAGAGATCGACATGACGCATCTGTGGAGTTACCGGGGGAAAGCCCAAAAAGGGATTCCGGCCATCGACTCCCGTTTCCACTATCTGAACCATTTCGACACTTTTGCCGACCTGTTCGCCCTCTACAACAGCCGTATCTACAACGAGCCGCAGGGCAGCGATGATCTGGCCGGCACGATCCTGGCAATCTGGAACGACCGGATGATCCAGCCGGAAACCGATATCGTCAAACAGAATAACTTCTACCCGAATATGCTCGCCATAGCCGAACGTGCTTGGAAAGGGGGCGGTACTGAATATTTCGACAAGCAAGGGACAGTTTTACCACCGGCAGACAGTGAGATGTTCAAGGCTTTCGCTGATTTCGAAAACCGCCTGCTCTGGCATAAGGAGCATTGTTTCGAGGGATATCCGTTCGCTTACGTCAAACAGACGAACGTCAGGTGGCGTATCACGGACGCATTCCCGAACCAAGGCAACCTGACGGCATCATTCCCGCCTGAAAAGGAATTGAAATCCCACTATACATACGACAACAAAACGTATGGGACGCAGGATGCGACCGGCGCAGGCATCTACCTCCGCCACGTCTGGGGAACGCTCGTCCCGGGTATCTACAAGGAACCGCAAGAAAACCATACGGCATATGCCTGGACTTGGGTCTACTCTCCGAAAGCACAAGATGTAGGAGCCTGGATAGAGTTCCAGAACTACAGCCGTTCGGAAATGGATCTGCCGCCACTTCCGGGGAAATGGGATTACCGGGAAAGCCGGGTGTGGGTGAACGACCGGGAGATTCAGCCTCCTGTCTGGACCGCCACGCACCGGACCAAATCCAACGAGGTTCTGCTCGGCAACGAAAACTCTGTCGTGCGTCCTCCTATGCCTATCCATCTGCAGAAAGGATGGAACAAGGTATTTATGAAACTTCCGGTCGGAAAGTTCACCGGACCGGAAATCCGCTTGCAAAAGTGGATGTTCACTTTCGTATTTGTCACACCTGACGGTGAAAAGGCTGTGGACGGCCTGGTCTATTCACCCGATAAGAAACGATAAACATATGAAAAAGATACTGCTCTGTTTATTCATCGTATTGAGTGCCGCGATCCAGGCACAAAAAATCAAGGTGGCCTGTGTCGGTAACAGTGTAACGTATGGCTACGGAATCGAGGACCGCGAAAAGAACAGTTATCCCGCCCAGCTCCAACGGATGTTAGGCGACGGATACGAAGTCGTCAACTTCGGAAAAAGCGGGGCGACGTTATTGCGAAGAGGACACCGTCCTTACAACGAACAGGAGGAATGCAAGGAAGCCCTCGACTTTGCCGCCGACCGGGTCGTCATCCATCTCGGACTGAACGACACAGACCCGCGTGACTGGCCAGATTACCGGGATGACTTCACAAAGGATTACCTGGCCCTGATCGACGCTTTCCGCCAAGCGAACCCGAAATGCAAAATCTGGATCTGCCGCCTGACACCGATCTCCCACCGCCATACGCGCTTTAAATCGGGCACACGCGACTGGTATTGGCAGATACAACGAAACATCGAAGACATTGCTGCACTCGCCCATACCGGGCTGATCGACCTGCAAGCGGGGCTGTACGACCGTCCCGACCTCTTGCCCGATGCCTTGCATCCCACAGCCGAAGGAGCCGGAATCATCGCACGGACGGTTTGCCAGGCGTTGACCGGAGATTACGGGGGGCTTCAAATGCCCGTGACCTATTCGGACAATATGGTACTCCAACGGGAGAAACCGCTCCTGATAGCCGGGACAGCCAATGCCGGGGAAAAAGTGACGGTCGGCATTGCCGGGCAGAAAGGTGAAACGATAACGGCTCCCGACGGGAAATGGTCGGTCACCTTGCCACCGATGAAGGCCGGAGGCCCGTACACGTTGAGTATCTCGGCCGCATCCGGAACACTGGATTATACGAATGTCCTGATCGGCGAAGTATGGCTTTGTTCAGGCCAGTCGAATATGGCGTTCCAGGTCAGCAGCGCCATCGACAGCCAGCGGAAGGCTTTTCTGGAATTTGCCGCCAGGAAACCACAAATCCGCCTTTTCGATATGAAACCTCGATGGGCGACAAGTGCGGTGGAATGGGACATTTCAACACTGGATTCCCTCAACAGGCTCCAATATTATCGGGATACCGAGTGGAAGGAATGCAACGAAGAGACGACCGATCGTTTCTCTGCCGTGGCCTTTGCTTTCGGGCAGATGCTGTCAGACAGCTTGCAAGTCCCGGTCGGACTTATCTTGAATGCCATAGGCGGTTCACCGACGGAAGCCTGGATAGACCGTAAAACCCTGGAATTCGAATTTCCCGATATCCTCTATGACTGGAAACACAATGATTTCATTCAAGGCTGGGCACGGGAACGCGCCGCCCTCAACATCCGCAAATCGACGAACAAGCAGCAACGGCATCCCTACGAACCTTGCTACTTATACGAATCCGGCATCCGGCCGCTCGAAAAGTTCCCGATACGGGGTATCATCTGGTATCAAGGAGAATCGAATGCCCACAATATGGAAGCGCACGAGAAATTGTTCCATCTTTTGACAAAAAACTGGCGGGAAAACTGGGCGGAAGAATTACCTTTCTATTATGTGCAACTATCCAGCATCGACCGTCCCAGCTGGCCTTGGTTCCGGGACAGCCAGCGCCGGATGCTCCAATCGATCCCCAACAGCGGCATGGCGGTCAGCAGCGATCACGGCGACTCTTTGGATGTCCACCCACGCCACAAACGGGAGATAGGGGAACGCCTCGCTTACTGGGCGCTCAACAAGACGTACGGACACGAAGTCCTTCCTTCCGGTCCGCTCTACCGCTCGGTGACGTTCAAAGACAACGCAGCCTATGTCACATTCGATTACGGGAAAGGCATGCACAGTTCCGACGGCGACAAACTGCGCACTTTCGAGATTGCCGAACACGATGGCCTGTTCGTTCCTGCGGAGGCACAAATCATCGATGGAAAGACGATAAAAGTATGGAGCAGCCAAATCCGGAACCCGAAATTCGTCCGTTACGGCTGGCAACCTTTCACCCGTGCCAATTTAGTGAATGAAGCGGGGCTTCCGGCTTCGACATTCCGTTCGGAAGCAACTCCGGTCAGCTGGTTCCGGCTGCCCGACCTGCCCGGGGTTAGCCAAAGCCCGTCATTAGGCCTATCCGCCCCGTTTACCGGCATCAGTGGCGGGCAATTATTAGTCGCCGGCGGATGCAACTTCCCCGGCAAACCGGCGGCCGAAGGGGGAACGAAGCGATACTACAGCGAGATTTATGCACTCGACATCAGCGGACAAACAACCGAAGGATGGCGACTTGTGGGGCATCTCCCTGAGCCTCTTGCCTACGGAGCTTCGGCTACCACCCCTGAGGGAATGATATGGATAGGAGGTTGCAACGAGAAGGGAGCATCCAGGCAAGTGATACGAATAAACTGGTCGGCGGAAAAAGGGGATATAGACATTCATCCGTTACCGGAGTTGCCTGCCGAGATGGACAATTTTGGGGCAACTTATTCCGACGAGATTCTCTATATTGCCGGTGGAAACGTACATTCCGAACCTTCCTGCTCTTTTTTCGCGCTCGAACTGGGACAAAATATAGACAACGGATGGACAAAACTTCCGGATTTCCCCGATGCGGCACGTGTACAACCGATCTTGGCCGCCCAACATTCACAAGACGGCACACGTATCTATCTGGCAGGAGGTTTCCAGCCCGCTTCAGCCAATCGGGAAGCCATCGTTGCAACCGATATGCTATCCTACCATCCCGCAACCGGACGATGGAAAAGCGAAGGTCTTTTGCCCGTTTTAGAGGATGGCTCGCCCCGTACCGTTACGGGAGGCTGCGCCGTCTCATCGGGCGATAGTTCCATCCTCCTGATAGGAGGCGTAAACTACAGCCGTTTCCGTGACGCTCTTAACCGTCCGTTACTAACGGAACAGGCGACGCACACGGGCAACCTCTCGTTACGGGATTCGTTGCAAAAAGAAGCCCAGAACTATCTGCTGCATCCTGCCGGCTGGTATAAGTTCAATACCGCCCTCCTGCAATACAATACATACACAAAACACTGGACCCGCTTAGGCGATTACGAAGAACTGGCACGTGCCGGAGCCGGCATCGCAAATAATGCCAACACAATAATCATAATTGGTGGAGAACTAAAACCGGGCATCCGCACGCCGGAGGTCAATGCGTTTCAGTAAAAGAGCGTACCCTCTATTTTTACAATAACCCTATTATTTCCTTATTACAGGGGAAAAACGTATCATTTCGATTTGTCTTTTTCACACCATTCAGACGATTTCCCTGACACATACGACAACCGTCTGCCCATTCCTGAGCAAATCTGATTGCATTCGTCAACCTATTTCCGGATATCCCCTACATTCGGGAAAATCCGAACTCCTGGAGAATCGAATATTTGGAAAGCGACCGGGGAGCATACAGCAATATGTGAAGCACCCGATGGCTGTTTTCAGGAGATCCGGCTCCTTATTTCCACGACGACCGTCTTCATCGCCACGACGACCGTCTTCGTTGCCGTGACTTGCCGGACTCATGAGGTATGAACATTGACTTCATGGCGATGAAGACGGTCGTCGTCGCAATTTTCTGCGCACCTCACGGAGAAACGACTTTCATGCTCATTCTATTTCTCCCTCAAAACAACCATCCGCAACACATTTATCGTGGATCTGCAAACTATTTCTGTACGTTTTTGACAATAAGCCCACTGTTAGGTTCCGAATAAATCAGCGCAACAGCTTCGGCGGGGGTAGAAGCGACTGCCCAAAGTCCGGCATGCTGCGAGCGCATGAAATGTTCGTCGACGGCTCGGCGGAACATCTCCAAAAGGGGATCGAAGTAACCGTTTATATTCAGGATGACGATCGGGTTGAGATACAAGCCTAACTGTTTCCAGGTGATGACTTCCAATAACTCCTCAAGAGTACCGCATCCGCCGGGAAGGGCAATCGCAGCATCCGACAGGTCGGCCATCCGTTGTTTGCGTTCGTGCATGTTGTCCACTTCCACCAACTCAGTCAATCCTTTATGGCACCAGTTCTGTTCGACCATAAAATGGGGAATCACACCGGTCACGGTTCCACCGGCAGCCAAAGCACCGTCCGAGACGGCACACATCAGTCCGGTATTTCCCGCACCATTTATCACACGCAAATTCCGTTCACCCAGTAAGCGTCCCAATTCGGCTGCCGCCTCCCGATAGACAGGGGCCACCCGCGTGCTGGAAGCACAATAGACACAAACAGAAGCAATCCTATTTTTCTCTTTTTCCATTACTCATTTTCTCTTTATTTATATCATATCCGAACAAGGCGAAATCGCCCAGGCAGGGATCATCCGGGAAGATATGCGACAGAGCCTCGGTTATCTCAAGCGCCGTTTTCAAGGTGGCGGCTCGTTGCCGGGTCAAGCCAAGTTCCAATGAAATCTGGTGAACATGCGTATCCAACGGAATAATCAGCTGGCGAGGATGAAAGACAGTCTGCCAAATCCCGAAATCAACGATTCCATCGGTCCGGATCATCCAGCGAAGGAACATAGCCAGACGTTTACAGGCAGAAGTGCCGCCCATCACCGGAATGCCGTTTATGCCGGAAAAGAGATCCTGCAACCTAAGAACCGGATTCGGGTAGGGGCTTGCAGCCAATGCGTCTTCCAGCGAATCATACCGCTCATATATCTCTTTCAACCGATCACAGAGGGCACACAAGTCCGAATGCGTATAAAAGCGGTAAAACGTATCGCGTTTGCCGGCCGGGACATCCGAAACCAGTTCCCGGTAGCGCCCGGACAATATCCATTCGCAAGGGCTTCCGCCCATCCGGCTATGCAGCCAGTCTGCCTTACGGAGGATCAGTTCCCGGCGTCCATAAGAGATCCAGGAAGTGATAAAAGCGGATATTTCGATATCCCGCCTCCCCGTAAACCTATGGGGAAACTGAACCGGGTCATCGGGTATAAAAGACTTCACATTATAGGTTCCGGCCCATTCCTTCAATTTCTCTTTCAGTTGTTCGTCCATCCCTTATTTCATCTTTAAGAAATACTGCCGCCGGTCTTCGGGATAATGCTCGATGGCGTAGCGGAGAGCCGTACGCGGAAGCCGGGTCGCATAACGTTCCAGAAAGTCGGTGAGGGTATCCCGGTCTCTTTTGCCCACCTCGCGGAGCATCCATCCTACGGCTTTATGCATCAAGTCATGTTTATGCGTCATCAACCGTTCGGCCAACGCCAGTGTATCGGTAAAATCCGAACGGCGGATAAAGGCCCAGGTACAGACAATTGAAATCCGCTGCTCCCACAGATTATCACTGGCAGCCAGTTCATACAGGACGGAACGGTCCCGGTCCACCAAATATTCGCCGACAATATCCCGGCAGGACAAATCCACCAAATCCCAATTA
>ERZ857801.1721-NODE-1721-length-21499-cov-5.226544_pt1 | contig 21499 bp, 22 predicted proteins | sample MGYA00519762_ERZ857801 | MGnify/ENA primary metagenome ERZ857801 (study PRJEB31778, sample SAMEA3449368) | human gut metagenome | biome: human gut; feature: human-associated habitat; material: faeces | place: United Kingdom | collected 2010/2012 ...
GCCTCCTGGACGCGCCGCGTACATCTGCGGGCCGGCCAGTGTCCGGCCCCTACGATAAAGAAGGGATGGCTTCTAGATACACCGTAGGGGCGGCACACTGGGCCGCCCGCCCCGGAGGCTGCAGGGCCATAGGGCGCAAGTGGGCGGAAACTCCCCCGCCCAAAGCGCAAAACGCTCACAAAACCCCTTCCAGCCCCCCGCGGTCCAGCACGAACACCGTCTTGCCCTCCCGGCGGATGAGGCCCGACGACTCCAGGGCCTCGAAGGCCCGGTAGAGGGAGGCCCGGCTGAGGCCCAGCCGCTTGGCCAGGTCGGTGGCCGGGGCGTGGACCGAGGGCTCCCCGCTGGAGAGGAGATACCGGGCCAGCTTGCCTTCCGCACCGGTCTGGGCCAGGGCCCCCAGCCGCCCGGACAGGAACCGGATGCGGCCAGACAGGTAGCGCAGGTAGTTCCGGCGGAGGAGGGGTTCCTCTCCCAGCAGCCGGTCCACATCCTCCTGGGGCAGAAACAGGATGCGGCATGGGGAACGGGCGGTGAGGGTTGTGGCGTAGTCCGGCAGGTCGTTGTAGAGGGCGGCCGCGCCAAAGAGCTCCCCGGCCTCCAGCACGCTCACCGACAGGGCGGCGTTGGTCACCTGCACCTGACCGGCCAGGAGAAAGCCCAGGCACCGGCGGAACTGGTGGGGCTGATAGACAGTCTCCCCGGCGGAAAAGGCCTCGGCAGTAACGCCGGGGAGGGCCAGCACCCGCCGGAGCAGAGCCTCGTCCGCTCCCTGGAAAAAGGGGCACCGTTCTAGAAGCAGAAGCTCCTCCCGGGTGATCTCCGCCGCCATGGTTCCGCCCCCTTTTTTTAAAGTGTCTTATTTGAGACAGAAAGAATATAGCATATTCTGGGACGGCGGTCAACCCCCCGGCATAGGATGGGCAGAAGAACAACCGAACAGGAGGGATCACCGTGGGAAATACCAGTCAAAACCGCCGGAATGGCGTGGGGACGCGCCGCACCGACCCGGAGGAGGCCATCGCCAAGATCCAGGCCGCGGCGGAGGAGATGACCATGCACCGGTATGTACATAGCCTCCCGGTGCAGACGGCCCGGGAATCGGAGCGGGAGGCGCTCTGGTGCCAGATGCGGGAGCTCAATCAGGTGCTGGACTATCAGAACAAGATCCTGGTGGAGATCCTGGCCGCGCTGGACCGGCTGACCCGGGCGGTGGGGGAGATGGGAGAGACGGGGTGACACGCCCCGCCTCTTTTGTGTTTAAGGCCGGAGGATAAAATTTCAGGAAACAGTGGCAAAGCGGGCGCAAATACGATATAATAAACTGACTTGATGTGGGCGGGGGGAGACCCTCACCCTTGGAAAACCAGAGAAAAGGACGATGCAAGATGCCGACCAATACCTATGAAAGCCCCCTGTCCTCCCGCTACGCCAGCGAGGAGATGCTCTATCTGTTCTCCGCGGACAAGAAGTTCTCCACCTGGCGGAAGCTGTGGGTGGCCCTGGCCCGGGCGGAGATGGAGCTGGGCCTCCCGGTAACCCAGGAGCAAGTGGACGAGCTGGAGGCGCATATCTATGACATTGACTACGAGAAGGCCGCCCAGTGGGAGAAGAAGCTCCGCCACGACGTGATGGCCCACGTGCACACCTACGGGGAGCTGTGCCCCAAGGCCATGCCCATCATCCACCTGGGGGCCACCAGCTGCTACGTGGGGGACAACACCGACGTGATCCTCATGCGGGAGGGGCTGATCCTGGTTCGCAACAAGCTGGTGCAGGTTATCGACGCCCTGGCCAAGTTCGCCCGGGAGTACAAGGCCCTGCCCACCCTGGGCTTCACCCACTTCCAGGCCGCCCAGCTGGTCACCGTGGGCAAGCGGGCCTCCCTGTGGATGAACGACCTGCTGCTGGACCTGGAGGAGGTGGAGCACCGCATCTCCACCCTGAAGCTGCTGGGCTCCAAGGGGACCACCGGCACCCAGGCCTCCTTCCTGGAGCTGTTTAACGGCGACCACGAGAAGGTGAAGGAGCTGGAGCGGAAAATCGCCAAGGAGATGGGCTTTGACGGCGTGGTTCCGGTGAGCGGCCAGACCTACTCCCGGAAGATGGACTACAGCGTCCTGTCCGTCCTGTCCGGCATCGCCCAGTCCGCCAGCAAGTTTGCCACCGACATGCGCCTGCTGTGCCACCTGAAGGAGGTGGAGGAGCCCTTTGAGAAGAACCAGATCGGGTCCTCCGCCATGCCCTATAAGCGCAACCCCATGCGCTGCGAGCGCATCTGCTCCCTGGCCCGGTACGTCATCGTGGACGCGGGCAACCCCGCCGTCACCGCCGCCACCCAGTGGTTTGAGCGCACCCTGGACGACTCCGCCAACAAGCGCATCTCCGTCCCCGAGGCCTTCCTGGCGGTGGACGCCATCCTGAACATCTACCGCAACGTGGCCTCCGGCCTGGTGGTCCACCCCAAGGTCATCGAGAAGCACGTGCTGGAGGAGCTGCCCTTCATGGCCAGCGAGAACATCATGATGGACGCGGTGGTCCGGGGCGGCGACCGGCAGGAGCTCCACGAGCGCATCCGCGTCCTGTCCCAGGAGGCGGGCCGGAACGTGAAGGACCTGGGCCTGTCCAACAACCTCATCGACCTGATTGCCGCCGACCCGGCCTTCGGTATGACGAAGGAGGAGCTCACCGCCCACCTGGAGCCCAGCCGCTACATCGGCCGCTGTCCCGAGCAGGTGGAGGAGTTCCTCACCGAGGCGGTGCAGCCGGTGCTGGAGAAGTACGCGGACGTCCTGGGGGAGAAGGAGACCGAGCTGAAAGTCTGATGAGGTTTAGGAGTAGAGGAGGAACAGTCCTTTGAAGGGACGAGGAAAATATGGACCCTATCTGGCTGCGGGGGTCACCGCCTTTGCGGTAATTGCGGCCGCTATCCTGTTGTTTTTTCTGCTGGAGCATTTCTCCGCCATTCGCACTCTGCTGGAGACCATCGGCTATATTCTCCGTCCCATCTGCTATGGCATTGTGCTGGCCTTTCTGCTGCTTCCGGTCCACCGGCGCATTCTGGCGGTGCTGACGGATCAGTGTCGGGACATTCGGGACCCCTGGGGAAAGAAAAAGAACATCCTCAGCGCCATCTCCATCCTTCTGAGCCTGATCTTTGCCTTTCTGGTGCTGTACGTGCTGCTGGCCATGGTGCTGCCCCAGCTTTACTGGAGTCTTGTGGGGCTGTTTGAGGCCCTCCCTGGCTATTTTCAGAGCGTCCAGCAGTGGCTGACCACCTTCCTAGCCGACAACCCTGATATTCAGCAGGCGGTGCTGAGCTACTACCGTACGGCGGGGGCCGCCCTGAACCAGTGGCTCAGCTCCGATCTGATCCCCAACCTGGAGTCGGCCTCCAGCACCCTGGCTTGGCTGCGCTCGGAACTGCTGCCTCAGCTCACCGGGGTGGTCTCCGGCGTGTCCACGGTGGTGCTGGCTCTGGTTAACCTGCTCAAGGACATCATCGTGGCGGTCATTGTGTCGGTATATCTGCTGGCCCGGAAGGACGTCTTCGCCGCCCAGAGCAAGAAGATCCTGTACAGCATCTTTCCCACCCGGGCGGCCGACCTGCTGGTGGAGGAGAGCCGGAGCGCCTATCGGATTTTAAGCGGATTTATCAATGGGACCCTGGTGGACTCCTTCATTGTGGGCGTGATCTGCCTGATCTGCTTCACGGTGTTCCAGTTTCCCTACCCCATGCTGCTGGCGGTGATCATCGGGGTAACCAACGTGATCCCCTTTTTTGGACCCTTCATCGGGGCCATTCCTAGCGGACTGCTGATTCTGCTGGTCAGCCCCCGGCAGTGCCTCTATTTTGTGATTTTCATTTTTGTGCTGCAGCAGCTGGACGGCAACATCCTTCACCCGAAGATTCTGGGCAGCTCGGTGGGGCTGGCCTCCTTCTGGGTGCTGTTTGCGGTGCTGCTGTTCGGCGGACTGTTCGGCTTTGTGGGCATGGTGCTGGGCGTGCCTGTGTTCGCCATGTTTTACAGCGTGGTCAGCCGCCTGGTGAACCGCGGCCTGAAAAAGCGGGGCCTGCCCCTGAGTACGGAGGAGTACCTGGGAAAGACCGGCCCTTTGGCGCCGGAAAAGACACCCTCCCCGCCGGAGCCAGGCGGTACAAATGAATAAACACAGACGCACAGGGACGGTCCGATGGACCGTCCCTGTCAGTTTGTCGAAAAACCTCTGTTTAGATGAATCCGCCCGAGTATTGGTGGGGGAGCTCGAGGGGGCGGCAGCCCGCCTCGAGTGGGATCAAATGCCCTGAATGCCTTGCTTGGCAAGGCGTTCAGTGAGCGCAGCGAGGACTTTTCCGCCGTTGAACGGCGGGAAAGTAACGGCATTTGTCAGGCTGTCGGAAAAGTCCTTGGACTTTTTTGACAGCCTGACAGGGACGGTCCGATGGACCGTCCCTGTTGGTTTTGCCGGTTCTGCCGTCATACCGCCAAGATGTCCAGACAGAACCGCCACAGCAGGACGGCCACGAGCAGAAGCTGGAGCGTCAGGCGGAGGATGGTCTGCCGGGGGGAGAAGGGACCGGGGCGGGGCGGAAGGGGGTCTCCCTCCTGCAGCCGCCGGCGCAGGTCCTGGAGCACCCGGTTTGCCCGTTTAGCGTCCCAAAGGTTCAGAAGGGCCAGGGGGATGAAGCATATAAAAAGTGCAGGAATGCCGTTCTCCCAAAGCCGGGGCATGAAACAGGGGAGCTGCAGGATACATAGAAACAGGACAAAAATCCCGAATGACACTTCCAACCGCAGGTTTCTGACTGCGGTACGGACAAGGGGCTCCAGGGCCAGCTCCAAGGTCTGGGGGTCCGGATTTGGCTCCGGGGCCTCCGGATCGTCGGTGGAAAAGAGGACCAGGGAGGAGGAGGCCCAGCCCTCGCACTGCCAGCCGAAGCTGGAGAACAGCTCCATCAGGTCCTCTGGCGGCTTTTGGAGGAGAAACTCCCGCTCACGGCCGCAGCAGGGCTGAAGGCGGAAACGCCGGGGCCGGGGCTCCCCCCGCCGGAATCGGGCGGTCCAAGATTTCAGCCGCTCCAAATACAGTCCCTTGCCGGCCATCTCCTCCAGCCACCCCTCCATACCGGGCAGGTCATAGGTGGGGACAGGAAGCCATTTTCGGACATGCTTCATGGAGAAATACACCTCCTACGAGTTTGGCGTGAGCATGGCGGCAATTTCGTCGTACCAGTCGCTCAGGTCCAGGGCCCCATTGTAAGTCAGCCGCAGCACCCGATCCCCTTCCAGGGCGACCACATCCCAATCTTCTTCCTCTTGATGAACCAAAAATTCCTCCGCGCCGGGAACCGTTTCCCGCTGGAAGTCCAGTTGGTCCGGGGCGGAATCACCGATGTTCCGATCCCGCGTGATCTGCTGGGTGAGGTCGGCCAACTGGGCCCAGGCCTGTTCCGAACCGGCCGCTATGTAGTAGTACAGGTCCATCTGCCCGTGCCCCGCGGCTCCGGTGCCCCCCTGCTGAACGATGTAATAGGTCTGAATGGGGGAGAAGATCGGGTTGCGCTTCATAGTTGCCGCATTGTAGTAGATGGTGATGTCGGCCTGCTCGGCCATCTCAGGGGAGAGGTCTACGTGTTCGCTGGCGGTCCAATCCTCCCAAGGCGTCCAACTGCCGTCCCCCGCCATCTCCTCCAGGGTGAGCAGAGAGAAGTCCGGCTGAAATTCCTCCAGAGGGATGTTTTTCTCCACTTTGTCGGTGAGAGAGGCCAGCAGGGCGGCCGACACACCCGTCAGCAGCAGGACCGCGGCGGCGCGGGCAAATAGCCGCTGGAGCCGGTAGGGCCAAAGGGGGAGGCTGGGCCGCACCGTCTGGTCTCTGCGGGCCCGGCGGCGGAGCAGGACCACAGTCAGGAGATCGCTTCCCAGGATCAGCACCTGCAGGACCCACAGCAGGGCCAGGAAGACCCGGAATAGGGTGACCAGGGGGGCGGCCAGGTGGGGGGATTGATGGAGGTCCATATCCATAACCGCGATGGCTGTATACAGCCATAGATTCAAGGCGAGGAGGAAAAGATAGGAGAGCAGGTTGCCTTTTGGAAAGCGCAGGGCGTACCGTAAGGAGTCCGGGTCGGTGTAGGGCTCCTGGGCCTCCGGATCGTCGGAGGAAAAGAGGTACAGGGTGGTCCAGGACCGGCCGAAGCTCCCCTCGTAAGTCCACCCCGCGCCGGCGTACAGTTCCAGCAGCTCCTGGGACGGCTCCTCCCGCGCCTGCTGCTGCCCCTGGGCGGGACACACCCGGTACCGGCGGTGGGGGTGGGGCTCGTCCCGGCGGAATTTGACTCGGGCCAGGGAGAACAAGTTCTGCTGAACGCGGTGCACCAGAAGGCCCTTCCCGGCCATCTCCTCCAGCCAGGACTCAAAGCGGGGAAAGTCCATAGGGCTCACCGGGGACCACTTGGTGACCAGATTCTTTTGTTTCCCCATCGTTCGTCACTCCTTATTTCAATTTTGATGTTTGCCCGTAGCATGTTTCCCAAGGTAGAGGTTCGGGGCGCGGCGGCCCGGCGCGCCCTTGGCAGGGGCGCCTCTTGCGGCCGCCTATGGCCGAACTCTTTGGGATAAAACGAGCTGGGCAGGGCGGGGGCTTGCCCCCGCCGCCTGTCATTCCTCCGGCGTGAGCATGGCGGCGATCTCATCGTACCAGTCCGTCAGGTCCAGCGCGCCGGAGTACCGCAGGGCCAGCACCCGGTCCCCCTCCAGGGCGACTACGTCCCAGTTTTCTCCTGCCCGGCGGACCAGAAACTCCTCCGCGCCGGGAACCGTTTCCCGCTGGAAGGGGAGCTGGTCGGGGAGGTAGGAGAGGAGGTCGCCGTCCGGGCTCTGCAGGTCCTGAACCAGGCCGGCCAGGAGTTCCCAGGCGGCCTGGGCGTCGTCGGAGACGAAGTAGTTCAGGTCCATGCTGGAGTCCCCGCTGGTGCCGTAGCCCGCCTGGCTGACGTCGTACCACATCTGGACGCCCCGGCCGGGGTCCTGGTACACGTCCGCCGCATTGAAGCGGAGGAGCTGGTCCGCGACCTCCAGGTCGGGCTCCGGCGTCCAGCTCCCGTCCCCCTCCATCTCCGACAGGGTGAGCAGGTCAAAGTCGGGGTCGAACTGCTCCAGGGGCAGGTCGCTGTTGATGCGAAAGAGCGTGAAAATCAAGGCGAGAGCCACAGCCAGGAGCCCCGTCTGGAGGAGGGATAGAAGGGAGGAGAAGAAACAGCGGGCGGCGAACAGGGCGGAGGGCGGAGCGGGCCGCACCGTGTCCCGCTGCCGGATCTCCTGCCTGAGGGCCAGAACGGTGAGCCAGTCGATCCCATTCAGAAGGAGGGAGATCAGCCAAAGGGCGATCAGCAGTGCCGCGGCCGCGGCAAGAATCCAGTTGGGCAGGAAGGAGAGCTGGCGGTCCAGGATTCGTGTGGCGCGGAGGATAACGGCGGAGGTATACAGAACCCCGCCCAAAAGCAAATCGTTGAGCACGTCTTTCTTCGGGGGCCGGAGGGCCTCGTAGAGGGAGTCCGGGTCGGTGTAGGGCTCCGGGGCGGCGGGGTCGTCGCTGTAGAACAGGTAGTAGGACACGCATGAGGTGCCCCAGTACCGCAGAAACTGCCAGCCGGCCTGGGCATACAGCTCCAGAGTCTCCTGGGAGGGCTCCGCCTCCTGGGGCCGGGTGGGGCACAGGCGGTACCGGCGCTCCGGCCTGGGGGTGTCCTTCTGGAACAGCACAATCCAGAGGGGGCCGGGGGCCAGGATACTCCACCCGGAGAAGTCGTGGAAGAACAGCCCCTGGGTGGCCATCTCCTCCAGCCAGGTCTCTGTGCGGGAGATGTCCTTGGCGTCCACCACGGCCCATTTTCGGATCAAATTGCCGGGGGCTTTTTTCTCAGATTGGTTCATAGGATCAGCTCCTTATGGAAAAAGTCTGTGCCCTGTCTTGCCAAAGAAGAAACCACTCACCCCTCCGGTGTGAGCATGGCGGCGATCTCGTCAAACCACTCACTCAGGTCCAGAGTGCCGTCGTAGCGCAGCTCCAGCAGCCGGTCCCCCTTCCGGGCCAGGACGAACCAGGCGGGGGAGACATCCTCCTCGGGGGTGAGTCCCACGGAATCGCACCAAAATTCCTCTGCCCCGGGGACCTCAATGGGCTGGTAGTCGTAATATTCAGAGGAGGTCCGTTCCCGCTCCAGCCTGGCCTGGGCCGCCTCGCCGTCCCGGGCCAGGTAGTAGGAGATGTACAGGGAGGACGTTCCGCTGCTCCCCGTGCCGTCCTGATTGATGGTGTACCAGATAGGAATGGGCTGTTCAGGGGCCTCGTGCAGGTCCACCACGTTATAATGGAATTCTCTGGTCATAGAGGGTACGGCAGGGGAAAACACGAAGTCCTCTGTGGGGACCCAGCTTCCGTCTCCCTCCATCTCCGCCAGAGTGAGCAGGTCGAAATCGGGCTCCCAGTCCTCCAGGGGAATGTTTTCCGTGACCTGCTCCTGGGGGACCACGGCCTGGACCTCGTGCCGGGCGTCCAGAAGGCGGTCCATCCGCCGGAAGAAGGAGCCGCCCGGCAGCAGTACCGCCGCTAGAAAGGTAACCGTCTCGATCACCGCCAGGACCCGCTGGGCCATGAGCAGCCACCGGGGCAGGGAGGGCCGGGTGGTGTGCTCCTCTCTGATCTTGCGGCGGAGGAGGAAGTAGGTGAGCCACTGGAAGCCGCCGGAGATCAGAAGACTCAGCAGCATGGCCAGCAGGAGGAGCCCAAACACCTGGAGAGCGGGGGAGAGCTGCTGGGAGGACTCCAGCCCGCCCCAGGACCCGGAGAATATGATCCCGTACACAAGAATCAGTATCAGCGTCGGAAATGCCAGGATCAGCAGATTCCGAACGGGGAAGCGCAGGGCCCGGTAGAGGGACTCTGGGTTCGAATTGGGCTCTGCCGCGCTGGGGTCGTCGGTGGCAAAGAGAAAGTAGGAGATACAGCTGGAGGGGATATAGTCCACATAGGTCCAGCCGTATTGCCGGTACTGCTCCAGCAGGTCGGCGGGGGGCTCGGTGAGCATCTCCGGGGCGGGGTACAGGTGGTAGCGGCGGTTGGGGTCGGGGGCCTTCACCTGGAACCGGACTATGGGGAAGCCGCCCGGACTGAATCGTATGACCTTGTTGGAGTACCAGTGGTAAAAGAGTCCCTGGCGGGCCATCTGGTTCAGCCAGTCCTGGAACCGGGCCCTGTCCATCAGATTCACCGGGCTGAATTTCCATTTGTATGAGGCGTTTTTGGGTGTTTTCATGGGAGAATCCTCCTTAGCAATAAAGTAAAAGGGAAGTCGCGGGAGCCGCTGATACTTATGAGACTGCGCCCATCCGCTCCAGCAGCAGGTCCAGGGCCTCCTCCGGCGGGACGGTGCCCCGCACCGTCAGGCGGAACGCCTGGTCTCCCGCCTGACCCAGCCAGTAGTAGGTGTCCGCAAACTGGTTGACGGTGTAGTGGTGGTCCCCCACGTCGTACTCTGCCAGCCCCTCGGGGACTTCTATGTAGGTATACAGGCGGTCCAGACCGGGGCGGCTGGCCTCCTGCCAGGGGATGCCGTCCTCCACCTCGTCGGTGCGCTTCCAGCTGTCCAGCACCCACCCGGCAAAGGTGGGGGAGACCGCGTCCACATAGTCGATGGAGATGGAGGCGGTGGGGTCGTCCGGCTCCTCCCAGTCGGTCCACTGGCTCAGGGTCTGCTTGACAGCCAGAGGGGAGGAGGAGGTCTCCACCAGATTGGAGCGGAATTCCGGGTCCTGGATGGCCGGGTTCAGCTCCAGGTCGTACAGGGAGACCAGAGGAGCGGGGGTGGGCTGGTCCGGGGTGAGAGACGCTTTCTCGGACGGGGGGAGAAGGATGCCCAGGAAGCTGAGGAAAAACAGAACGACGGGGACGGCGAAGAAGGCCACCGTGCTGGCTGTGGAGCGGGGGTACCGCTGCCCCGCGTCCAGGGGGACCCCGGCCGCCAGCTGATTGCGCAGCTTCCAGATCTTCAGAAAGCGGAAGTAGTAGATGGGGGTGATCACCAGCAGGGCCCACAGGTCAGCCAGAAGAAGGGGGACGATATACTGGGTGTCCAGCACCAGGTCCTCCAAAAAGCCGGACAGGGAGAGGGTGAGGGCGCTGCGGTCAAAGCCCAGGGTGTAGGCCGCCTGTCCCAGCAGAATGACCACTCCGGCGCAGAAGAACCGGAAAAAGTACTTCAAATAGTGGTCGAACACATAGCTCTGAGTCACCGGGTCGGTGTGGAGCTCCTCCGTCTCCGGGTCCGCCGCCCGGTAGATGTAGTAGTAGCGGGTGACGGTGTCCACAAACTCCCAGCCCATCTGGGCGTAAGCCTCGTTCTTCTCGTAGTCGATGGAGGTGTCCCAATAGCTCTGGGGCTCCAGGCGGTAGCGCACCCCGGGGGCGGGCTTGTCCTGGTGAAAAACAGCTGTGCGGATGCCGAAGCCGTCCAAGATCCACCCCTTGGCGGACATCTCCTCAAACCACTGCTGTAGGCCCGCTATGTCGTAGAGCTGATAGGGGATGGCCCGGCGGATCAGTTTGTTTCCGTATTGGTCGTACATAAACCAGCGCTTCCTTTCTCGTTTTATTTCTATTGGGGGCGGCATCAGGCGGCCTCCGCCGCCAGCCGCTCTGTCAGCAGGTCCAGGGGTGTTTCCAGGTCGGGTCCCCGGAGATGCAGTACGAACACCTGGCTGCCCAGGCGGCCCACATAGCAGGCCCGGGGCCAGTCCTCGCCCCAATACTGATAGGAGAAGCGGGTCAGCTGGTCCAGACCGGGGTGGGAGATCGTTTCCTCCCCGCCATATTCAGAGACCCAGGCGTTCAGCTGCTGCCGCCACTCCTGGACTTTTCCGGCGTACACCCACTCCGCCAAAACAGGGGCGCGGGTTTTGACGTAGTCCTGAACCAGCTGGACCTGCCGGGAAATCTCGCCGGGCAGGCGGGCCAGGCCGGACTGGGTGACATGGTACTGCTCCGGGGCCAGCCAAGAGGTGTACGCCCGGTTATGAAAGAACACGATTTGACCAGATTGGCTAGGGAGCGTCACCCTTTGGCGGGCGTTCTCCCGCAGCTCCGTCCCGGCGGGCACCGTCTCCGAGAGGGTGATGTGGGGGAAGTCCCACTCCGCCGGACTCTCCGGCAGGGGCCGCTCCCGCCAGCTGTTGACCCAGGTGAAAAAGAAGAAGTACCCCACCAGAAAGACTACCAGGAACAGGACCAGCAGAAACTGCCGCAGCTGGGGATAGGTCCGCTTCTGCACCGGGGGCAGCTCCCCCTGAGCCAGGCGGCGGCGCAGGCCGGTGAATCGAACCGTCTGGTACAGGACGCCCAGCACCGTCCCGCCCACCACAACCAGCAGCGCCAGAAGCAGAGGGGCCAGGCGCTCAAAATCCAGGACCAGCTCCATGGCAAGGACAGCGGGGGCGGTGAACAACTGGGCAAGCATGTCCCGCAGCAGCAAGCCGGCCCAGAGCAGGACGGCCGCTGCCGCCAGCCACTGCCGCCGGATGAGCTTTTTCATAGCCCAGCCTAAGCTCTCCGGGTCGGTGTACAGCTCCGGGGCCTCCGGGTCGTCACAGCGGTAGACGGCGTACAGCTTGCCGATCTGCTCCACAAAGCGCCAGCCCAGCTCCCGGTAGTTGGCTGCCCGCTCCCGCAGCTCTTTTGTCCCCTTTCCAATGGGCTCCAGGCGGTAGCGGCAGTGTTTAGCCTCCTCCGAGGGCTGAAATTCCACCCGGCCTATGGACCAGAAGCGGGAAAAGCGTTTCAGTTCATAGCCCTTTGCGGCCATCTCGTTGAGCCACAGCTCGATCCCCTGGATGTCCCATAGGGAGTAGGGGAGCCAAAACTTTTTCATAAAATACCTCCAAAGAAACGTCAGCAGGGGGGCGTAATTGGGAAGGGTCTGCTCATGCGGTGAGCTCGGCGAACGCCAGGGCCATGCAGAGCAGGAACAGAACCGTGGTGGTCAGGTCGGTCACGTTCTTCAGAACTCCCAGCTTTTTGGCCGGGGGGAGGGGAGTGGCGTCTCCCTCCTCCAGCCGCTGTTGGGTCCGGCGAATCCCCTGCCAGGACTGGCGGCGGAGATAGAGGACGACGGGGACCAACGTCAGGTCCAGCAGGAGGAGCATGAGGAGAAACGGCGGATACTCCAATATGGGGTATGCACGTGGAAACAGGACAAAGCAGGAAAAGAGCGAGATGAGGATAGAGGTAAATTGCCCCCAGAATTCTCTCCGAAACCGGTGGACCAGCTCCTCCAGGGCCAAGGCTTTGGAGTACGGGTCGGTGTAGGGTTCCGGGGCCGTGGGATCGTCCGTGTGAAAGAGATAGTACAGGGAGCCGCAGAATTGCCCGTCATAGTGCCAGCCCGCCTGCTGATACAGCTCCAGCAGAGGAGACAGGGGGGCGTCCCGGATCACCTCCAGGCGGAAGCGGCGGTACGGGGCGGGCGGTCCTGCCTGAAAGCAGGTCAGATGGCTGATTCGGGAGCGGAACAGCAGCCCCCGCAGGGACTGGTCCTCCAGCCAGCTCTCCAACCCCTGAATGTCATAGGGGGACACCGGGGTGAATTTTCGGATGCACTTCATAAAATCCCCTCCCGTTTAAAGGCTGTTCAGCGTCCGCACAAAGGCGGGCAGATAGTCGCTCAAATCTTGATGTCCGTAGTAGTCGGCATACAGGACGGTGTTTCCTTTTCGGAGAACCAGCTCGCCGCCGGGGAGAAAGGTGCGGGTCTGTCCGGTCAATTCATTTGTGTGGGTCCGCTCCTCCCGGACAGCGTAGAACGCCTGGTCTGTCCCCTCCACCGTCCCCAAATCCACCCAGTCGTTGGAGTTGTTGGTGAGGATTCCTGTCATCTCTTCCGCCCGCAGCTGGGCCAGGAGCTCCAGGGGATAGCGGACGGCGGTGACCTCCAGGCGGGGCACATCGCTGGGGGATTGATTCTGACCAAAGGAGGCGTACTGCTGGAAATACCAGCTCTCCGGGTCCAAAAGAGTACCTCCGTGGGAAATGTAATCCATATTGTAAAGCTGCCTGCGACTGATGGAGGCGTCCTCCCCCTCGATCTCCGTCAGGGTGACGAAGCCGGAGTCATCCAGGTCGTAGGGAGTATAGCCCAGTCCGGCGTACAGCTGGACGGTGTTGACCAGCACCGGGAGCAGGACCAGCATCCCCGCCGCGGTCAGCCAGCCGATCCCCCGCTGTCCCCGGGCGGGGGTTCCCTGTTTCACCGCCCGGCGGTACCGGGCCAGGTGGGCCAGCCCCAGCAGATAGGCCAGATCCATCAGACCCAGCCCGGCGAGGGCCAGAAAGAAGGGGACGGTGACGCCATCGGACAGAGTTTCCACCGGGAAATAGCGAAACCAGGTCCAGTCCATATTCCAAATAGCTCCGGTGTAGTACAGTCCCAGCAGCAGGAAGTTGAAAAGAGCCAGCAGAAGCCCGCCCAGCAGCTTCCAGCGGAGGAACCGCTTCAGGGCGTAGTCCAGGATTTCCGGGTCGGTGTGGGCCTGGGCCTGGAGGTCCTGGCTGGCGTACACGAAAAAGTCGCTGCGGAACATGCCCCAGTACTGCCAGCCGAAGGACTGGTACAGGGCGTTCAGCTCCGGGTTTTCCTCCACCTTGCCCTGAATCGGCTCCAGGTGGACCTGCACCTGCTCCGGCTCCGCCCGGTCAAACAGGAGGAACGGCCCCAGGGTGGTGGAATAACGCAGCCCCTTTCCGGCCATCTCAGCCAGCCAGCGCTCCAGGCCGGGAATATCAAAGCCGCCGAAAGGCGCGATTCGGATTGCGTGGTTTTTCATAGCGACTCCTCCTCCGCGTCCATGAGGCAGGACCGCAGGCGGTCCACCTCCTCCTGGTATACCGCCCGCCCCTTGGGGGTGATGCGGTAGGTGCGCTTGCGGCCGTCCACCTCGGTCTCCTGGATGAGCTTCTCGTCCTGAAACTTGCCCAGCAGGGTGTACAGGGTGCCCGGGCCCAGCTTGACCCGGCCGCGGGTCTTTCGTTCGACAAATTCGGTGATCTCTGTGCCGCACATGTCCCGGCGCAGGAAGGACATCAGGACATAAAACATAGGTTCGGTCAGAGGACCGCGGCTGTTTCCGCCCATCTGAACACCTCCTTGGGATGCAATATCGCGAGTCGATATCGTCTAATGATATTGTAATATCGCCTGGCGATATTGTCAATCCTGTGGGGAATATCCTGAAATATTCGGAGAATGATACAACTTTTTGAGGGGATTTTTGTGGAGGCTGACCGGCTGGAAGGGCATAAAAAAGCAGCCCCCGGCGGGGGCCGCATGGATATGGGGGAGAGGGGGCTGTCACGACCCAGCCGGCATGGACAGCCCGTGGAGAAATCCGTCCATCTGGGGGGAGAGGACCTCGCCGCCGATGACCGTATTCCGGTAGAGCATCAGATTGGCCTGGACCCCCGCCTCGCCGGTGGGGTAGTTGGTGATCTCATAGGTGTACCGCTTCACCCGCTTGCCGGCGTACTGCTCCAGGTCGAAGCCCTGGCTGGCCTGGAGGGACAGGTAGTCGTCGTAGCTCTCATCCATCTCCTCCGGGATGATCAGCTCCTCGGTGGCCAGGGGCTCCTCCAGCACCTGCCAGCCGTAGCCCTCCAGATAGGCCACCCGGTCCTCGTTGGACTTCACGCCCTTGGGGCTGGGGAGGCCGGAGGCGGAGGCCGAGGCGGCTTGGAACGCGCCGCCCCCCAAATTCAGCGCCAGAGCCGCGCAGCACACCAGCGCGGCGGCGGCCACGCTGAAGGCCAGCTTTCTTCTGGGCAGCTTTGCGGTCATAATCAACACAGCGCATATCTCCTTCCCGTTCCTGGTCTTTGCTTCATTCTTATGCGCCCCGGGACAGGGGTATGCCGGGGTGGGAACAAAAAAGTATTGAATTTCCTGGTGCCTTTTGGTACAATAGACCGACGTGTGAAAAAACAGTCCGAATTTTCAGGAAACGGGGGCGGCGGTATGGCGCTGGAGCGGCTGGACAAGCTGCTGGCCTCCACCGGGCACTGGTCCCGGCGGGAGGTGAAGGACCTGGTCCGGCAGGGCCGGGTGCTGGCGGACGGCCGCCCTGCGGCCCGCCCGGAGGACAAGTTTGACCCGGAGCGGGTTCGGCTGTCCGTGGACGGCCGGGAGGTGGACTGCGCACCCTTTGTGTATCTGATGCTCCACAAGCCGGCGGGGCTGCTGTCCGCCACCGAGGACCGGAACCAGAAAACGGTGCTGGACCTTCTGCCGGAGCACCTGCGCCGCCGGGGCCTGTTTCCCGTGGGGCGGCTGGACAAGGACACCGAGGGCCTGCTCCTCCTCACCGACGACGGACCCCTGGGCCACGACCTGCTCGCCCCGAACAAGCATGTGGACAAGGTGTATTACGCCCAGGTGGACGGGACGGTGGATGCGGCCGACGCGGAGGCCCTGGCCCAGGGGATGGTGCTGGGGGACGGCCTTGCCTGCCTGCCCGCCGGTTTGGAGCCCCTGGGGGACGGCTCGGAGTGCCTGGTCACCCTCCGGGAGGGGAAGTACCACCAGGTGAAGCGGATGCTGGCCGCCCGGGGGAAGCCGGTGCGGTACTTGAAGCGCCTGTCCATGGGGCCCATCCGGCTGGACCCGGCCCTGGGACCGGGGGAGTGGCGGCCCCTCACCCGGGAGGAGGTAGCAGCTCTGCGAAGGGGACAGTGAGTTTCTCGCAAGGTTTTGGTTGTTTTTCACAAAAAAATTGGGAAACCCTCTTGCCAAACCGGGGGGTAAACCGTTATAATGTCAATAGTTGTTTCAAGAGTTTTACTTGGGAGGGATCCATGTGTCCAGCAGGATGTTTCAGGGAGTGGTACTCCAGATGAAAGACAGCGTCGACCGCACTGTGGGTGTGATTGATGCAGACGGGATCGTGGTGGCGTGCAGTGAACTGACCTGCATTGGCGAGCATTGGTCCGGCGCGGTGACCGCCGTCAATGCCGCGGACCACGCCGCCGCCCATTTTGAGGGAAAGACCTTCAAGCCCCTGGCGGGCTGGGGGGCTCAGTTCGACTATGCCGCCTTTGTGCAGGGGGAGGACGAGATGGCCGGCTCCCTGTGCGCCATGGCGGTGGTGGCCTTCAACGGGGCCAAGGCCTACTATGAGGAGAAGCACGACAAGGCCACCTTTGTGAAAAATATCATCTCGGACAATATTCTTCTGGGTGATATTTATACCCAGGCCAAGGAGCTGCACTTCGTCTCCGAGGCGCCCCGAGCCGCCTTCCTGGTGCGCCAGCTGGGCCCCGCCGACGTGAGCACCATCGACGTTATCCAGAACCTGTTCCCGGATAAGCAGACCGACTTCGTCATCTCCATCAACGAGACCGACGTGGCCCTCATCAAGCAGCTGCCCGAGGGGGCGGACGCCCGGGAGCTTCAGCGCATCGCCAAGCAGATTGCCACCGCCGTCACCCAGGAGCTGGGCATCAAGGTGGTCATCGGCATCGGCACCGTGGTCAACCACATCCGGGATCTGGCCCGGGCCTACAAGGAGGCCGGCGTGGCCATCGACGTGGGCAAGGTGTTCGACACCGAAAAGACGGTCATCAACTACGAGAACCTGGGAATCGGTCGGCTGATCTATCAGCTGCCCACCATCCTGTGCCAGATGTTCCTCCAGGAGGTTTTCAAGAAAAACCCCATCGATGCCCTGGACCAGGAGACCCTGCTTACCATCAACAAGTTCTTCGAGAACAACCTGAATGTGTCCGAGACCGCCCGGAAGCTCTTCGTCCACCGGAACACCCTGGTGTACCGCCTGGAGAAGATCAAGAAGCTCACCGGCCTGGACCTGCGGGAGTTCGACGACGCCATCACCTTCAAGGTGGCTTTGATGGTCAAGAAGTACCTCATTTCCCGGGGAATCGAGTCCTGACAATTCTACAGAGTGCAAAATGGGGCCTCTGTCTGCCGCGAGGCGGACAGAGGCTCTTTTTCTTGTGGAATCCGTCGCCCCAAAAAGGTGACATAAAACCGAAAATTGCCATTGACAAAGAAAGGTTACGGGTGTAACCTAATAGGGCACAGGATTTCCCGGGAAAACATTTCCACTTGTTGCTTTGGGAAACTGTGAGAAGCGCATTTTCGTTTTGAGGGAAGGGCCGCCGGCGCGCCCCGCCTCAGAACTGACTTTATTTGGGCGCGTGGCGCGCCCCGACATAACTATATCGTGAGGACTATCTTACATGATACGCTTTATTGACGTTTATAAGGAGTACGACAACGGCACCAAGGCCCTGAAGGGCATCAACCTGCGCATTGACGACGGGGAGTTCGTCTTTCTGGTGGGACCCTCCGGGTCCGGCAAGTCCACCATCATCAAACTTATCACCGGGGAGATCGGCCTCACCGAGGGCAAGCTCATGGTCAACGGGTACAGCCTGAACAACATCAGCCCCCGGCAGGTGCCCCTCATGCGGCGGACCCTGGGCATCATCTTCCAGGATTTCCGCCTTATCGACAAAAAGACGGTATATGAGAACCTGTCCTTCGCCATGCGGGCCATCGGGGCCTCCCCCCGGGACGTGAAGCGGCGCATTCCCTATGTGCTGCAGCTGGTGGGGCTGGAGCACAAGGCGGACCGGTACCCCGGCCAGCTCTCCGGCGGCGAGCAGCAGCGGGTGGCCATCGCCCGGGCTCTGGTGAACAACCCCAATATGATCATCGCCGACGAGCCCACCGGCAACCTGGACCCCCACCGGTCCCTGGAGATCATGATGCTGCTGGAGCGCATCAACGATCTGGGCACCACCGTGCTGGTGGTCACCCATGAGAAGAGCCTGGTGAACCGGTTCACCAAGCGGGTGGTGGCCATCGAGGACGGCCGCATCATCAACGACGAGACAGGCGGGTATTACAATGGCGAGAAGGTTTGATTTTCAGTATTACTGCAGCGAGGGCTTCCACTCCATCTTCACCCACGGCTTTATGTCCTTTGCCGCCGTGTGCATGATTGTGGCCTGCCTTCTGATTATGGGCTCCTTTTCCCTGGTGGCGGTGAACTTAAACCACATGCTGGGGGACCTGGAGGACGACAATCTGTTTTTGGCCTATGTGGACGAGAACTATACCGAGGAGCAGGCCCGGGCCCTTCAGCCCGAGATCGAGGCGGTGCCCAACGTGTCCGTGGTCACCTTTGTGACCAGGGCGGAGGCTATGGAGGACTATCGGGCGGGCCGGGAGGACAACCCTCTGCTGGCTGACCTGCCTGACGAGGTGCTGCGGGACCGGTTTGAAATCCACGTGGACGACATTGAACTGATGGGCGAAACGGTGGATCAGGTGGAACAAATCACCGGCGTGGCCATGACCCGGGCGGAGATGGAGATCGCACAGGGCTTTGTGATGATCCGGAACATCGCCGCCGGCGTGGCCATTGTGCTGGTAACCATGCTGGCCGTGGTGTCCCTGTTCATCATCGCCAACACCATCAAGCTGGCCTTCTTCTACCGCCGGGAGGAGATCGCCATTATGAAGATGTGCGGTGCCACCAACGCCTTTATCCGGTGGCCCTTCATCGTGGAGGGCATGATTTTGGGCATGACCGGCGCCCTGGTGGCTTTCTTTGCCCAGTGGGGCATCTATGAGCTGGTGAGCAAGGCCATTATCCAGAACAACGGCCTGTCCCTCATCACCGTTCTGCCCTTTACCTCGCTGGCGTGGCAGTTTTTGCTGGTATTTATCGTGGCCGGGCTGCTCATCGGTGTGGTGGGCTCGGTGCTGGCCATTCGGAAGTTTTTGCAGGTATAAGGTTTCGTGGGAAAGGAGCGCAAGGCATGAGACCGAAGAAGCAGCGGATTGTAATGGGCATTTTGGCCGTGGTGATGGTGATTGCTCTGATCCTGCCCATGGTGAGCACCTTCTGGATGCGGTGAGGTGGCCGGCATGAGACAGTGGTGGAAAGAACACGGAAGAAAGTGGGCGTTTCGCCTGTGCGGCCTGGCCCTGGCAGCGGCGGTGGCGGTCTCTCTGCTGCCCGAGACAGTGGTGCTTCCCGCCTCCGCCGTGACCCAGGCGGAAATCGACGCCATGCGGGAGGAGGCCGACGACCTGAAAAGCCAGCAGAAGGAGATCCAGGCCAAGCTGGACGCCCTGGAGGCGGATCAGGCCAACGCCATGGAGCGCAAGACCTTGCTGGAGCAGCAGATCAACGCCACCCAGGCGGAGATCAATACCATTGCCGCCCAGATCGCCAAATACGATGAGCTCATCGCCCAGAAGCAGGAGGAGCTCAGTCAGGCGGAGGCGGAGGAGCAGGCCCAGTACGAGCTGTTCTGTGAGCGGGTGCGGTATATGGAGGAGCAGGGGGAGGTCTCCTACTGGTCCATTCTGTTCTCCTCCAAGGACTTTGCGGACCTGCTGGACAACGCCATGATGGTGGAGGAGATCATGGACTATGACAACCAGGTCATGGACCAGCTCATTGCCCTGCGGGAGCAGATCGAGGAGGACAAGGCGGAGCTGGAATCCGCCCGTCAGGCCCAGCAGGCCGCCAAAGAGGAACAGGAGGCGGCGCAGGCAAACCTGAAATCTCAGGAGGCGGAGGTGAGCGCCCTCATCGACCAGCTGGCCGCTCAGGAGGACCAACTGGAGGCGGAGGAGGCCAAACTCCAGGCCGCCGCCAACGCCGCCGACGCGGAGATCGCCGCCGCCGAGCGGGAGCTGGCCGCCCAGATTAACAACGTGGTCAGCGAATCCGGTTTTATGTGGCCGCTGCCTGGATATTATAACCTGTCCTCTCTGTTTGCCGGGCGCATCCACCCCATCACCGGAAAGCCCCAGCACCACACCGGCATCGACATCCCGGCCCCCAGTGGGACAGATATCTTGGCCGCCAAGAGCGGCGTGGTGACCACCTCCACCTATAATAACTCCTACGGCAACTATGTGGTAGTCAGCCACAGCGACGGCACCTCCACCTTGTATGCCCACATGAGCCGGCGGGGCGTTTCCAAGGGAGAAGTGGTGTCCCAGGGACAGTATATTGGTGATGTCGGAACCACCGGTTCCTCCACCGGCAACCATCTTCACCTGGAGGTCCGGGTGAACGGGAGCCGGGTGGACCCCACCCAGTATTTCAGCGTGGCCCTCTATATGGGAGGAGCCCGGGTCAATTAAAGGGGCTCAGAAAATTGCGGCGGGGCCTTGAAAAAACGCCAAAGCCGGGCAGTGCAGTCCTTTTTGGGCTGTACTGCCCGGCTTTTTTCATTGAGCTCACTATGCGGAGAAAAAGAGCGTGCGCGCAGCCGGTATGAGCGGTGCAGGCAGCGGGCCGTAAAAAGAGGGGCGGCTGGATTGACAAATCGCCTGGAGCACCTTATAGTGGTAGAATAACCAGTCAAACCGGGCGGGAGGATTCTGAATCCGCATGGAAGAGAGGGGAGCGCATCATGTACGAACTGATCCAGGTCACAGACAGAAGCTGTTATATCCAGTGTCCGGCCAAAATCGGCTTGGTTCGCCTGGAGGGGGACCGTGTCTGCCTGATTGACAGCGGGAGCGACAAGGACGCCGGGCGCAAGGTGCGGCAGATTCTGGATGCCAACGGCTGGCGTCTCACCGCGATCTACAACACCCACTCCAATGCCGACCACATCGGGGGAAATCAGTATCTCCAGAAACAGACCGGGTGCAGGATTTTCGCCCCCGGAGTGGAGCGCGACTTTACGCAGCACACAGTCCTGGAGCCGTCCTTTTATACGGGGGCTATCCCTTCCGGGAGCTTCGGCACAAGTTTCTGATGGCCCAGGGGAGCGATGCCGAGGAGCTGACGCCCGGCTGTCTTCCGGAGGGCTTTGCGGCCATCGACCTCCCCGGACACTTCTTTGATATGGTGGGGTACCGGACGCCGGACGATGTGGTGTATCTCGCGGACTGTCTCTCCAGCCGGGAGACGCTGGACAAATATCAGATCGGATTTATCTATGATGTGGCCCGGTACCTGGAGACCCTGGAGAAGGTCAAGGGGATGCGGGCGGCGTGCTTTGTTCCGGCCCATGCGGAGGCCGCGGAGGACATCGCGCCGCTGGCGGACTACAACATTGCCAAGGTCCACCAGGTGGCGGAGCAGATCCTCCATGTCTGCGCGCAGCCGCTGTGCTTTGAACAGATCCTCCAGCGGCTCTTTACAACATACGATTTGACCATGACCTATGAGCAGTATGTGCTGGTGGGCAGTACAGTGCGCTCCTACCTGTCCTGGCTGAAGGATACCGGCCGGGCAGCCGCCTTCTTTGAGAATAACCTGCTGCTGTGGAAGCGAGCATGAGATTAAAAAAATGCCGCCCGACTGGGCGGCATTTTTGGTATATGTCTGGAAAGATCAGCGCTTGGAGAACTGAGGCGCACGACCAGCGGCTTTGAGGCCATACTTCTTGCGCTCCT
>ERZ857801.1736-NODE-1736-length-21320-cov-2.958711_pt1 | contig 21320 bp, 19 predicted proteins | sample MGYA00519762_ERZ857801 | MGnify/ENA primary metagenome ERZ857801 (study PRJEB31778, sample SAMEA3449368) | human gut metagenome | biome: human gut; feature: human-associated habitat; material: faeces | place: United Kingdom | collected 2010/2012 ...
AGTGGAATTTATGGAGCTGCTCTCTCCTGTAAAGCTGGAAAATGGAAAACTTCTGTGTGACGTAATGAAATTAGGTGATTTTGACAGCTCTGGCCGAAGAAGTGTGCTTTCGACAGGAGAGCAGAAGGAAATTCCCGCTGATACAGTGATCGCGGCAGTGGGAGAGAAGGTACCGTCCAAGCTTTACGAGGCAAATGGAATCCGCCTCAACGAACGAGGCAGGGCATTTGTCAATGAAGAGACACTGCAGACGAATATTCCCGACGTGTATGTAGCAGGTGACGGACTGGGTGGACCGGCGACCGTAGTAGAAGGGATCCGTGACGGAAAAAAGGCTGCGGAGGCGATTATAAAAGAAGCACTGAGCAGGGAGTTTGAGGCATGTACAGACGAAGCTGTTATCTATGAGAGAAAAGGAAATATAGCAGATATGCATTCTGGCAGTGAAGAAGGCGGCAGATGTCTTGGATGCTCCAGTATATGTGAAAACTGTGTAGAGGTCTGTCCGAATAGAGCAAATCTTTCTATCCACGTGCCGGGGATGGAGAAGCACCAGATTATTCATGTAGATTATATGTGCAATGAATGTGGCAACTGTAAGAGCTTTTGTCCATATGACAGTGCGCCGTACCTGGATAAATTTACGCTGTTTGCAGATGAAAAGGATATGGCGCAGAGTAAAAATCAGGGATTTGCGGTTCTTGATAAAACGAGGGTGAAATGTGCGGTCAGGTTTATGGGCGAGACGAGTGTTTGGGAAAAAGGAGAAGAAAGCCGGATTCCAGATGCGCTGTTAAGGCTGATGGAGGCAGTGTGCACAGAGTATTCTTATCTGATTAGATAACTGGATGGGACAGATGGAAATACGATATAGAAAAGGACAGAACTGGCAGAGAGCAAATTCTATCATCGAGAGGATTGGGGCGGCTGATTTGAAAGCACCGATCATCTCGGTGCTTGGCGCAGGTGGAAAGACAACGACCATTCGGCGTATGACGGAGGAATTTGCACAGTTAAAAAGAAAAGTGATTGTCACAACGACAACACATATGAGAGTAGAAGAAGATCCTTGCTTTTTGACTATTCCCTCTTTGGATAGGCTGCAAGAGCTTCTACATAAGTATGAAAAGGTATATGTCGGAAGTCCGGCAGAGGACGGAAAAATGAAAAGTGTTTCTCCTTCATTTCTGAAAAGAGTTCTTGCTCAGGAGCTGCCTCTTTTGATTGAGGCAGACGGGGCAAAATGCATGCCGTTAAAAGTGCCAAAGGAGCATGAACCTGTGATTTTACCGCAGACTACGCATGTGTTGGCAGTGTATGGGATGGATTCTATTGGAAAGCCGCTTAGGGAGGTTTGCTTTCGTATTGATAAAGCGGCAGAACTGTTAAAGAAAGGGAAGGCAGAAACGGTGACACCACAGGATATTGCAGCGATAGCGGCTTCCCAAAGGGGTGGAAAAAAGAACTGTCCGCTGGATGCACAATACTGGGTGATCCTAAACAAGGCAGAGGGTGCCTCTCGGCTGGAAGCAGCCGCGCAGATTTGCCAGATGCTTTTCGAAAAGGGAATAAACAATATACTTGTGACGGGCAAAGGAGAGCGAGGCAGGCGATGAAAATATTGATTAAAGGTGCGGGAGATTTGGCTACTGGAATCGCGTCCAGATTATATAGATGTGGACATCAGATTGTAATGACAGAGTTAGAGGTTCCATTGACTGTAAGAAGAAGCGTGGCACTTTCCAGAGCAGTATATGAAAAATGTGCGCAGGTAGAAGATATGACAGGGATTCTTGTCTCTTCTAAGCAGGAAGCGGAAGCGGTTCTGAAACAGGGAGACATTGCGGTTGTCGTAGACAAAGAGGCAGATACGCGCCGGTGGTTTTGTCCGGACGTGATTGTAGATGCGATTCTGGCAAAGAGAAATCTTGGCACTTCTATCACAGATGCGCCCTTTGTAATCGGTGTAGGGCCTGGATTTTCCGCCGGAGAGGATTGTCACTGTGTAGTAGAGACGAAAAGGGGGCATACACTCGGCAGTGTAATATGGAAGGGGAGCGCCATCCCGAATACCGGAGTACCTGGAAATGTAGGTGGTTATACAATAGAAAGACTGATTCGCGCGGCCGAAGAGGGGACAATGCAGGCAAAGGCAGAAATTGGAGAGTATGTTGAGAAGGGGCAAACGGTAGCTGTGACAGGGGGTGTCTCTGTACAAGCACAGATGTCTGGAATTGTCAGAGGAATGCTGCAGAATGGGGCTTGGGTAAAAAAAGGACTGAAAATTGGAGATATTGATGCGAGATGTGAAGCCTCCCATTGTGTAACGATTTCTGACAAGGCGCGGGCGGTTGGCGGTGGAGTTTTAGAAGCCGTCAGCCAGTTTGAGCATATGAGGGAGCGATTTGCTTTTGTTATTCTGGCGGCGGGGAGAGGAGAGCGCTTCGGAAGAAATAAATTAAAGGAATCGCTTTCCGGTAAGACACTTTACCAGACGATTCTCCAAAAAGTGGAAGCTTTCTCAGGGTATCCGGTTGTTGTAGTGACAGGGGATGAGGCGATAAAAAGAGAAGCAGAGAAAAAAGGATTCTTCGTGGAAAAAAATCAGGAGCCAGAGCTTGGGATTTCTCATTCTGTGAAGCTGGGACTGAAAAAAGTACTTACAATCCAGGAAGAAATACAGGGGATTCTTTTTACTGTAAGCGATCAGCCCAATTTAAAGATTTCTACTATTCAGAGAATTTTAAACGAAGCGTTTTTGCATCCCAGACAGATTATATGTGCAGGAAATGAGGGAAAAACAGGGAATCCTGTCCTATGGGATGCGAAATACTTCTCAGAGCTTTTAAAGCTGTCTGGGGACAGCGGAGGAAGGCAGATATTCAAATATCATCAAAAAGAGGTGCGCATTGTGGAGGCAGAAAGAGAAGAGCTTAAGGATATAGACCGGCAAAAGGATCTGGAATGCTTAAGAAAGGAAGTAGGCGTATGATTACGGTTCTTGTAAATGGGAAAAAGTATGAGGTTGAGAGAGACAAAAAACTGATGCGATTTCTGCGGGATGATCTGCATTTGACGTCTGTAAAAGATGGATGCAGTCAAGGGGCATGCGGTACGTGTACTGTTTTAGTGGATGGGAAGGCAACGCGGGCATGTATACCGATGCTTTCTAAATTGGAAGGAAAAGAAATCCTGACAGTAGAAGGCTTGAGCGACAGAGAAAAAGACGTGTATACGTATGCGTTTGCGACTGCGGGGGCAGTGCAGTGCGGATTTTGTATTCCAGGCATGGTGATGTGTGCAAAGGGATTGCTTGATAAAAACCCAGATCCGTCCAGGCTGGAGGTGATTGCGGCGATCCGCAACAATATCTGTCGTTGCACCGGATACAAAAAGATTATTGAAGGGATTCTTTTAAGCGCAAAAATTTTCCGAGAAAATCTGAGTGTAGAGGAAGAAAGCGGAAAAGTGACTGTCGGGCAGGCGATGCAGCGGATCGATGCGAAAGAAAAGGTGACGGGTACGGGAGAATATCCGGACGATATATACCTGGATGGCATGATATACGCAGGTGCAGTCCGTTCAGAATATCCCAGGGCAAAGGTGCTTGCGATCCATGCAGAGGAAGCGCTTGCTATGGAAGGGGTCATCGGAGTCTATACGGCGGAAGATATTCCAGGGAATGTAAAGGTAGGACATTTAAAGCAGGATTGGGATACGATGATTCCAGTAGGAAAAGTCACACACTATCTGGGGGACGCTATCTGCCTTGTGGCTGCAAAAGACCAGGAGACATTGGAAAATGCCAAGGCAAAAATTAAGGTGGACTACGAAGTCTTAGAACCCGTACTGGATCCCTTCGAGGCAATGAAAGAAGGAGCGCCGCTTGTACATGCGTCAGGAAATATTCTTGCACATGAGCATTTGGTGAGAGGAAATGCAGATGAAATAATTGCCGCGTCAAAATATAAGGTGACGAGGCACTACGAGACGCCTTGGACAGAGCATGCTTTTTTGGAACCGGAATGTGCAGTCGCTATGCCCTTTGATGAGGACGGAGTATTTATCTATTCTACAGACCAGGGCACCTATGATACACAGCATGAGTGTTGTATTATGCTGGGACTGCCTCCAGAGAAAGTGATTGTAGAAAATAAACTGGTAGGAGGAGGATTTGGAGGAAAAGAAGATGTAAGTGTCCAGCATCATGCAGCGCTGGTGGCCTATCTGACAAAACGGATTGTAAAAGTGAAGCTGTCCAGGCAGGAGAGTATCGTTGTTCATCCAAAGCGTCATCCTATGTGGATGGATATTACAACGGCATGTGATGAAAACGGGTATCTGACAGCTATGAAGGCAGTGGTTGTTTCAGATACAGGCGCGTATGCGTCTCTGGGAGGGCCTGTCTTGCAGCGTGCCTGTACACATGCGGCAGGGCCATATAATTTCCAGGTGATTGACATTGACGGAAAAGCAGTCTACACAAATAATCCTCCGGCGGGAGCATTCAGAGGATTTGGTGTGACACAGACCTGTTTTGGTTCGGAAAGAAATTTGGATCTGCTGGCTGAAATGGTGGGAATTTCTCCGTGGGAGATCCGTTACCGAAACGCGATACGTCCTGGTCAGGTTCTGCCAAACGGACAGATTGCAGATGCCTCTACTGGTGTGGCGGAGACGCTGGAGGCGGTAAAAGAGACTTATGAGAGTGAGCCCTATGCAGGCGTTGCCTGTGCAATGAAAAATGCGGGTGTAGGCGTGGGGCTTCCCGACTGGGGACGCTGCCGTCTGCTGATAAAAAATGGAAAAGTACAGATTCACGCAGGAGCCTCCTGCATTGGACAGGGGCTGGGCACAGTGTTGACACAAGTGGTATCGGAGACGGCGGGACTGACGCTGGAGGAGATAGAATACTGCAGACCAAATACGGCAAATTCTCCAGATTCCGGAACGACTTCCGGATCGCGGCAGACATTAATTACCGGAGAGGCAGCGAAACGGGCGTGCCAGAAGCTTAGAGAAGATTTAAAAGGAAATGTTCTTGCCGATCTGGAGGGCAGAGAATACTATGGAGAATATCTTGCCAAGACAGACAAAATGGGTAGCGATGTACCTAATCCAGTGTCACATGTGGCATATGGATACGCGACGCAAGTCTGTGTGTTAAACGAAGATGGAACGGTGAAAAAGATCGTTGCGGCCCATGATGTAGGCAAGGCGGTAAATCCGGTCAGTGTCGAAGGACAGATTGAAGGCGGCGTTGTCATGAGTCTGGGGTATGCGCTGACAGAGAAGTATGAATTAAAGGCTGGATATCCTGTATCCAGATTTGGAACACTGGGACTGTTTAAGGCAGATAAAGTGCCGGAGGTAGAGCCGATTATTGTGGAGAAACCAGGCGTGGAGGTAGGCTATGGGGCGATCGGTATCGGAGAAATTACCTCGATTCCGACAGCGCCTGCGATTGCAGGGGCATATTACAGATGGAATAAGGATTTTCAGACAAAGCTTCCCCTTGTAGGGACACCTTATGAAAAAAAGAAAAAATAAAGAGTAAAAGAAAACAAGAAAAGACTGCTGTGAACAAAAATTTCCTGGCAGCTTTTTCTTGAAAAAGCAAGTTGTTTTTAAAAATAACTTGCTATATAATAAAATTAGATTTCATAACAAAGGAGGAGAAAATATGAAAAGAAAAAAACTGACAGCAATTTTGATGACAGCGGCACTGGCCGGAGTCATAGTATTTGGGTGCGGTTCAAACAGCGCAGATGAGGAGAACACAAAAAATACATCAGCGGACGCACAGGACGAGGAAAAAGAGGAATCAGTGGAGCTTTTGATTGCGGCGGCGGCAAGCCTGGAATATTCTTATGAAGATGAGCTGATCCCGATGTTTGAAGAGGAAAATCCAGGTATTACAGTAAAAGGAACCTATGACAGTTCTGGAAAGCTTCAAACACAGATAGAGGAAGGAATCGAGGCAGATGTATTTATGTCTGCGGCTACAAAACAGATGAATGCACTGGTAGAAGAAAGTCTGGTGGATAAAGATTCTGTAGTAAACCTTTTAGAAAACAAGATTGTACTTATTACTTCGGTGGATTCTGGCTTAGAACTGAGTGATTTTACGGATATTACAAAAGCAGAGACAATTGCAATTGGAGATCCGGCAAGTGTACCTGTGGGACAGTATTCAGAAGAAGCCTTGACAAACTTAGGACTGTGGGAAGAAGTATCGGCGAAAGCAAGCTTTGGAACCAATGTAACAGAAGTGTTGAACTGGGTGGCAGAGGGCAGCGCGGATGCCGGTATTGTGTATGCGACAGACGCAGCAACCACAGATAAAGTAAAAGTAGTCGCAGAGGCGCCGGCAGAAAGCCTGGCAGAGCCTGCAATCTATCCGGTAGGAGTAGTAACTGCTTCTGCAAATAAAGAGGCTGCCCAGAAATTTGTAGAATTTTTACAGAGTGAAGAAGCAATAAAAGTATTTGAAGAATACGGATTTATCCAATATAATGAGTAAAGTAAAGCATACAAAGGGGAAGACATTATGGAATTGTCACCGATTCTAATTTCGCTGAAAACAGCAACGCTGTCTGTCTTTATTACATTTTTTCTGGGAATAGCAGTTGCTTATTGGGTTGTACGTATGCGCCATGAAAAAGTAAAGATGATATGTGATGGGATTCTGACGCTTCCGCTTGTGCTTCCGCCGACAGTGGCAGGCTTTTTCCTGCTGTATATCTTTGGAGTGAAGCGGCCGCTGGGGCAGTTCTTCCTGGAGTTCTTCGGAGTGAAAATTGCATTTTCCTGGGGAGCTACGGTGCTGGCAGCGGTCGTGATCTCCTTTCCTTTGATGTACCGGTCGGCGCGGGGGGCTTTTGAGCAGGTGGATGCAAACCTCCTCTACGCAGGCAGGACTTTGGGTATGTCTGAATGGAAAATTTTCTGGAGAGTGTTGTTTCCAAATGCGCTTTCGGGAATTCTCTCAGGCGGGATTCTTGCATTTGCGAGAGGGCTTGGAGAATTTGGAGCTACGGCGATGATAGCAGGAAATATTGCAGGAAAGACAAGGACGCTTCCTTTAGCGGTATACTCGCATGTCTCGGCGGGAGATATGGAAGGGGCGTATCAATATGTTTTGATTCTCGTTGTGATTTCTTTCTTTGTCGTAACGGGGATGAACTATGCAACGTATGTTTTCCAGAAATATAACCGGAGGTAGGCAGTGGGCGAACTAGAGGTAGAAATTCAAAAAAAATTCAAAAGGTTTTGTCTGGACATGCAGTTTTCCATGAGAGGGGAAAGTCTTGGTATACTGGGTGCCTCTGGCTGTGGAAAAAGCATGACATTAAAGGCGGTGGCAGGAATTGTGACTCCGGACAGGGGAAAGATTCGTACAGAAAAAGCGGTCTTTTATGATGGAGCCGCGAGAATCAATATGGTGCCTCAGAAAAGGAAGGTCGGGTATCTGTTTCAGAACTATGCACTTTTCCCCAATATGACAGTGGAGGACAACATTGCGGCGGGAATTCGGGAGAAAAAAGCAGAGAAATACAAGAAAGTAAAAGCACTTTTGGAACAGTTTCAGTTAAATGGGTTGGAAAAGCAGTATCCGCATAAACTGTCAGGCGGGCAGCAGCAGCGTGTGGCGCTCGCCAGGATACTGGCATCCGAACCAGATATTTTACTGCTGGATGAACCATTTTCTGCTATGGACAGTTATTTAAAGGAAGAATTACAGCTGGAACTAAAGGAACAGCTGAAATATTTTCATGGATGCACGATTATTGTAAGCCATGACAGGGATGAGATATATAAACTATGTGACAGAACAATGATTATGGGCAATGGTGTGAATTTAATCTGCGAAGAGACAAAAGAACTGTTCGATCAGCCGCGGCGTATGCTGGCGGCACGGTTGACGGGATGTAAAAATATTTCCCGGGCGGAGAAACGAGGGAACAATACAGTATATGCAGCAGATTGGGGGATAGAATTAAAAGTTCACTGTGAGATACCTCAGAAGCTGGCATATATAGGAATACGGGCGCATGATTTTCTTCCTGCCAGTCCTTCTAAGACACAGGAGAATCTTATCCGCGTTCTGCCAGGGGAAAAGACACAGGCGCCATTTGAATGGATCCTGCTGTTTCAAAATGCGGACAATCCGCGGGGTACAATGTGGATGAAGCGAGAACGAGGAGACAGGCAGATTCCAGAATTTGTGCAGGTCAAACCAGAGAAAATATTATTGTTGGAGGAATAGTAGGAGGAAAGTATGTTTTATCCGGCGGTGAAGATAAAGGTTTATAACGAGGAGCTAGTGTTTGGACCGGGGCTTTCTATGCTGCTTGGGCACATAAAAGAGACGGGGTCTATGAAGGAAGCGTGCAGCGCAATGGGAATGTCATACAGTAAAGGCTGGAAGATCGTCAATCGGGCGGAAAAGGAATTGGAGTACGCGCTGATTACCAGGCAGCATGGAGGAAGCAGGGGAGGCAAATGCGAGATTACCCAAAAGGGCGCTGCTTTGATTCAGCGATATGAAAAACTGGAAAAAGACGTGCAGGAATACACAAAAAAAATATTCCTGGAATATTTTCCGGAATATGATTGCTGTGCGGATAATCAGTTAGGCGAAGTCCAATGACTGCATCTGCAGGCTGCAGACACAGCCATTGTCTTCTGTTTTCATAAATTAAGAATAGCAGGTAATTGTGAATCTGCTGTGACAAGAAACAGAATAAATTCTAAAAATTATAAAAAGGAAATAAAGTGGTAAATATAAAAGAAAAATATCTGTTATTTTCTTGCAAGGACGGTGTGCATCATTTCTTTCGAGGCTGCAAACCACCGTTCTTTCTGCGCGTTAAATTGCTCATGCAGCCAGTTGATTGCTGCATCCATGCCTTCTTCCGTCAACGGAAAGGAGGCTTTTTCTTTTTCCTCTTCAGGGGTCTTTTCAAAAGACCAGGGTTCTGGATAGATATAGACGAAGAAAGTCTCTTTGCTGTCGTCACACTGGAAAAAATAACGCATTCCATTGTGGCTGCCGGAGAAAGGTTCTTTTTTTAGTCCACCTACGGGAATTAATGTTTTGTCAATCATGTCGAGTCTCCTTTTTTGTAAAATATGTATGCATTCGCACTGCCAGATAAAGTAAAACCGCATCCCGAAATCTGCGGGGATTCAGTTTGCATTTTTTATAAATATGATCCAATTTATATTGCAGTGTATTTTTGTGAAGAAATAGCTGTTCTGCTGTTTGTAAGAGTGACATATCGTTCTCAAAATAACAGGAGATCAGTTCCAGTTCCGAAGCTGACAGAGCTTCAATTGTCTTTTTTAAATAGGCGTTCCTGTTTTCCGCAGTCATAGAGGATAAAATGAGTTCTAAAGTCAGATTGTCAAAAACAGCGAAATGCAGCTGTGTGCCAGATAGGCTGTTTAGGGCAGTTAAGGCAGAGTCATAGGAATCGGCCAGAGAAATTCCCTTTACTGCTTTACCAACGGCGATACACAGACTTTCAGAGTATTTCTCGGCGAACATCTGCAGATCAGAGGCGTAGTCGGAAAAATATGTATCCTCCATCACAGCCAGGTATTCATTGGGATAGTGGTAAGAGTAAAGGACAGTGCGGGTGCGGGAAAACAGTTCCAGAATCCTTTGCTCCATAAGAGGAAGTCTGTCCGGGCGGTAAGAAGATTTCAGCCGGACAATAAGAAGTCGTTTGGCAGATTCCTTTTCTATGTTCAGTTCTTCCAGACAGTGCAGAATATAATCGTAGTTTTGAAGTCTGCTGCTGATAAGAGAGTGGAGAATATAATGGCGTTTTTCTGCCTGTGTTCTGGAAAAAGCGCTGACCTCCTGTTCGCGGATAAGAAGGCGGGTGATACGCTCTGCCAGATAAGCAAATTTGCGTACTTCTTCAGGATCTCCGCTGATGCCGATCACAGCCACTATAGAGTCTTTGTAATGGATAGGAAGGTTGACTCCTTTGTGTGTACCTGAAAATCCGGTATCTGTGTCGACCTCTAACATACTGCCTGCCTGGGCTGCTTTTCTTCCGATTTCATGGAAGGTACCGATACGCTGTTTGTTGGTACTGGCAAAAATCATTCCAGAACAGTCGATAAAATTTACATCGTGTCCGCAGACATCTTTTACTGTATTTACAATCTGCTGTGCCAGGTCCCGATCGATGATGGAAAGCATATGGTTCCTCCCTACTTTAAAAATATTTCTACTGTAAAGTATAAAGAAAAAACAGAATAAATACCATAGAAATTTGCAAAAATCTTTTACAGTGCTATAATAAAAAAAGGAAACAAGAACGGAGGAGATTACGATGAAGATTGCAGTGACATATGAAGAAGGACAAATCTTCCAGCATTTCGGGCATTGTGAAGAATTTAAGCTTTACGATACAGAGGATGGAAAAGTACAGGTAGCCGAGGTGATAAGTGCAGAAGGAAGTGGACACGGAGCGCTTGCAGGATTTTTAAAAGAACATGGGGTGGAGGTGCTTATCTGTGGAGGCATTGGTGCAGGAGCACGTGCAGCACTCCAAGAAGCGGGAATCGAATTGTATCCCGGTGCATCCGGAGATGCAGATAACAGCGTCAGGGCATTTCTTGCCGGAGAGCTTCAATATGATCCAGAGACGACCTGCGCCCATCATCACCATGAAGAAGGAGAGCAATGCGGTGGACATAGCTGCAAAGAGGATAAAAACGGATGTGCAGGAAACTGCGAATGATACATTGTTTTAAAAGATAAGGAATATAACTTTTATGATAAAAAGTTCCGGCATGGAAAAAGAGGAACTTACGAAATTTTCCATGCCGGTTTTTTCGTTCTAAAAAAGATTTTTTAGCCAGCTAAGTAGTTATTCTGTGACATTTTCTACAGCTTTTTCTGCAAATTCAGTCGTAACCAGATCTTCATAAGGCGCTCTTTCACTTAATTCACCGGCGCTTTCCAAAATATCCTGCAGCAAATCAAAACTACTTTCTTCGAATATCAAATTCTCTTTCCATGTGTCCTGTTCATAATATCTTGTGACAATGGTAGTGATGGTATCCAGATCGGTCTCTGGGAACTGCGGCTCTATAGCAGCAGCAATTTCTTCCGGAGTGTGAGACTGCACATAAGTCATTCCTTTTTGAAGGGCATTGGTAAAGCCTTGAATCACCTCAGGATTTTCATCCATATAGCTTTTCTTTGCGCTGAAGGCTGTATAAGGAACATAGCCGCTGTCTTCTCCTAAAGAGGCTACCACATAGCCCTTGCCTTCAGATTCCAAAGAGGTAGCTCCAGGCTCAAATTCAACAGTAAAGTCGCCCTGCCCTTCCGAAAAAGCGGCGGCAGTAGAGCCAAAGTCAATGCTTTGGTTGATTTCCAAATCTGTTTCTGGGTCAATACCATTTTCCTTTAAGATATATTCAAATACCATTTCCGGCATACCGCCTTTTCTTCCTCCGAGAACAGTACTGTCTTTGATGTCATCCCATGTAAAATCGGAGATTTCTTCTCGGGCAACGAGAAAGTTGCCTGCCCGCTGTGTAAGCTGCGCAAAATTGACAACATAGTCATTTGCTCCTTCATTATAGGTGTAAATGGAAGATTCAGAGCCCATAAATCCAATATCTGCTTCACCGGAAATAACGGCAGTCATTGTTTTGTCTGCTCCGAACCCGCAGACGAGGTCTAGATGGATCCCTTCTTCTTCAAAATATCCTTCTTCAATGGCGATATACATTGGGGCGTAGAAAATAGAATGTGCCACTTCATTCAATGTAACATCGACAGTTTCTTCTTTTTCCTGCTGGCTGGCTGAAGCGGAAGTTTCTTTGGAAGAAGCTTCTTTTTCAGAGGAGCATGCACTGAACATTGTCATGGCAAGGGAAGCCGCCAGCAGAACGGCAAATACACGCTTTTTCATAATATCCTCCTGGAAAATCAAGTTCTTAATACTATATGAAAAAAGGAGGAGATGCGTGAAAAAAAGTGTCCTGGAGATAATATCCAGGACACAGAAAAATACAGCGGTAAAACTTAATAATTGTCGTAATCATCTTCAAAAGGATCATCATAATCGTCCTCATCATAGCGCTCGCCGGCTCCAAGAGAGAGAATTGTCAGTATAATGAATACGACAGCAAGAACAGAACAGCCAATTGCACAATACATCAACATAGAATCACTGCTTCTTTTCAAAAATGCGAATACAGCCGCACCTATTGAAAATAATGCAGGGAATAAAAACGCAAGCAGGGTATTCTTTTTCCGAAGGATAAATAACAGAATACCGGACAACAACAGGCAAAGCGCCAGGATAATATAAGTAGTTCCAGCGCTGCTCTCATTTCCGGAGGTTACGTCACTTAATCCTGTTGTAAAAGCCTTATATGTAAAGAATGCAAAAACAAGGAGAGAGAGGATGCCAAACACAATCTTGACAGTGCCAAATCTTGGTGTTTCCTCCTCATATAAATTCTCTTCTGCAACGGATGGTTCTGGTTCCGGTTTTCTACGTGCAGGCGGTGTGGATTTTGTTGCTTTTTTACGTACAGCAGGTTCTTCTATTTCTGTACGTTTCTTTTTGAGAGGGCGCCGGTTTGGATCGGTTGCCAGCATATCCTCGTATCCCTTTCTTACTGCTTTTTCACGTTTTGTTCTGATCTTTTCAGGTGGAATATTGGCATAACGCTGCTCACTGGGAGTATCTGTGACAGGAGCAGCTGTACGTCTCTTTGGTTGAACCTGGACAGATTGTTTTTGCTGTCCGTTTTCAGAAACACGTTTTGATGCTTTTGGTTCCGCAGCTTCTTTAGCAGGTGTCGGTCTGGCAGTTCTCTTAACAGGAGATTTCTCAGAAGGTGCTTTTCTAAGTTCGGTTGTTTTTTTCGGAGAAACGGTCGCATTTGTTTTGTTTTCTGTTCCCTTTTTGGGAGTTGCTTTTGGCGCGGAACTCTTCGCCGACTGGCTACTGGAAGCTGCCGCCTTTTTTGCTGCTTTTTTCGCGCGCTGCTTATCTAAATTCCACTGCTTTTTACAATCCCGACATATCGCGTATTCATTAAAGATTGGTTCATTATTATCGTTGACACCAATCTGCTTTTTCTTTATTTCGACTTCTTTCTGGCATATTGGACACTTCATAACTAAATCTGTACTCCTCTCTTTCGCAGACAAATCCAATGGATTAATTTACAACGCTTCTATTATAACATTTTGAAGCTGTAAGAACAATGAAAAAATGCAAGAAACATCGAATCTTGACGAAAAATGTAAAAACGGCACTGCCTTTTTGGGCAGCGCCGAATGAAGGAAAGAAGTGGAGGAAAAAAGTGGTATTATTTATGACAGGGGGTTCTTTTTTTTGCGGATATGACGGGAGGAGTAAACTGGTATACATCATTGTAAGACTCCAGTTCTTCTTCTGATTTAGCCAGGGTGGGAATCAGTCCTGTACAATCCATAGAGGAGGCTGCATTTGAAAGATAGTCATAATCATCGATTATCTTTTCATTTTGTTTTGGGTTTAACATAACAATCACCTCACAATTATTGTATCCTATTTAGAAAATTGTATTCTGGAAAAAATATGGTATAATCGGAATGGAAAAAATAGAAATTTTGGAAATTTTTGTATTTTACATTTAGGAGGAAGAAAATGAAGATTGTTGCAGATACGCATGCTCACACGCTGGTGAGTGGACACGCCTACAGTACAATCCAGGAGATGGCAGCAGCAGCGGCAAAAAAAGGGCTTCAAGTGATGGCACTGACGGAGCATGCACCAGAGATGCCTGGAACATGTGGAAAGTTTTATTTTGACAACTTGGATGTAGTACCAAGGACAATGAAGGGGGTTAAAATGCTCTTTGGCGCAGAGCTAAATATTATGGATGCGGAAGGAACCGTAGATTTGCCAGAAGCAACTTTACGTGGCCTGGATATTATTATTGCCAGTATCCATCCTCCATGCTATGGAACAGGGCATACAGAAGAAGAAAATACAAAAGCCTATATAAAGGCGATGGAAAATCCATATGTGAATATTATCGGGCATCCAGATGACGGCAGATTTCCGGTTGACTATGAAGAAATCGTGAAGGCGGCAAAGAGAACAGGAACGCTCCTAGAATTGAACAATTCTTCTTTAAGACCACAGAGCTTTCGGCAGGGTACCAGAGAAAATATGCTGACAATGTTGGATTTGTGCCGGCAGTATGATGTATTTGTGTCAACAGGAAGTGATGCCCATGTAGATGTGGATGCAGGAAATTTTACATATGTAAGGGAAGTGCTTGCGTATTGCAATTTTCCCCAGGAATTAGTAGCGACGACAGATTTCCAACTCTTGAAGGGATTCTTAAATCTATATAAAACGGTATAAAAAGGTAGACTTTAAAAGTTTAGTGTGCTAAAATGTATAATAGTCATTAGGCTGTTAAAGGAGAGCGTAAATTATGAGTAAAAAGATAAGAACAGAAGCAGTAGACTATCTGTTTCGTGCGATTTTGAGTCTGGAAAATAAAGAAGAATGTTATACGTTTTTTGAAGATATCTGTACGATCAATGAGCTGCTTTCGCTTTCGCAGCGATTTGAAGTGGCGAAAATGTTAAGAGAACAGAAGACATATCTGGAAATAGCAGAAAAGACAGGAGCTTCCACTGCCACAATCAGCAGAGTGAATCGTTCTCTAAATTATGGAAATGACGGGTATGACATGGTGTTTGAAAGGATTAATAAATAGTAGAAGAAAACAAAGACACTGATGCTTCAGACAGAAATCAGTGTCTTTGTTTTTTATATAATAGGAAATTTTGATAAATTTCCTATTATACAAAAAGCCCTCCGGACGGGGTGCTGCGTGCCAGTGGCACGCGTTTAGCACCGACCGAAGCGGCAGCGGAGACTGCACACAAGTGCGAAGAGGAAATATGACGCTTACGCGTCTGCACTTGGCGCGAGAAGTTCGCAAGCGAACTTCTTTCTTATGGCAAAACAGCAAATACATTTTGGAGATTTACGTCTCTTTGAGATTGTCGATCAACTTTTCGATAAGCTGTTTTTTGACATATACATCAAAGCTCAGATTACAGATAAATGTAAAGAGCTGGAGATATTCCCGATCTTTATCCGGTAAATCTGTGAACATGGTTTCTGCCTGTTCATGGGCTGTTTTTACCGTTTCTTTTAAAGGCTCGATGCGCTCCTTTTCGATCTGGCAAATTTCCTCATACAGAGAGGACATATCTATACTGCCGTTTCCGTCAAAATAATTTTCTGTAATAGGTTTTAAGAGAGATTCGATGTCTTTTATAGACAAAATATTTTTGAAATAATAAATAAAAATCAGGATTAGGACATGCTCTTTGGAATATTTCTTCTTAACAGGCGGAGGAAGCAGATTGTTTTTTGCATAGTTATTGATCATTGTCTTTGTCAGAATTTTATCGTCCTCATGCCGTTTAGTGGAAGCAAGCTGGCTGTCCATGAAAGTAGTTACCTGATCCATGTATAAATCAATATTAGGAATGTCACCCGGATGGATATAATCGATACGGGAAAGACTTTCTAAAATACTGTTCAACATATCATTCGTATTTATTGTCATAGTATCACCTCGATGTATTTATTATATAGTAATTAAAACTATATGACAAGTTTTTTCTGTTTACAGTTAGCAGAAAGATTTATAAATGATACGGTGATCTATTTTACTGATCCGGCAGACAGGCAGCAAGACGAATTATAGTTGACAATTGGGAATGTGTGTTCGATAATGATAATACCCGAAGAGAAAGCATTTATTGTAATTTATTGTATAGGAAGAGAGAAAACAAAGGAGAAAAGACAGTGCCTGCATATTTTGGCGCTGCTTGAGGATAGGAGAAGAAGTATGAGTATATATGACAGCTTAAATGAGCCGCAGAGGGAGGCGGTATTTCACACAGATGGTCCGCTTTTGATTCTAGCAGGAGCCGGCTCTGGAAAGACAAGAGTGCTGACGCACAGGATTGCATATCTGATTGAGGAAAAAGGAATAAATCCATGGAATATCCTGGCAATTACTTTTACAAATAAAGCGGCAGGAGAGATGAGGGAACGTGTAGATCAGCTGGTGGGATTCGGTTCTGAAAGTATCTGGGTGAGTACCTTTCATTCTATGTGTGTCAGAATTTTGCGGCGGTATATTGACCGGCTTGGCTATGACACGGCGTTTACTATATATGATACAGATGACCAGAAAACTCTGATGAAGGAGGTTTGTAAACTGGCGGATATTGATACGAAGGTTTACAAAGAAAGAGCTATTTTAAGCGCTATTTCCTCTGCGAAGAATGAGCTGGTTTCTCCGGAAGAATTTGAACTGAACGCAGGAGGAGACTACGGCAGGCAGAAAATCTTAAAGGCTTACCGAGAGTATGAAAAACAAATGCGGTCTAACAATGCGCTGGATTTTGATGACCTGCTTGTAAAAACAGTGCAGCTCTTTCAGACTCAGCCAGATGTATTAGAGTATTATCAGGAACGCTACATTATGATCGATGAATACCAGGATACAAATACTGTGCAGTTTAAGCTGGTCAGTCTGCTTGCACAGAAGTATAAAAATCTTTGTGTAGTCGGAGATGATGATCAGTCCATATATAAATTCAGAGGAGCAAATATAAAAAATATTCTGAATTTTGAACAGGAATTCCCAGATACTAAGGTGGTGAAGCTGGAGCAAAATTACCGTTCAACTGGAAATATTTTAAATGCAGCAAACGCAGTAATCAGGAATAATTGCGGCAGAAAAGAAAAGACACTGTGGACAGAAAATGAAGCGGGAGCCAGGATCGCCTTACGCCAGTTTGACACTGCCTACGACGAGGCAGAGTTTATTGCAGAGGACATTGAGAAAAATATAAGAGAAGGCGGCTCCTATAATGACAATGCAATTCTCTATCGGACAAATGCACAGTCCCGTCTGTTTGAAGAACGGTTTGTGGCGGCGAACATTCCATATAAAATCGTTGGAGGGGTTAACTTTTATGCCCGCCGAGAAATTAAAGACTTACTTGCCTATTTAAAAACGATTGACAATGGACAGGATGACCTGGCAGTACGCCGTATTATCAACGTACCTAAGCGGGGGATCGGGCTGACAACTATCAACCGGGTACAGGAGTCCGCGCTGGAAAGGGGAATCGGCTTCTACGAGGCTTTAAAAGGGCTTGATTTGATTCCGAATATCGCCAGAGGAGTGGCAAAACTGGACTCTTTTGTAGCGCTGATTGAATATTTTAAGGGGCGGGCCAGAACAGAGAGTATCTTAGATTTGCTGCAAGAAATCATAGAAAAGACAGGCTATATGGAGAGCCTGGAGGCAGAGGCAAAAAGAGAGGACGAGGCACATGACAGGGCTGAAAATATCGACGAACTCCTAAATAAGATTGCTGCATATGAAGAAAACTGTGAAGATATGGGAGAAAAAGCAACACTAAGCGGATTTCTGGAAGAGGTCGCATTGGTGGCGGATATTGACAGCCTGGATGAAGAGCAGGAATATGTGGTGCTGATGACTTTACACAGTGCGAAAGGTCTGGAATTTCCAAATGTCTATATGGCAGGAATGGAGGATGGCCTGTTCCCTGGTTATATGACAATCAGTTCCGGCGATCTGGAAGAGATGGAAGAAGAGAGAAGGCTCTGTTATGTAGGAATTACCAGGGCAGAGGAAAAACTGACCGTAAGTTGTGCCAGAATGCGGATGGTGCACGGAGAGACACAATACAACCGAATGTCTCGTTTTTTAAAGGAAATTCCTGTTACTCTGCTGGATACTGGCGAGGTATTTGTGAAAAAAGCAGAAGAAACAGAAAAAGAAAAGACAGTGTTTACAGCTTCTAATCCTTATTTTCATGCTAAGAAGAGCTTTAAGGCACAGCCATTTTCAGTGATGAAGGGGGCAGAACAGTTTGCGGCATCTAAGGAAAAAGGATTGGATTATACAGTAGGAGATCGCGTGCGTCACCTCAAATTTGGCGAAGGAATCGTGGAGAACATTGCAGAAGGCGGACGGGATTATGAAGTGACTGTGGAGTTTGATACTGCGGGGCGAAAAAAAATGTTTGCTTCCTTTGCAAAATTAGTGAAAGTAGAATAGTCCTGCTTTTCATTTAGGGGCGACAGATTTATTTTCTATATGCGGATAGGACGGTATTGCTTGTCTGCCTTGCGTAAAGGTACAAACTATAGAAGCGAACAAAATATAATTGAGATTTTGGCATAAATTAGTAGTAATCTGAAAATGATAGTGTTATAATAACAGAAAGTAAACCATTGTCGGTAGGACAGGGGAAAGGACGTGAATAGCATGAGCAAGGTAGAAGAATTAATAGCAGAGACAAAATTAAATGATTTATTACACAGAAATGAATCAGAGAAACATAAGAACACTGTAATCTGGGTACTCGCGATAATTGGGGCCGTTGCGGCAGTGGCAGGTATTGCATACGCAGTGTACCGTTTTTTCACACCGGATTATCTGGAAGACTTTGAAGATGATTTCGATGATGATTTTGACGATTATTTCAGCGAGGAAGACCAAGTGTAACAGCTTCAAATAAGACAAAGAAAATATAGGCAGGATGTAGTCAAAGACACTGCACCCTGCCTGTTTTATGCCATGATTGCTGTAAAAGGAGCGAAGATATGGCAGCGTTGGCTTTTATGACGGAATAGCTATCCTATCTGAAGAAGCTGTGTGTGGTACGCTGATTGAAAGTAACGCAACAGGACGCAAAATTTACTCTTTATCGACCGTATGTGCTCTTGTAAAGAGAAGGTAACGAAGTAGAATATATAAAAGAGGGAACATCAGGCTATGAAAAAAGGACAAGTATTAGAAGGAACTGTTGAGAAGGTAGAATTTCCCAACAAGGGAATCGTTTCTGTACCGGAGGAAGAAAAATGTGTAATCGTAAAGAATACGATGTCGGGACAGAAAATCAAGTTTTGTATCCATAAATTTAAGCGGGGAAATCCAGAGGGAAGACTTCTGAAGGTGCTGAAAAAATCTCCTTTAGAAACAAGAGAGCCAGTCTGTAGTATTTTCCCAGAATGTGGGGGATGCATGTATCAGACAATGTCCTATGAAGAGCAGCTTAAGATGAAGGCGGGACAGGTAAAAGAAATTCTGGATGACGCTGTAAAAGGGGATTGGTGTTTTGAAGGAATAAAACCATCTCCGCAGGAGTTTGCATACCGCAATAAGATGGAGTTTTCCTTTGGGGATGAATATAAAGACGGCCCGCTGTCTCTGGGGTTGCATAAAAAGGGAAGCACCTATGATGTGCTGACTGCTTCAGACTGTAAACTGGTACATGAGGATATGACAAAAATTCTGTCATGCGTGCTTGCATATTTTAAAGAGAAGAAAACGAGCTATTACAGAAAAATGCAGCACATAGGTTATCTAAGGCATCTTCTATTGCGCAGGGGAGAGTATACGCAGGAGATTCTGGTAAATTTAGTGACGACGTCACAGGAGGAATTAGATCTGCAGCCCCTTGTCCAAGCACTTTTGGAACTGGAATTAAAAGGGCGGATTGTCGGGATTCTACACATTGTGAATGATTCACTTTCAGATGTAGTGCAGAGTGATGAGACAAGGGTTTTATATGGACAGGAGTATTTCTATGAGAAGCTGCTGAACTTAGAATTTAAAGTAACGCCGTTTTCATTTTTCCAGCCAAATTCAAAGGCTGCGGAAGTCTTATACAGTACAGTACGAGAGTATATCGGGGATATTCAGGATATGACAGTGTTTGACTTATTCAGTGGAACCGGGACAATCGCGCAGCTTCTTGCACCTGTGGCAAAAGAGGTGATCGGCGTAGAGATTGTCAGAGAAGCGGTGGAGGCGGCGCGGGAGAATGCGGCGCATAATGGGCTGTCCAATTGTAAATTTATAGCAGGAGATGTATTTAAGGTACTGGATGAAATTGAAGAAAAGCCGGACGTTATTGTACTGGATCCGCCAAGAGATGGGATTCATCCGAAGGCGCTGCCGAAAATATTAGATTACGGGGTAGAAAAGATTGTATATATATCCTGTAAGGTGACTAGCCTGGCAAGAGATCTGGAAATGATACAGGCGAAGGGATATAAAGTAGAAAAATGCGTGGCTGTAGATCAATTTTGCCAGACGGTGCATGTGGAGACTATTGTGTTGCTACAAAGGAAAAACTCGTAGAAATCCTTAATTTTAGGCACTTTGCAAGGCATTTCGTGTTTACATCCGAGGGTGAAAAAATGCGAAATAAGAGCCTGAAAAATTACTTTGACGTTTCTGTGGTGGTTGACATCGGGTGTGGGAACACAAACAGTAATTAAAGACTTGCCTAACTTCACTTATCTATGTAGTGTACACTCTACCGTTAAAACGTAGGCGACAAACCATTAAAAATATAATGACGACAAGCGTATCATTAGAAGTGGTACGCTTATTTTTATCCTTTTCATCCCTGTGAGCTGTTTTCCGGCATTATATATAATAAGATGGTATGGAATATTATGGGGTTGTACACATCCGATTGGCGGCGATAAATTTCGGTCTTAGCTAAAAATTCTTCAATTTTTTTGCCCGCCTGTACTCTAATGGGTTCATCTGAAAGTACTGTCGGAACACCTCTGCAAATTTACCTTGTTTTGTATATCCAACCCGCGAAGCAATTTCGGATATAGGTAATTTGGTTTCGGCAAGTAATTTTTCAGCTATGCTCATTCTCAAGTCTCGTAGATAGTTGGAAACATTTTTACCGTATACGCCTCGAAAGTAATTTTTTAAGCTGGTTTCGCTGACGCCAAATTGTCGGGCGATCTGCTTCATCGGAATATGCTGCTTCAAATCGGCAGTAAGTATCTGCTCTGCCTTTTTTGCAATTTCCACCTGTATACTGGTATAAAAGGAAAGAGCTTTCTCTTGAGATATATCTTTTTTGTCCAAAAGCTGATGGAGCAAATTTAGAACACAGAGTTTCATGTGGAAAGCAGATGGCGACTCATAGAGCTGCCACAAGTGGTGAAGTGCTTTTTTCATTTCACTGCACGCTTCTGCAATATAGGTATCTTTCTTTTCAAAGTAGATTTCCGGCAGTCTGTATAAGTTAAGGTTGAAAAGCTCTGCTACATTTTGGTTTGCTTCTGTGAAAAAATCCGGATCAAAATACATTGTGATTCCATGATAATATTTTGTGGGAAAATAGGATTCACTCTGAGAAGTCTGCCTGCTGATACAAAAATCGTTTTCCT
>ERZ857801.1737-NODE-1737-length-21308-cov-5.738108_pt1 | contig 21308 bp, 19 predicted proteins | sample MGYA00519762_ERZ857801 | MGnify/ENA primary metagenome ERZ857801 (study PRJEB31778, sample SAMEA3449368) | human gut metagenome | biome: human gut; feature: human-associated habitat; material: faeces | place: United Kingdom | collected 2010/2012 ...
CTGCGCCCCCCACCCGGCCGCCGTCCGTGCCCCGCTGGAACAGCTGCCGGAGGCGGCAAAACGGGTGGGCGTTCAGCCCCCCGCCGTCATCGTGGTGGGGGAGACCGCCGCCCTGGACCTGTCCCCCACCCTGTCCCGCCCCCTGGAGGGGGTTCGGGTGGCCCTCACCGGCACGCCGGCCATCCAGGCCCGCCTGCGCCGCCCACTGGCTGATCTGGGGGCCCGCCCCTTCTTTCTGATGACCACTCAGGTGGTGGAGCAGGAGACAAACTTCGACTGGGGGTTGCTTGCCCAGGGCCCAAACTGGGTGGTGCTCACCAGCCAGAACGGGGTGGAGAGCTTCTTCCGGGCCCTGGACCAGGCGGAGGTGGACCTGCGCGCCCTGGCCTCCTGCCGCTTTGCCGTCATCGGCCCCGCCACCGGGGCCGCCCTGCGCCGCCACGGGATCTCCGCCGACCTGTGCCCGGAGGTCCACACCACCCAGGGGCTGGCGGACGCCCTGCTGGAGCGGGTCTCCCCCGGAGAGCCGGTGCGGCTGTTCCGCTCCCAGCTGGGCTCCCGGGAGCTGTACCGCCGGCTGGCGGAGCGCTTCCCGGTGGAGGACGTCCCCCTCTATGCCCTCCGGCCTGACAACACGGACCCGGCCGCTCTCCAGGCCCGGCTGGAGGAGGCGGACTACCTCCTTCTCTCCAGCGCCAGCGGGGTGGACTTTTTGCTGGATGCCGGGGCGGTGCTCCCCCCCTCCCTCACCTGCGTGTGCATCGGACCGGTGACTGCCAAGGCCCTGGCCGCCCGGAGCACCGCTCCCTTCCTCACCGCCCCCGATATCTCCGCGGAAAGCGTGGTTCAAACTCTGGCGGACCACGCCGCGCAGTCCGGGAGGATATAAACGCCAGCCTTACCCAGCAAACGGGTTTTATACAAAATAAGAGGTGCCTCGTATAGAAAATACGAGGCACCTCTTATTGTTCTTACAGACACTCCGTCAGGATCTCATAGACCTCGTCGTGAGTGAGCTGCCGGGGGCCGTTGGGCAGCAGGTTGGTGCTGTCCGCCACCTGCCGCAGCAGCTCCGGTGTGATCTCCACCTTGGAGCGCAGCTGGGTCAGCCTGGTGGGCAGGCCGCACTCCTGGATGAAGTCGGCCAAAGCGTCCACCGCCGCCTCGGCCCCCTCCACCCCAAAGACCGCCCGGCCCAGCCGGGCAAACTTCTCCGGGGCGTCCTTCACAATGTGCCGGTAGTAGGCCGGGTGGATCACCGCCAGCCCCTGGCCGTGGTTGCAGTCGGTGTAGGCGCCCAGCTGGTGCTCCATCTGGTGGCACTCGAAGTCGGTGACCCGGCCCACCTTCAGGATGCCGTTTTCCGCCATGGCAGAGGTCCACATCAGGTTGCTGCGGGCGGTGTAGTCGTTGATATTCTGGAGCAGCGCGCGCATGTTGATCACAGTGCTGTGCATGACGGCCAGGGCCACCTCGTCGGAGACGTTGTCCCGGTCGGAGCGGCCGAAGTAGGTCTCCATGGCGTGGCTCAGGGTGTCAAATGCGCCGGAGAGCACCTGCATCCGGGGCAGGGACATGGTGTACTCCGGGTCCAGGACGGCGAACCGGGGGGCGGCGGCAAACATGCCGCCCTTGATCTTGGCCGCCTCGTTGGTGATGACCGCCCCGCCGTTCATCTCGGCCCCGGTGCCCGAGGCGGTGACCACCGCCCCCAGGGGGATGGGGACCCCGGAGGGTGCCTTGTGCTGGACCATCTCCAGGTCCCACAGGTCCTCGTCGGTGACCGCCTGGGCGCACACGATCTTGCAGCAGTCCATGACGCTGCCGCCGCCCACCGCCAGCACCAGGTCGGCCTTGCAGTCCCGGGCCAGCTGGGCCCCCTCCTGGACCTTGGCCCAGGTGGGGTTGGACATGATGCCGGAAAATTCGGTGACCGTCTTGCCGGCGGCCTTCAGAAGTTCCATCAGTTCCTCATAGACCCCGTTTTTCTTGATGGAGCCACCGCCGTAGGCCAGCAGCACATTGGGGCCGCAGGCGGACAGAATCCCGGGCAGATGGGCCTTGGCCGCCCCCTTGCCGAAATAAACTTTTGTGGGATATTCGTAGACAAAGTTTTCCATGATTCAGACTTCCTTTTTGAAATTCAAAGGGCAGATTCTCTCCGGTATCAGTTCAGGCCCAGACTCTCCACCCAGGCAGTTACGTCCTCCTGAGAGGCGCTGGAGCGGAACCGCTCTCCCTCCAGCCAGGTGCCGGTGCCGGCCAGCTGGGCCAGCCGCTGGCCGCTCTCTCCCAGCCCGGAGCTGGAGGAGGTGCAGAATGGAATCACCGTCTTGCCGGTGAAGTCGTTGGCCTCCACGAAGCCGTCCACCGGCCAGGCGGCGTCATACCACCAGATGGGGTAGCCGATGTACACCACGTCATAGTCAGCCCAGTTGTCCGGGGTGTAGGCGGTGAGCTCCACATCCCGCTCCTCCGGGTTCTCATACTCCTGGACCACCCGGCTGTTTTCGTCGGTCCAGTTCAGATCGTCGTCGGTATAGGGGTCCGCCGGGGTGATTTCAAACAGGTCGCCGCCGGCAGCTTCCGCGATGGCATTGGCCACCCGCTCCGTGTTGCCGGTGGCGGAGAAGTAGGCCACCAGCACACGGCTGCCCTCCGCCGGTGTCTCCGGAGTCTCGGACGCGCCCATGGTCCGGTAGGCCCGGAGCATCACGGCCACCTCCGCCCGGGTGGCGCTGGCCTGGGGATCGAAGCGGTTGTTCTCCCGACCGCTGAGGATGCCGCTGCTCTGGGCCCAGTCCACCGCCTGGCCGGCCCAGGAGGCGATGCTGCCCTCATCGGCGAAGGGGGCGCCGGCCTGGGCCTCCGGGCTGCCCGCGTCCCGCCAGAGGATGACGGCGATCTGCTCCCGGCTCACCGGGTCATTGGTGCCGAAGAGCCCGCCGCCGTAGCCGCTGATGATCCCCTCCTGGGTGGCCCACAGGACCGCGTCGGCGTACCAGGCGTCCGCCTGGGTGTCGGTAAAGGCGTCGCTGCCGGAGACGGCGGGGCTGCCCGCCGCCCGGTACAGGGTCTGGGCCAGCATAGCCCGGGTCATAGTGCCGCTGGGGGAAAACTGGGCGTCCGAGGTGCCGCTCATCAGGCCGTTGTCCCGGACGTACTCCACCGCCTGGGCGTACCAGCTCCCGGCGTCCACGTCGGCGTAGCCGGTGTCCTCCACCGCGGCCAGGGCGTTAAGGTTCAGACTGGAAATCAGGGCCAGGGACAAAAGCGCGGCCCCCATGCGTTTGAGATTGCCCATTGCTTGGTCCTCCTTACGTAACGTTAAACTGATTTTTATGGACTCCGCCCCCGGGGGGACGGGGTTTCTCTTTATACCTTCCGCACCAGGCCGGCCAGCATCTCCACCACGGCGGGGTCCCGGTGGTCGAAGAAGGAGCTCACTCCGGTGTCCAGGGCGGCGATGGCGGCCATATCCTGGTCGGACAGGGTGAAGTCGAACACGTCAAAGTTCTGCTCCATCCGCTCCCGCTTGGTGCTCTTGGGGATGCACACGATGCCCCGCTGGAACTGCCAGCGCAGCACCACCTGGGCCACGCTCTTGCCGTACTTGGCCCCGATGGCGGCCAGGGTCTCGTTGTGGAACAGGTCGTTGTGCCCCTCGGCGAAGGGGGCCCAGCTCTGCATCTGTACGCCCTTGGACTTCATGTAGTCCTGGGCCTTGTGCTGCTGAAAGAACACGTTGCACTCCGCCTGGTTGACAGCGGGGGGCATGTCTTGAAAGGCGATGAGGTCGGCCAGCCGGTCGGGGTAGAAGCTGCACACCCCGATGGCCCGGATCTTTCCCTCCCGGCACAGCTCGGTCATGGCCCGCCAGGCCCCGTAGTAGTCGCCCAGGGGCTGGTGGATCAGGTACAGGTCCAGGTAGTCCAGGCCCAGCCGGTCCATGGACGCCTGGAACCCCCTCTTAGCCCCCTCGTAGCTGGCGTCGGAAATCCACAGCTTGGTGGTGATGAACAGCTCCTCCCGGGGGAGGCCGCACTCCCGCACCGCCTTGCCCACCGCCTCCTCGTTGCCGTAGGAGGCCGCCGTGTCGATGAGGCGGTAGCCCACATCGATGGCGTCCCGCACCGCCCGCTCACACTGGGCCGGGTCCTTGATCTGATAGGTGCCGAAGCCCAGCTGGGGCATTTTCACCCCGTTGTTTAAGGTCACATAGTCCATAAGAATGCCCTCCGATCCCGGTTACTTCAATTTCTGATACTCCGCCTCATCCACGGCCTCCAGCCATTCCGCCTGTGAGCCGGGGATAGAGATGGCCACATGGGCGAACCAGCTGTCCGGGGCCGCCCCGTGCCAGTGCTTCACCTCCGGGGGGATGCTCACCACATCGCCGGGGTGCAGCTCCCGGGGCTCTTTGCCCCACTCCTGGTAGTAGCCCCGTCCGGCAGTACACAGCAGGATCTGCCCGCCCTTATGGTGGATATGCCAGTTGTTCCGGCACCCCGGCTCAAAGGTCACATTGGCGACGGAGACGCCGCCCTCACTGCTCAGAGGGGCGAGATAGCTGGCTCCGCTGAAATACTGGCCCGCCACGGTGTTGGGACCGCCCTGGGGAAAGAGATTCTGAAACCCTTCGCTCATATATGCCGCCCCCTTACTTCTGCCCGTCCACGTCGGGGACGATTTCCGCGTACTTTTTCAGCATCTCGGGGGTGCTGTGGTAGTAGCGCTGCTTCTTGTCCATGGCATTGATCTCCGCCATCTCCTCCTCGGTGAGGGCAAAGTCGAACAGGTCCAGATTAGACTTGATGTGCTCCGGATTCTTGGAGCCGGGGATCACGATATTGCCGCTCTGGATGTGCCAGCGGAGGATGATCTGGGCGTTGGACTTGCCGTATTTCTTCCCCAGCTGGGCAAAGAGGGGCTCCTGGATCAGGGACTTGTCCCCGTGGCCCAGGGGGTACCAGGCCTGGATGACGATGCCCTCGTCGGACAGGAAGGCCTTGAGCTCCTTCTCCTGGGAGTAGGGGTGGACCTCCGTCTGGAGGACGGCGGGCTTCACCTCACATGCGTCCAGGATCTCCTGAATCTGCCTGGGGTTGAAGTTGGACAGGCCGATGGCCTTCACCTTACCCTCTTTGTAAGCCTTCTCCATCAGCTGGTACCCGGCGATATAATTGCCGGTGGGCTGGTGGATGAGCAGTAGGTCGATGTAGCCGGTGTCCAGCCGCTCCAGGGTCTTGTCCACCGCGTCCGCCTGCTCATAGAAGGAGGGCCACAGCTTGGTCTCCAGGAAGATGTCCTTCCGGTCCACGTCGGACTTTTTGATGGCCCGGCCCACCGCCTTCTCATTCACATAGGCGTTGGCGGTGTCGATGAGGCGGTAGCCGCACCCCAGGGCGCTGAGGACGGAGGCCTCCGCCTCGTCGGGGGTGAGCAGGAAGGTGCCGATTCCCGCCATAGGCATCTTCACGCCGTTGTTCAAGGTCGCGTATTCCATACAAAACATCCTTTCTAAATTGAAATCAGTCGTTGTAGATGACCGGCTTGATGAGGCTCCGGTCGTGGTTCAGAAACAGGCCCATGGCCTCTGGGATCTGCTCCATACCGTGGTAGCGGTGGCTGATGAGCTTTTCAGGCTGGACCCGGCCGCTGGCGATGAGCTGGGCCATGCGGCTCAGGAGGAGCCGTCCGCCGCCGCAGCCCACCCCCTTGATGGTCTTGTCCCCGTAGCCGAAGCCCCACACGGCGGGCTGGATGGGGATGGAGGCGTTGCTGAAGTAGGCGCTCAGGTTTACCAGGGTGCCGCCGTTTTTCAGCATCTTCAGCCCCAGGCTCAGCTCCTTCTCGCTGCCGCCGCACAATACCACGTTGTCCACCGGCCCGCTGTTTTCCCGGATGATCTGGTCGATGTAGTCCTCGTTGTGATAGTCGATCAGATGGGTGGCACCATACTCCTTGGCCACGTCGAAACACACCTGGCGGGAGCCGATGGCAAACACATTACCCGCCCCCTGGAGGACCGCCGCCCGGACGGCCATCAGGCCGACGGGCCCCACCCCCAGCACGGCCACCGACTGGCCGAATCTCATGTTCAGGGCCTGGACCCCCTCGAAGGCGGTGCACATCATATCGGGCACCATCACCGCCTGCTCCAGGGTGACTCCATCCGGAATTTTGGCCAGGTTCATGTCCGCGTCCCGGATGTAGTAGAGCTCCACAAAGGAACCGCCCCGGTCCGGATAGTCCACCCCGGCGTACATATTGTCCTGGTGCTGCTTGGCCCGGCCGTCCTGGGCCTCCATGCTCCGCCACACCGGCATCACCGAGCAGACGATGACCTTGTCCCCCACTTGAAAGTCGTGTACGTCCGCGCCGGTCTTGACGATCTCCCCGCACATCTCATGGCCCACCGCCTTGCCCAGGAGATAGGGCAGGGAGGCGCATCCGGTGGCGCACAGGTGGGCGTCGCTGGTGCAGGGGGACCAGATCAGGGGGCGGATCAGCGCTCCGGCGGGACAGAGCTTCTCTGGCAGGGGGCACCGGTCGCTGACGGCCAGGGTGTTCTGCCCGGTGATGACCACACCTCTCATGTACTTCATTTGTAAACAGCTCCTCTCAAAAATCCGGGCCGAATGGCGTGCTTCCTATCACGGGCATATCATCCTGCTTGACGTTTTTCTCTCCATACAGGCCGATGCAAAATACCACACATGTTCCCTCTTTTGTGTGCTCAAGGCTGGGTGCAGAAATCGGATTGATCGCTCACCTCCGCCCAGGACCGGGCCTCCAGCAGCCGGTTTTCCAGTGTCTCCACCGCCGCCTGAACTGCGTCGCTGCCCAGGAGCAGGCGGAAAGGGGCGTCCGAACGCAGCGCCGTCTCCACAATGAGCTCCCCGGCCCGGTCCGGATCGCCCGGCTGGTCGTGCCGGTCTGTCTGGGGACCTCTCCGGTACTGCGCTGCCAGCGGGTCATAGTCCGAGATGGCCAGGCGGCTGCCTTTCAGCCGCTCCCCATAAAAACCGGTGCGCAGTGCGCCGGGCTCCGCCAGCATCACCCGGATGCCCAGGTGCTTCACCTCTTTGGCCAGGGCCTCCGAGGCCAGCTCCAGCGCCCCCTTGGCCGCCGAATAGTACCCGTTTCCAAGGGCGCCCCGCACGGCGCCGATGGAGGTGACATTGACGATCAGCCCGCTCCGCCGGGCGCGCATCTGGGGCAGGACCAGCCGGGTGAGGTCCATAGGGCCGAAAAAGTTGGTCTGAAAGAGCTCCTCCACCGCCTCCGGGGCGCTCTCCTCAATGGCGGCCCGGTAGCCGTGGCCGGCGTTGTTGACCAGCACGTCGATGGAGCCGAAGTGCTGGCAGATTTCATGCACCGCCTGCTCCATGCTCTCCCGGTCGGTCAGATCCAGCCGCAGGGGTAGGACCCGTTCCGGGTAAGCCTGCGCCAGCGTATTCAGCTCCGCCGGGTCCCGAGCCGTGACGGCCGCCCAGTCGCCCCGGCGGAGTACCGCCTTTGCAATGCCTCTCCCCAGGCCGCTGGAGCAGCCGGTGATGAGCCAGGTTTTCATATCCTCATCTCCTTGCACATGCCCTATTTTATTCCTATATGAGTGGTAGGAGAAGTTTCAAAAAGTTCTCTTGTGTAAACCTTTTTATTCAAAGAGTGCCGGTGCGCCCTTCCGCCGGGGGCAGGTGCCGGAAGGTGGAGCGGTACATGCCCAGGGACACCGGCAGCATGATGACCTCCACCACCAGCTGGGTCCAGATCATGCCGTACAGCCCCACCGTCAGGTCCATGAGGATGAGCAGAGGAATGTTCAGCAGGCCCTGGCGGCAGGCGGTGAGGATGGCGGACTGAACCCCCTTGCCCATGGCCTGGAGGGTGTAGCTGATGAGAAAGTTCACCGCCGTCAGCGGCACCGCCAGGCAGGCGATGCGCAGGAAGGAGGCCCCCAGGGCGCTGGTCTCCGCCTCCGGAATGAACAGATGGAGGATCTGGGGGGCGAACGCCGCAAAGCAGGCCACGCAGCAGGCGGAGAAGATCAGGGCCGCCTTCCAGGAGAAATAGGATACAGAACGCATCCGGCCATAGTTCCGGGCCGCGTAGTTGTAGCCCACCAGGGGCATAAAGCCCTGGCACAGGCCCATGGACACGTTCAGGGGGAACTGGTCAATGCGTTTGACAATGCCGTAGGCCGCCACCGGGATGTCCCCATAGCCGGAGGCCAAGTGAACCATTACCATGTTGGAGGCGTTGCCCAGGGCGGTGGCCAGCGCCGAGGCCAGCCCCACGGAGAAGATGGGCCCAATAAAGCGGAAAGTGAAATATCTGGGTCGGAAGGATACCGCCGTTTTCCCCTTCAGCCGGGCGTACTGCACCGCGAAAAACACCACCGAGGCAGTGTTGGAGAAGGCGGTGGCGATGGCCGCCCCGGCCACCTCCAGCTGAAAGCCGAAGATCAGGACGGGGTCCAGAATCACATTTAGGACGCCGCCGAACATCATGCCTGCGCTGGCCTCACGGGCGTGGCCCTCGCTGCGGAGCAGATGGCCCAGGGCCAGGCTCACCATGGTGGGCACGCCGCCGATCACCACCACCCACAGCAGGTAGTCCTCCGCGTAGCCATAGTTGTCTGCGCTGGCCCCCAGAAAGGTGAGCAGAGGGCCCCTGGCCAGATAGCTGGCCAGGGAGAAGCAGGCAGTGACCACCGCCCCTGCCCAGATGCTGAAGGAGGACACATAGCGGATCTCCCCCTCCCGCTTCACCCCCAGCATCCGGGAGATCAGGCTGCTCCCGCCCAGGCCGAAGAGGTTGCCCAGGGCGGTGAGCAGATTGAACCAGGGGGACACCAGGGACACCGCCGCTACCATCAGCGGGTCCCCGGTCTGGCCGATGAAGAAGGTGTCGGCCAGGTTGTAGATCATGGTTACCACCTGGCTGATAACGGTGGGGATGGCCAGTGTGGCCACCGCCCTTGGGACCGGGACGGTTTCAAACAGTTCTCGCTCGCTGAATTGCGCCATGGGAGCGGGTCAGCCTTCTTTCTTGCTCAGACTTTTTTGCCCAGCTGGTAGGCCTCCTGGAACGCCTTGGTGTCCATGACCTCTCCCTTCTGGTAGACGCCGGAACCATAGACGGTCCCCTTCACCTGGGCGCCGGGCAGGCAGTCGGTGAAGCCCCGCATGGCGTCCACGGTGCGCTCCATGGCTCCACGGCCCGCGGCGGCGGTGGCGATGAAGTAGACCTCCTTGTCCCGGATCTCCGTGTACCGGGGCAGCGTGCGGTCGATGAGGGTCTTGAGCTGCCCGTCCATGGAGTAGAAGTACACCGGAGTGGCCAGCACCAGCACATCGGCCTCCACCATCTTGTCCAGAATGGCGGCCATGTCGTCCTTCTGGACACAGACGCCGGTCCCCCGGCAGCCGTAGCAGGCCAGACAGGGGGAGATCTTTTTCTCCTGCACCCGGATTTTCTCCACCTGGTGGCCGGCCTCCTCGGCGCCCTTGGCAAACTGGTCGCACAGCAGGTCCGAGTTGCCCCCCTTCCGGGGGCTGGCGGATAAAATCAAAATTTTCTTGGACATTGTTTTCTCATTCCTTTCTGATGATCGCGCAGCAAGCAGTCAGGGGCCGGAGCCAGTTGCTCCGGTCCCCTGCCGCTTCCTTACTCCGCGGACAGCCCCAGGCTGTCCACCCACTCGTTTACATCCTCCTGGCTGACGCTGGAGCGGAACCGCTGCCCCTCCTGCCAGTCGCCGGTGCCGGCCAGCTCCGCCAGCAGCTCGCCGCTCTCTCCCAGTCCGGAGCTGGAGGAGGTGCAGAAGGGAATCACCGTCTTGCCGGTGAAATCGTTGGCCTCCACAAAGCCGTCCACCGGCCAGGCGGCGATGCCCCACCAGATGGGGTAGCCGAGGAACACCGTGTCATAGCTGTCCCAGTTCTCCACCTGGGTGGTGGTCAGCTCCACGTCCCGCAGGGACTCGTCCTCATGCTCCCGGGTGACCCGGCTGTTCTCGTCGCTCCAGTTCAGGTCGTCGTCGGTGTAGGGCTGTGCCGGGGTGATCTCAAAGAGGTCGCCGCCGGTGGCCTCGGCGATGTAATTGGCCGCCGACTCCGTATTTCCGGTGGCGGAGTAGTACACCACCAGCACACTGCCGCTCCCCGCCCCGCTCTCCGTACCGGACGTGTCCGCTCCGGAACCGGCGGCACTCTGGGCGGCCGAGGAGACCTCCTCCCGGCTCTGGTCCGTACTTTGGCTTGTACTCTGATTTCCGGCGGATGAGCCGCCGGCGCTCTGCTGACCGCAGGCGGCCAGGGCAAGGGCCACACTGCCCGCCAGCACACAGCTCAAAAGTCGCTTCCAATGTTTCATGGGAAATCCCTCCTGTCAAATCAGTCTGAAAAGCGGTTTACTGGGTCACATTCTCCTGAATCCAGGCCTCGATGTGGTCGGCGATTACGTCGTTGTTCAGGTCCTGGAACATGAAGTGGTCGTTGCCGGTGATGCCCTCGTCGGGCAGGTGGACCACGGTGCTGCTGCCGCCGGCGGCGTTATAGGCTTCGGTAAAGGTATCGGCGCTGGCGGCCATCATGGACCACATGGCGGCGGCGGGCACGTCGGTAAACTCCTCGCCGATGTAGTCGCCGTAGTAGAAGGTGACGGGGATGTTCTGCTCCACCATGGCACTGTATGCGTCGCTGTCCACCTCCGGGGCCCCGCCGGGCTCGATGGCCACAATGGCGGCCACATGGTCGGTGTACAGGGGCACCTCCCAGCCGGGCAGGCCGCCCTGGGAGTGGGTCACCAGGATGGAGTCCTGGCCGGTGCGGTCATAGATCTCGTCAATGGCGGCCGCCACCGCCTGGGCCACCACGGCGTTGTCGATGCTCTGGTCGCCGGCGGCGTTGTCCATGCCGGTGTCCGGGGTCATCTGGCGGAAGAACTGGTCCAGCACGTCCTCCCCCTGGGGGAACTGGGAGCCCTCGTTGTAGGTGAACTCGTCATTGAGGTAGGTGCCGATGCGGAACTGGGTGTACCAGGTCTGGTCGGAGGGGGTGGTGGTCATGGTGCCCGCCACTGAGGTCTGGCCGGCCTCGCCCCGGCGGGGCTGGTCAATGAGCCACACGCTGTGGCCCATGCGCAGGAACATGTCGCTCCAGCCCTCCCGGCCGTCAGGGGTGGTCATCCAGCCCATGCGGGACTGGCCATAGCCGTGGAGGAACACCATGGGCAGCTCCGTGTTGTCCTCGGGGATCTGGTAGAGCACGTTGGCGTGGTCCACGTGGGAAGTGGAGCCCTCCCTTTAGGTGTAGTAGTTGGACACGTCAAAGGTGCCGTCGGACTGGATCACCGTGCCGCCGGCGGAGAAGATGCCCTGCTCGGCGATGACCAGGGAGTCGGAATCTGTCTGTGCGGCGGCAGGCTCCTGTGTCTCCTGAGAAGTGGAGCTGCTGGAGGATGCGTCAGGGGTGTTATTCCCGGCGCATCCGGCCAGCAGAGAGAGGGATAAGGCCCCGGCCAGGGCCAGAGCCAGCCATTTACGGGTCTGTTTCATGGTCGTTCATCCTTTCTGATTCCGTTAAAAATATTACCGGCTTTTCACAGCCGTCCCGCCGAACACGGCGGACATGGGGATGGTGTTCAGGGCCTTGTCCATCGTCTCCACCTCCTCGGGAGAGAGGACCACCTCCGCCGCCCCGGCGTTTTCCCGCATCCGATCCACCTTCCGGCTGCCGGGGATGGGGACGATGTACGGCTTTTTGCACAGCATCCAGGCCAGAGAGATCTGGGCCGGTGTGGCGTGTCTCCGCTCCGCCAGGTCCCGCAGCAGCTCCAGCAGCGCCCGGTTCTGATCCGCCGCGCCGGGGGCGAACTGGGGCATGGCGCTGCGGTAGTCCAGCTTGGAGTCGAACTTGTCGTCCTTCCCATAACAGGCGGTGAGCAGGCCGTTGGCCATGGGGGAGAAGGCCACAAAGCCCACGTTCAGCTCCTCCAGCACGGGAAAGAGCGCCTCGTGCTGCCGGGCCATCATGGAGTAGCGGTTCTGCACCGCCGTCACCGGGCACACCTTATGGGCCCGGCGCAGGTAGTCCTCGGTTGCCTCGGAGATGCCCCAGTGGGTGATCTTGCCCTCCCGGATCAGGTCGGCCATCACCTGGGCCACCGCCTCGGGCTCCACATGGGGATCCATCCGGTGCTGGAAGTACAGGTCGATGTGGTCGGTGCCCAGCCGCCGGAGGGAGCTCTCCACCGAGGCGCGGATGGTCTCCGGGCGGGAGTCCGGGATCAGGGGCTTGTTCACCGCCGCGCTGGTCTCGTCGAAGCGGATGCCGAACTTGGTGACGATCTGAACGCTGTTCCGGACGTCCTTCAGGGCCTCCCCCACCAGCTTCTCATTCTCGTGGGGATCGGCGGCGGTGCCGTAGGCCTCGGCGGTGTCGAACATAGTGTAGCCCAGGTCATAGGCGGCCCGGATGGAACGGACCGCCTCATTTTTTTCCGTGGGCGCCCCGTAGGCGTGGCTGAAGCCCATGCACCCCAGGCCCACGGCAGAGACCGTCAGATCGGCGCCTAATGTACGTGTATTCATGTTGAAAAACCTCCTGTTTGTCTGCTTTCATCCTGTATTATAGGGGCGTTCCCGCCGCTGCGGAAGTTCCGATTCGTTACGCAGTGTGTACCAAAAGGTTTTGGGGGGTGGAGAGCTGTCCCAGCCGGTTTTGGACGGCCGCCCCCAGCTGTTCCGGCTGCACAGGAAGGCCCAGCTCCTCGGCGAGGGACTCCAGGGCACTCACGCCGCCGCGGGCCAGCTGGGCTTCCGTCCGGTCCTGGCCGGGGAGTTCCCAGAGCCGGCAGGCCATCCGGGCCATGACCGCGGGATGGCGCTCCGCCTCCCGGCAGCAGAGGGACAGCAGGAGGACGGACAGCGCCCCCGCATATTCCTCCCAGTCCGACGCGGACAGGATGGCCGCCTCCCGCACAGGCAGAGCCGGGAAGGAGAACCGGCGCCCCAGCTGGAAGAACCGGCTTCCCCACAGGGCGCACCGCCACATCAGACTGCTCCGGGCGTTCTCATCTCCCGGAGCCTGCTGACAGACGCGCAGGTCCCGGACCATCCCCTCCAGCAGGGCCTCCAGCAGCTCCCGGGAGACGCTCATGCCGTCCGTCAGGGTCAGGTACTCCTCCAGCGCTCCGGCCAGGGCGGAAAAGCCCTGGAACAGGAGCTCCCGGCGGGACAGCTCGCAGGTGCGGGCCGGGTCCAGCAGGGCAAACCGGGGATCACAGGGGGGATAATCCCGCCAGACGCACTGGTTTTCATGGATCAGACCCGCCGCGCCGTTGACGGCCCCGGCCTCCAGATGGGAGGCGACAAAGCCCACCGGCAGTGGAGGCACGTCCACCACGCCCTGCAGCTCGCCGAAGTTCTCCCACAGGTCGCCCCGGCACACCGCCGCCAGAGAGGCGGCCTTGCAGCCGTCCAGCACGGCGGAGCCGCCCACCCCCAAAATCAGGTCCACACGCTGCTCCCGGCACAGGCGGGCCGCCTGCTGGACCTGTTCATACCGGGGGCAGAACGGCCCCACAGCGCACTCCGACGCCTGTTTTCCCCTGCGGCGCAGAATGTCCCGCACCTCGTCCGCCGCGCCGGAGCGGCGTTCCCCTTCCTCCGTGACCAGCAGAACGCTGGGGCCGTATTTCCTCAGGAAGCTGGCCAGGTACTCCTTCACACAGCCGCCGCCAAAGAGAAACTTGGTCCCGTTTTCAAAGAGAAAGTTGTTCATAGCACACCTCTGATCCCGTCCCTGCCGGGACGGCTCTGTTTGTGCTTTTATTATAAAAAAATCGAGACCTCCGCAGAAGTCTCGAAAAGTTATGCAGTATGTACGTCTGTGTTATAACTGATACACGGTCTGGACCGCCTTGAGAAACCGCCGGACCGTGGGCGTGGGGCGGGGGGAGTGGAGCAGGCCGTAGGGGATGGTGTAGCTCCAGTCCACCGGGATGGTCTTGAGCAGGGGGTGTACCTGCCGCCAGTTGTCAATGGTCATGAGGATGTCCTCGGAGTTCTCGCACTGGTTGAATACGTTGATGTTGAACATCTCAAAATCCACAATGCGGATCTGGGGGTGGTCCCGCCACAGCTCGTCCCGCATCTGGTCCAGATACCGGTTCCAGCCCCGGCGGATCAGCAGGAAGTTCTCCCCGTGCAGGTCCTCCACCGTCAGATGGTCCTTGGCCGCCAGGGGGTGGTAGATGGATACCGCGCATCGGATGGGCTCCCGGCTGAGTTCCAGGGCGGCGCACTGCCGGTTCTCCAAAAAATTCTGGTCGAAGAGCCCGGCCACGATGTCGATGTTCTGGCCCAGGTTGCGCAGGATCTCCACCGAGTTCTCCGGGGTGTTCTCATAGGGGACCATCTTGAATTTGATGTTGGGACACTGGGTCTTGATGGCCGGCCAGAGATCCAGCAGGAACTGCCCCGGCGTCATGGGGGAGACTCCGATGCGGATGACCTTGTCCCCCTCCTCGGCGGCGTTCTTGGCCCGCACCACCGAGTCCTTGCAGTACTGCACCACATACTGGGCGTCCCGGTAGATGGACTTGCCCGCCTCGGTGAGCTTCAGCCCCCGGGGACTGCGGATGAACAACTTCAAGTCCAGGCTGGACTCCAGGGAGGTGATCTGCTTGATCACCGCCGGCGGCGTGATGAACAGCTCCTCCGCCGCCTTGTTAAAGCTCCCCGCGTCCGCCACCCGGAGAAAGGTCTCCAGCTGAGGGTTGTACATCATGCGCGCCGCCGCCTTTCCGCCCATGCCACCGGGCCTGTTTGGAAACTATTTTACTGTCTTTTGGCGGAAATGGCAAGAAAAATGCGGGGACAGCCCACATTTTCTGTCCGCGCATCGCGCCTCATGTCCTCTGCGGCGCCTCCGACGCCGTTTTCCCTGTCGATTTTTGTTGGCGCATGGGGCGTCACTGTCCAAACAGCCAGCCCATGATCTCAGGGTCGCCGGCAAACAGATTTCCTCCGCCGTGCTGGCTGGGAGCGCCGCCCTCGCGGAAGTAGTCCGCATCCTTGATGTCCAGCACCAGCAGCCGGCCGATCTCCTCCTCGGTCAGCCCTGCCGCCGTATAGAGGTCATGGAGCCGGTTGTAAGCCTCCCGGCTTGGCTCCGCGCTGTAGTATTCATCCCCCTCCCCGATGACAAAATACACCGGCACCCGGGCCTCCACTACCGGCTCATAGGCCCCGTCCCACTGGGAGGAGCACTGGAGATAGGCCGTGAACAGATCGGGCCGCATTCCCATGGCGCGGGACATGGTCTCCCCGCCGCCGGAGTAGCCCTCGGCATACACCCTCTCCCGGTCAATATTGTAGTGGTCCAGCAGATACTCCGTAAGGGCAATGGCCTGCACCGCCGAGGTCTCCCCCCAGTCGCTGAGCTGCGGGGCGGCCACGATCATGCGGTCATTATAATTCAGCGCCTCGAAGGCAAAGTTCTCGCTGTATAGGTTCTCTCCCACGCCCTGGAAATACAGCCCCTCATAGCCGGGAAGGGTGAGAAACAGGGCATATGCCTCGCTGCCGTCGTAGCTGTCCGGGATGTAGATATGATAATGGATCTCCCCCTCCGGGGCGTGGAGCACATTGTCCATCCGGAACCCCCGGTAGGTCTCTGTCCCCTCGGTGACTTCCAGTTCCGGCTCCGAAGATTCTGAGGGTGGGGCAGGCACAGGCTCCGGCGTCTCCTGCACCTGGGCCGGCGGTTCGGAGGTCTCCGGGGCGGGCTGCACCGTGCCCTCTGCCCCGCAGGAGGCAAGGCTCAGTTCCATGGTCAGTGTCAGAAACAGTGTGAGGATCTGTTGAACGGAAAACATTGTGGCACCTTCTTTCACAGCTATTGTAGTCCTGGTGCGCCGTCTGCGGAAGTTCCAATCTGTTACCCGGTATAAATAAGAAGGTTAAAGCAAATTTGAGGCGGCTCCGGCAGCCAGAACCAAAACCGAAAGGCAGCTACTTTCGCAGCTGCCTTTCGGTTTTGGAAGAGCCAGTTAAAATCGATATTTAGAATTGACAGGACCGTTACAGGAGAATCACCCAATCTGCCTTCTGGCGGTTGGCGCGAGTGCGCCGTACGCGCGTTTTCGCCGCAGGCGAAAACCTTGGCGCAGGCGGAATTCACTTCCGCCGAGCATTTGAATCATCGAAGGGCGGAGACCGCCTTCGGCGGTCGAAGCCCAAAACGAAAGGACATCCTTTCGGATGTCCTTTCGTTTTGGCGCAGAAGGAGGGATTCGAACCCTCGCTCGGTTTAACCCGACTACTCCCTTAGCAGGGGAGCCCCTTATAGCCACTTGGGTACTTCTGCATGGCTGTAAGTCGTCAACACATATTTACCTTTGCCCGGAAAAAAGTGGCGGAGAGAGTGGGATTCGAACCCACGGCTCTTGACGAGTCACCGGTTTTCAAGACCGGCTCCTTAAACCACTCGGACATCTCTCCTCGTCTTTTCAATCAGAGGCGAGTAATATATTATCATAGCAATCAGTTTCTGTCAAGCACAAAATCCTGGAATCCGGCACAAATCTGTCAAATGATTTCCAAACCGGATCAGCCCTATCTTATGCCGGTTCCGCCCACCTTATCCTTAGCCCTCTCCCGACAGGAGCGCCGGGGACTACGCCTCCCCTTTGGGTCAGTGCGGAAAATCCCTCGAATTTATCTTGAAATTCCCTCCCTTCTATTGTAAAATGAATCGGATATGCTCAAAACAGCACCCGGTAGTCTGGAGAGGAGGCGCGTACAGTGAGCATGACAGTCATTCGGTCGGTGGACCCCAGAAGCCCGGCCCATCGTGCGGGCCTGCGCCCCGGTGAGACCCTGCTGGAGGTCAACGGCCACCCGGTGGCGGACGTGCTGGACTACAAGTTCTACACTTACGACCCCAAGCTCGCTCTGGTCCTCCAGGAGCCCAATGGGAACCGCCGCACGGTGCGGGTCCGCAAGGAGGAGGGGGAGGACCTGGGCCTGGATTTTGAGACCTACCTCATGGACCGGGCCCGCTCCTGCGCCAACAACTGCATCTTCTGCTTTGTGGACCAGATGCCCCCCGGGATGCGGAAGAGCCTGTACTTCAAGGACGACGACGCCCGGCTCTCCTTCCTCATGGGCAACTACCTGACCTTAACAAATCTGTCCCAGCGGGAGGTGGAGCGGATCATCGCCCTGCGCATCTCCCCCATCAACGTATCCGTCCACACCACCGACCCGGAGCTGCGCTCTGAGATGCTGAAAAACCGCCGGGCCGGGGAGGGCATCGCCATCATGCGCCGCTTCGCCCAGGCCAGCATCACCATGAACTGCCAGATCGTCTCCTGTCCCGGGGTCAACGACGGCCCCGCCCTGGACCGCACCCTGCTGGATCTGGCGGACATGGCCCCTGCTGTCAACAGCATCTCCGTGGTGCCGGTGGGGGTGACGAAATACCGGGAGGGCCTCTACCCCCTGCGCCCCTATACCCAGGAGGAGGCCGCCGCCCTCATTGACCAGGTGGAGGCCTTTGCCGCCGCCCATAAGGAACAGCATGGCACCTCCCTGGTGTGGTGCTCTGATGAGTTCTACCTGCTGGCCGGGCGTCCCCTGCCCCAGGAGGACTACTACGAGGAGTTCACCCAGCTGGACAACGGGGTGGGCATGCTCCGGCTGCTGCGGCAGGAATTTTGCCGGGGACTAGACCTGATGGAGCCCGAGGAGATGGAGGGGACCACCCCCTTCTCCATCGCCACCGGCGTGTCCGCCGCCCCATTCTTAACGGAATTGATAGGCCTGGCCCGGGAAAAATGTGGTAAAATAGAGGGGGCGGTGTACCCCATCCGCAACGACTTCTTCGGGGAGACCATCACGGTGGCCGGCCTGGTCACCGGCGGCGACCTGATCGCCCAGCTGCGGGGAAAGCCCCTGGGGGAGCGGCTGCTCATCCCCCAGAACATGCTCCGCCACGGGGAACGGGTCTTTTTGGACGACGTGTCCCTGGACGACGTGGAGCGGGAGCTGGGGGTGCCGGTCACGCCCGTGGCCCAGGACGGGTACGAGCTGCTGGACGCCATGTACGGCCTGGAGGTCCCTCCCATGGAGCAGGTACAGCTGCGGGAGGAGACGGAATACTTTCAATATAATCCAGGAGCGAGATAATGCAGAATGCAGGAATGCAGAAGGCAGAATAGGGCGGAAAAACAAACCGTTATCTTCGGATTGAAGACCTCCTGGGAAAGAAGTCATAAAAAATAAATATGAATTCCGCCAAAGGCGGACACCATCATTCTGCATTCCTGCATTCTGCATTCTGCATTGTGTTCGGACTGCTGTGGAGTTTGGAGTGAGATAATTATGAAGCCATTAGTAGCCATCGTGGGCCGCCCCAACGTGGGCAAGTCCATGCTGTTCAATAAATTGTGCGGTCAGCGGCTGTCCATCGTGGAGGACACCCCCGGCGTCACCCGGGACCGGATCTACGCCCCCTGCGAGTGGCGCAACCGGGTCTTCGATCTGGTGGACACCGGCGGCATCGAGCCGGGCACTGACGACCAGATTTTATCTTTCATGCGGGAGCAGGCGGAGATCGCCATTGCCAATGCCACCGTCATCGTCTTTGTGTGCGACGTAAAGACGGGCATGACCGCCTCCGACCAGGAGGTGGCCAACATGCTCCTGCGCTCGGGCAAGCCGGTGGTGCTGGCGGTAAACAAGGCCGACCAGGTGGGCCGGGAGAACCCGGACATCTATGAGTTTTATAACCTGGGGCTGGGGGACCCCATCCCCGTCTCTGCCGTCCACGGCCACGGCACCGGCGACCTGCTGGACGCCTGTTTTGAATATTTTCCGCCGGAGGACGAGGAGGAGACCGAGGACGACGTCATCAAGGTGGCCATCATCGGCAAGCCCAACGTGGGCAAGTCCTCCCTGGTCAACCGCATCCTGGGGGAGGAGCGGGTCATCGTCTCCGACATGGCGGGCACCACCCGGGATGCCATCGACAGCTACTTTGAAAATGAGAAGGGCAAGTTCTGCTTCATCGACACCGCCGGCATGCGCAAGAAGTCCAAGGTGGACGACCGAATTGAGAAGTTCTCCGTCCTGCGCTCCACCATGGCCATTGAGCGCAGCGACGTGTGCCTCATTCTAATCGACGCCCAGGAGGGGGTCACCGAGCAGGACACCAAGGTGGCCGGCCTGGCCCACGAGGCGGGCAAGGCCTGCATCATCGTGGTGAACAAGTGGGACGCCATCGAGAAGGACGGCAAGACCATGGACAAGATGCGCCAGGAGGTCATGCGGGATTTAAGCTACATGACCTACGCCCCCATCGTGTTCATCTCCGCCCTGACCGGCCAGCGGGTGGACCGTCTCTTTGAGCTGATCACCTATGTAAACAACCAGGCGGCCATGCGCATCACCACCGGCATGCTCAACTCGGTGCTGGCCGACGCCACCGCCCGGGTGCAGCCCCCCACGGACAAGGGCCGCCGCCTGAAGATCTACTATATGACCCAGGTGGGCATCAAGCCCCCCCACTTCGTCTGCTTCTGCAACGACGCAAGGCTGTTCCACTTCTCCTACCAGCGGTATCTGGAGAACCAGATCCGTGCCACCTTCGGCCTGGAGGGAACCCCCGTGCGCCTTACCATCCGGCAGAAGGGCGAAAAGGAGGGGTGAGAGGATGGAGAGTACGCTTACCTTTTTGGCCGACTATGGGACGGACCTGTGGTTCCCGGCCCTGGTGACAGCGGCGATCGCCTACTTCTGCGGCTGCTTCAACGGGGCGGTAATCGTCTCCAAGTATATCCTGCGGGACGACGTGCGCAACCACGGCAGCGGGAACGCGGGCCTCACCAACTTCTACCGCACCTTCGGCGGCCCTCTCACCTTTGTGGTCATCCTGTGCGATGTGCTCAAAGCGGTGGTGGCCATTAAAATGGCCGTGTGGCTCACCGGGCAGCTCCTCCCCCTGGGGAGCATGGAGGTGCACAGGGCTGCAAATGCCCTGGCGGAGTACTGGGGCGGCCTGTGGTGCCTGCTGGGACACATGTTCCCCTGCATGTTCCACTTCAGGGGGGGAAAGGGCATCCTCTCCGGCGGCGCCATCGCCATTATGATCGACTGGCGCATCGCCCTGGTGGTGTGGGGCGGCTTCCTCCTTCTGGCGGTTCTGACCCGGTATGTGTCTCTGGGCTCCTGCTGGGCCGGGGCCAGCTTCCCCTTCGCCACCTGGTTTGTCTACCACGACGTGTTTTTGACCGTGTTCGGCGCCTGTTTGGGCTGCCTGATCCTGTACATGCACCGGGGCAACATCCAGCGGCTGCTCTCGGGAACGGAAAACAAGTTTTCGCTGCACCACAAAAAGGAATAGGGACGGCCTCTGGCCGCCCGCAAGGGCATAGATTTTCGGGCGGCCGAAGGCCGCCCCTACAGAGAGGAAGGAATCCACCATGAAAATCACAGTAGTGGGCAGCGGCGGCTGGGGGACGGCCCTGGCTTTGGTGCTGGAGGAAAACGGGCACGATGTGACTCTGTGGTCTCACCGGCCCGAGAAGGCGGAGGAGTTGAAACGGACCCGGGAGAACCCCATGCTCAAAGGGGTGCAGCTGCCGGAGTCCCTGCATCTCACCGCCGATCTGAATGCCGCCGGGGAGAGCGAAGTGGTGGTGATGGTCACCCCCTCCTACGCGGTGCGGGAGACCGCCGCCAAGCTGCGGGGGATCGTGAAGCCGGGGACGGTGATTGTCTCCGCCTCCAAGGGCATTGAGCGGGGAAGCTCCCTGCGCCTGTCCCAGGTCATTGACCAGGAGCTGGGCGGAAGCTGCCCGGTAGTGGTGCTGTCCGGCCCCTCCCACGCGGAGGAGGTGTGCCGCCATATCCCCACCGGCGTAGTGGCGGCGGCGGAGCGGCTGGAGCATGCGGAGCTGGTCCAGGATCTGTTTATGAACCCCCGCTTTCGGGTGTATACCAGCAATGATCCCATTGGGACGGAGATCTGCGCCGCCCTGAAAAATGTCATCGCTCTGTGCGCCGGCTGCACCGACGGCATGGGCTGCGGGGACAACACCAAGGCCCTGCTGATGACCCGGGGGCTGGCGGAGATGGCCCGGCTGGGGGTAGCCCTGGGCGGGAAGAAGGAGACCTTCACCGGCCTGGCCGGGGTGGGCGACCTGATCGTCACCTGCTGCTCCATGCACTCCCGGAACCGCCGGTGCGGCATTCTCATCGGCCAGGGCAAGCCGGTCCAGCAGGCGCTGGACGA
>ERZ857801.1739-NODE-1739-length-21293-cov-2.750589_pt1 | contig 21293 bp, 20 predicted proteins | sample MGYA00519762_ERZ857801 | MGnify/ENA primary metagenome ERZ857801 (study PRJEB31778, sample SAMEA3449368) | human gut metagenome | biome: human gut; feature: human-associated habitat; material: faeces | place: United Kingdom | collected 2010/2012 ...
AAGATGGGTAATTCCTTACTGGCTGTATGGGTTATTAACCATAAATATATTGTAGTAGAAAGAGGAGAAAAAAAGCATGCCGATTCGAGTACAAAATGATTTGCCGGTAAAGGAAATATTAGAACAAGAAAACATATTTGTGATGGATGAATATCGGGCGGCGCACCAGGACATTCGGCCGATCAGTATAGGGCTTCTGAATCTTATGCCGCTGAAGGAGGATACAGAACTGCAGATTCTGCGTTCCCTTTCTAATACGCCGCTGCAGGTAGATGTAACCTTCGTGCGGGTATCCAGCCATGTGTCAAAAAATACATCTACAAGCCATATTTATAAATTTTATGAATCATTTAAGGAAGTCAGAAACCGAAAATTTGACGGCTTTATTATTACCGGCGCTCCGGTAGAGCTGCTGCCGTTTGAGGAGGTAGACTACTGGGAGGAATTAAAAGAGATTATGGACTGGACAACGACCAATGTGACTTCCACCCTGCATTTGTGCTGGGGAGCACAGGCAGGAGTATACTACCATTATGGGATTGACAAAGTAAAGCTGCCCAGGAAGAAGTTTGGAGTATTCAAGCATCACGTGAGAAACAGAAAAATTCCGCTTGTCAGAGGGTTTGATGATGTGTTTTACGCGCCCCATTCCAGACATACAACAGTTCCGGAAGAATTGCTTCAGAAAGATGAACGGATTACGATCCTGGCGGATTCCGAGGAAGCAGGCGTATTTCTATGTATGGCGGAAGATGGAAGAAAGATTTTTGTCATGGGGCATCCAGAGTATGACCGGATGACACTAGATGGAGAGTATAAAAGAGATCGGGCAAAGGGAATGGATATCCAGATTCCTGCCAATTATTATCCGGACGGGAATCCGGATAATAAGCCTCTGCTTACGTGGAGGGCATGCGCAAACAATCTTTATACAAATTGGTTAAATTACTATGTTTATCAGGTAACTCCGTATGACTTGTACGGAACGCCGTTTTAAGCATCCATTTATAATAGAAAAGGTCAAGGTATGGGAGTAATGAACGAAAAAACAGGATTGATACACATTTATTTTGGAAATGGGAAAGGCAAGACAACCGCAGGTATGGGGCTGTGTGCCAGGGCAGCAGGTTATGGATATAAGGTTTTGATTTATCAATTTATGAAAGATAATACGACAAGCGAAAGAAATATTTTAAAATGTTCGGAAAATATCACGATTTTGGATGGACTTGAACAGGAAAAATTTAGTTCTAGCCTTACGGAGGAGGAACGTCGCGAACGGCGTATATTTTATACCCGTCAGTTTCAAGAGGCATTACAGCAGGCAGAACGAGGATATGATGTATTGTTTCTGGATGAAGTTATCTATACAATACAAGCAGGCTTATTGGATGAAGAAATAGTAACGGATTATTTGGAAAAGAAGCCGGAGCACCTTGAGGTTATACTGACAGGAAATTCTCCGAGCAGTAAATTGATAGAAGCAGCAGATTATGTATCGGAAATCAAAAAGATAAAACATCCTTTTGACAGCGGGCAGTGCGCAAGAAAAGGAATTGAGTTGTAGAAAAGCATCTCCTCAGGTTATGGCTGAGGGGATGCTTTTCTGTTATATGCTGTTATTTTACAGGGCTGTTATAAACGGTTTCATTCAGCATATTTTCGGATTTGGCAACATAGATACATGTACATGAGTCGCCGACTACGTTCAAAGAAGTACACAACATTTCAATCGGTCTGTTGATAGCCAGTATCAGACTATATGCAAGCAGCGCGCTGTCTGTTGTGAAACCAAATCCAGACAGGATAGTAAAAAGGATGACAGCGCCGGCTCCCGGGGCCGCCGGTGTACCAGCCGAACATAGAGTAGCCATGACGGCAATCATGATCAGCATGGGGATTGTTACTTGCTGTCCAGAACATCCAGCAATAAACAGTGTGGCAATTACCTGCATAATTGCGGTGCCATTCATATTAATCGTCATTCCAAGAGGAAGGACAAAAGAGGCTACTTTTTCGTCCACACCTAATTCCTGAGAGGTAGTCTCAAGATTCAAAGGGAGCGCTGCGGCACTGGAAGAAGTAGAAAAACCAAACATTGCGACTTTGGAAATCTTTTTTACAAAAGGAACCGGATTTAATTTGGTTCCGAACCGGATGATCAGGGCATATCCGATAAAGAGATAGATTAGAAGCAGGAGGATAGTTGTTATTACGTAGACAAGCGCAGGACGCAAATAGTCGATGCCATATGTAGCGAATGTTCTTGACAGAAGTACAAAAATGGCAACAGGGCCGACTTTTGTTACTACAAAATTTAAGAAAATAACAACCACGTCATTTATTTCCTGGAATAGTTTTTTTAAAGTACAAGTTTTTTCCTCTCCAAGTACATTCATACACAGACCGACCACGACAGCAAGAAATACAATGGCAAGGACAGCGGTATTGTCACTGAATACCGCGGCAATATTAGAAGGAACCGCGTTTAAAATAACGAGCAGTGGATTGGAGCCTGTAGAACCTTCAGAGGCAGAAAGTCCAGTAATATTCGCGTCAAAAAAACCATTATAGTACAGGAACATTCCAACTATGCCCGCCAGGAGCAGTGCAAAAAAGTAACATAAAAGAAACCAGGCAATCGTCTTAAAAGAGATACGGCCCAGTGTACGTGTGTCGGAGATTGTACCGATGGCGAGAGCGATCGAAGTAAAGACCATAGGGATGATAACAAGCTGCAGGGCGCGGATAAACATCTGTCCGATAATATAAAACAGACCGATAGCACTGGATGCTCCTTCGGCAGAGATATCCTGGAATAAGAGAGAATTGATTGTATTCCAAATATTTTCATTGCCGGATGCGTTTAATGTTTCCCGTAGCCACATGAAGAAAAAGCCGACGATAATGCCAAGAACAAGAGCTATGACCATTCTTCGTGCCAGAGAATGTGCAGTTTTTTGTTTTTTCATTGTTGAATCCTCCTTGTGAAATGTTACGTTTCTGCAGAAACTCAAAAAGCGGCGTAATAAGCGTGCCTTGACTATGTATGCTTATTACGCCGCTACTTTATACTGTTATATTAACGAATGAGATCTATCCTTACAATTACCAGACGGACAAAAAAGCGACAGGAATTTTGTCTTTTTTAACAAAGATTTTATATGCTATTTATATTATGTTTAGGATATGTAAAAACATAAGAAAAGTAATTGACAAAACAAAAATGATGATGTAATATAATATTTTCTTGTTAAAAAGAAAGAAAATTGAATGCAAAAAGTGTAATAGTCTGGTAATTTGGAGGTAATGAGATGTATAGCAGCATGGAGACGATCGGATTTTCAACTTACTTTAATGATGTGGTGAATTATTTTTACGAAGATGAAAGACTCGTAGTTCAGTTTGGACAAAAGCTGGGATTTGATGTGAGACAGGATATGTTTTTAGGGGTGGTGTTCCTTTATCCTTCTACAGAGCAGGGAACATTCGAGGAAAAAGAAAGACTAAAGAAGCATTTGGAACAGATGTGTGCGCTGCCATCCATCAACAAGAAAGTCGGCTCGAATCAGATGTTTTATGTAGATAACGGAGTGGCGACTTTTTTAGTAGGACATACAAAAGACGAACTGGCAGAAATTCTTCCGGAATTTAAAAAGGAAGCGGTGGAGCGTTTGGAGACGCTTGGAGGGAATAAAAAGGTCCGCGTAGGGATTGGACTGCCGGAAAAAGGGATTGCCGGAATCAAGCGCACATATACATACGCTATGAAGGCGGCAAAAGCAGGCGAGATTTTCAAAAAAGAGAGAGTTATCTTAGATTATATGGGAATGGAGATTTATAGTTCTATTAATGCAATGGTAACAAATTATGGCAAGCAGATTACAGATATCGTATTTAGCCAGCTCGGGAAAATGGAGATCAATGTGCTTGCCAAATATTATAAATGTAAAGAAGATATAGATATGACAGCGAAAGTGCTGGATATTCCATCTGACTTAGTGAGAGAATACCTAGCGAATGTAAAAAAGTCAACCGGACTGGACGTACATGACACTGAGGACAGCTTTAAACTTCATCTGCTGATGATTGCAAAGAAGGTGCTGGATACAAATAAAAAGATAGATAAGATGAAAGCGATAAAACAGTATGAATATATTCTGTTGGATATAGATGATACACTTTTGGATTTTCAGGCAAATGAAAAAGAGTCTTTTGTACGTGTATTAAATGAGTATGGATATAAAAACCCGCTTTCCTATCTTCCTGTATATAAAAAAGTGAATGATAAGTTATGGGAAGACTATGAGCAGGGAAAGATAGAAAAAACAGAGGTTCTGAACACAAGATTTTCAAAGACTATGCGGGAATTTGGCATAGAGATAGACGGAAGTGAGTGGGAGGCAAAATATCGTTCCTACTTAAACGAAGGAGCACAGATGATAGAAGACGCGGAAGAAGTCTGCCAATGGCTGAAAGGAAAATACCGTTTGTTTATCATCAGTAATGGGGTAGCTGTAACACAGAAAAGACGGCTGAAAGCTTCCGGGCTTGAAAAATATTTTGAACAGGTCTTTATTTCGGAGGAGGTAGGGGCACAAAAACCTTCTGAAGAATTTTTTTCATATGTAGAGAAACATATTCCGGGCTTTGACAAGAGGAAGGCGCTGATTGTAGGAGATTCTTACAACTCTGATATAAAAGGAGGTCTTCGGTATGGCATTGATACATGCTGGTTTATAAGAGAGGATGGAAAAGAACAGGAACAGCAAGAGAAAAGTACATACAGAATCAGCAGATTAAAACAGTTAAAAGATATACTGGATTAAGTACAGGGGTTGACGAAAGATGGCTAAACTTAGGGAATTATTAAAGTTCAAGTCACTTAAAAACCTGGAACTTGTCACAAGCACAGAATGCCTGGATGTCAATGTAGGAACAGTGACGGTGATGGAGGTGCCGGATGTGATCCAATGGTTAAGGGGGGATGACTTTCTGATAACAAGTCTGTATTCTATCGGAGATGACGAAGAAAAACAGTGCCGGCTGCTCTATGATCTGATGGAAACTCACAGTGCATGCCTGGCGATTAAAACAGGAAAATATGCACACTATATTTCAGACAAAATGATTGCGATTGCAGATAAAAACCATTTTCCATTACTACGGATTCCCTATGAAATGACGTATATAGACATTATTATGGATGCTATGAATGTCATTATGACAGAAAGCAACAAAAGGGAGATGCTTGGAAAATATTTATCCGATATTATTTTTCATCCTTCAGCGAGTAATGCTATGCTTAAAGAAGAAGGGCGACTTCTCAATGTAGATATTGAGAATGATTTTTTTCAGGCAGTCATAATTAAAGCAGGTACGCAGGAGTTCTATGAAGGGAATAAACATAGAATGGTCAAATTTGCGGCGGACAGACTTTCTAATTTTACTGAAAGGTTGTCAAAAGGATTGCTTAGTAGTAATTTTGCACTAGAAAAAGGCATCCTGTTTATGCTGTATAGTAGAGAAAAAGCATGTTTAGAACAATATTTACCGTTTGTCTTGACAGAGATGAGGGTGATATTGGATAGTCTGGCGATTCCAGGAGAGTATCATGTGGGAATCGGAACGGCATGCACAAAAGTGACGGGCATCCGGCGTTCTTATGAAGAAGCAATGCAGGCGCTTGAACTAGGACAGATTATGGAAAGAGCTAAAAAAATCCACTTATTTTCAGAACTGGAGCTATACAGCAGTCTGCGTGAGATGCTGCAGAATAAACCGAAAAGTCTTTTTTCAGATATTTTAGGAAAGTTGAAAAATCAGGAGCTAGTGGATACATTGATTATCTATTTTGAATGTGATGGGAATATGGATGAGGCAGCGAGCCGGATGTATACACATAAAAATACAATAAAATATCGCTTAAATAAAATAAAAGAGCTTACCGGGCTGGATATAAAACGCCAGGAGGATAACTTTAAATTATATTTTATGGTACTGGAGAAAAAGCTCTGCGGCAGATAAACAAAAAGCATATTCTTTTGTCTAAATAAACAAAAAGAGTATGTTTTTTTTGCGTCTGTGAACATATCATTATGAACGGCCTACAGATATACTGTTTTCATAAAGATATGGCTGTCAGGGCTACTGTTTCTAAAGCTTTATAAAGAAAGAAATGCCTTTACACCGATACTTATGAAATGATAAAGTAGGAGGAGACAGATATGATACATAGTCGTAAGGACATGCAGTACTGTGAAGAACTTTTTAAGGGATTCTATAATATAGGAGCTACTGCGGACGGAGGGGTTACACGTCTTGGCTATACACAGACAGAAGATCAGATGCATGAGACGCTGATAGCGGCCGGCAGACAGATGGGATTTACCGAAATGGCAGATGAGGTGGGAAATACCTATATTTGTAACAGCGCAGAAGACAATTATTATTTAATCGGTTCACATTTGGATTCTGTTGTAGAAGGCGGCAGATATGACGGTGTGGCAGGCGTGATAGCTGGAATGATGGTGCTGCGGTGGGCGAAAGAGGACCGATTAAATGTACCTATTCGGGTAGGGGCTTTCCGGTGTGAAGAATCCAGCAATTTTGGATGTTGTACGATTGGAAGCGGTCTTATCACGAAAGAAGTGTACAAACAGGACATTGAAGGCTTGGTGGCAAAAGATGGAAGGCTTCTGGGGGACATCTTTGAGGAACGCGGATTGAACATCCGTCCAAAAAAGATAGAAGGCGTACGTCAGTATCTAGAGTTACACATTGAGCAAGGCAAAGTGCTGAATGAATGTCATACAAAAATTGGCATTGTCAGTACGATTGCAGGGCCTATTCGCTATAATATGTACTTTCATGGAATGGCGGAACATTCTGGAACAACGCCGATGATGATGAGAAATGATGCTCTGTGTGCAGCGTCGGAAGTCGTGTTGGACGTGGAACGGATTGGGCAGAGAGAATCTATGTATCAGTCTGTTGCAACGGTCGGAGTTTTACATAATAGACCAAATGCAATGAATGTGATTCCGGGAGAAGTACAGCTCGGGATCGATATTCGTGGAATTGACAGGGCAAGTCTTGACAGAATTGAGAAGGGCGTGTTAGACTCTGCAAGAACGATATGCAGGAAACGTAAAGTACAGCTTATCGAAGAAAAATTAAGCAGTATCCCGCCTATAGAGATGACGAAGGAACTGGAAACGAAGCTGGAAGAGGTGGCTCGCAGGCTGCATATATCAAATCGTATTATGGTCAGCGGTGCGGGGCATGATGCAATGTCATTTGCGGCAATCTGTGATACCGCAATGCTTTTTATACCATGTGACAAGGGGAATAGTCATAATAAAATGGAGTTTGCCGCGATCGAGGATATATGTAATGGAGCAAGAGTTATATATGAACATATCAGGAGGGAGAATCAGTGATTTTAATTAAAAATGGCAGGGGGATTGACCCGAAGAGTGGAACAGATGAGATATTGGATCTTTTAATTGAGGATGGAAAGATTGCGGGAATCGGAAAATATAAGCGCAGCAATGACTATGAGCGTGTGATCGAGGCAGAGGGAAAAATTGTTGCACCGGGACTCATTGACGTACATGTACATTTCCGCGATCCGGGACTGACATATAAAGAGGATATTGAAAGTGGTGCGAAAGCGGCGGCAGCAGGCGGATTTACGACTGTGGTGTGTATGGCAAACACAAAACCGCCGGTGGATAATCCGGAGACGCTTTCCTATGTATTGGAAAAAGGAAAACAGACAGATATTCAAGTATTGTCTGTGGCAGCAGTGACAAAAGGAATGCAGGGAAAAGAACTGACCGATTTTGCGGAATTAAAAGCGGCGAAGGCGGTGGGATTAAGTGATGACGGGATTCCTATTCAAGACAGCCGGCTGATGTATGAGGCGTTAAAAAGGGCAAAAGAAGTAGGACTTGCGATCAGCCTGCATGAGGAAGATCCGGCATTTGTACTGCAGGCGGGCATTAACAAGGGGCATGTCTCTAAGGCGCTGGGAATCGGAGGCGCTATGGCACTTTCCGAAGAGCTCATGGTGGCAAGGGACTGTACATTGGCGTTGGAGACGAAAGCGAGAGTCAGTATCCAGCATGTAAGTTCCAGAGTGTCGGTAGAGCATATCCGGCTGGCACAGAAGCTGGGTGCAGATGTGTGGGCAGAGGCGACGCCGCAGCATTTTTCACTGACGGAAGAAGACGCACTTGTGAAGAAAAACTTTGCAAAGGTCAATCCGCCTTTACGTACAGAAGATGACCGACGCGGAATCATAGAGGGGTTAAAAGATGGCACGATACAGATTATTGCGACCGATCATGCTCCTCACTCTGCGGAAGAGAAAAGCAGGGAGATCACGAAAGCGCCAAGCGGAATGATCGGATTGGAGACGGCTTTGGCACTTGGGATTACAAATCTTGTCCGCACAGGAAGCCTTACAATGGAATGTTTCTTGAAAAAAATGACGTTCAATCCGGCAAAGCTATATGGATTAGACAGTGGATATATTGCAGAAGGGGCACAGGCGGATCTCGTTATCTTCGATGAGTTTGAGAAATGGAAGGTAGAGAAATTTCATTCAAAATCCAACAATTCTCCATTTATTGGAGAAGAACTATACGGTAAAGTAAAATATACGATCTGTAAGGGAAGAATCGTGTATGAAGATAAAGAATAAGACAAGGGGGCTAAGTATGGGAAGAATACTGGCAAATAAAAAACTGTCAGATGATTTTTATCTGATAGAGGTGGAAGAAAAAAATCAGGTGAAAGCCGGACAATTCTATATGCTGCGAGGCTGGGAGGAGTATCCGGTGCTATCAAGGCCTATCAGCGTATTCGATGCAGATGGCGACAGGATATCCTTCTTGTATAAGAAAGTGGGAAAAGGAACGGAATTGATAAGCCGTCTGGAACCCGAAAAAACACTGACGCTCAACGGTCCTTACGGCAATGGTTTTCCGACGGATATAAAAGGAAAGATTGCCATGGTAGGAGGCGGTGTCGGAATTGCGCCCTTTTACTATACAGCGAAAAAATATAAAGAGGCGGGAATCAGCAGCCAGATAGATATTTACCTGGGCTTCAGTCAAAAACCTGTTCTGGAAGAAGAATACAGAAGCGTTGCAGATAATCTGTATCTAGATATCGGCGGGTTTATTACAGATTTGGTCAATCCTTTGGATTACGATGTGATTTTGACATGTGGCCCGGAAATTATGATGAAGGTTTTATATGAAAAATGTAAGAAAATGGACGCAGGAGCTCCTTTGTATGTCTCGATGGAGAACCGTATGGCGTGCGGGATAGGCATGTGTAAGGTCTGTACCTGTAAGACAAAGAACGGGAACAAGACAGCGTGCAAGGACGGCCCGGTATTTTTAGGAAGCGAGGTGTTTGCATAGATGAGCAGATTACATACAGAATTTGCAGGGATTGCCTTTAAAAACCCAGTTGTCCTGGCATCCGGCACATGTGGCAGGGAGCTTGCAGAGTGTTTTGACATTGAAAAATTGGGAGGGCTTTCCTCAAAAGGACTGATTATTCATCCCCATGGGGGCAATGACGGGATCCGGATATGGGAGACGCCAAGCGGGATTATGAACAGTGTAGGGCTGGAAAATCCAGGAATTGAGGCATTTATAAAACAAGATCTGGATTGGATCAATGAAAAAGACGTAGTCAACATTGTAAATATGGGAGGACACTCGAAAGAGGATTATTTTTGCGGAGCAGAACGCCTGAATGATGTAAATATAGATATTCTGGAATTAAATATTTCCTGTCCCAATGTAAAAGAGGGCGGTATGAATTTTGGGGTCAAGACAGAGGCGGCCAGAGAGCTTGTGCGCGAGGTGAGGAAAATCAGCAAACACAAGCTGGTAGTAAAACTTTCTCCCAATGCGGAGGATATTGTGGCTCTGGCAAAGATGTGCGAGGAGGAAGGAGCAGATGGAGTTTCCCTTGTCAACACGTTTCTTGCGATGGCAGTGGATATAGACAAGAAAGCAATGGTATTTCAAAATGGATATGCGGGACTGTCAGGTCCGGCGATCAAGCCAATCGCTTTGCGTATGGTACATCAGGTGTGCAAAGCGGTGAAAATACCGGTTATGGGGATGGGCGGTATTACGACATGGCAGGATGCAATTGCATTTATTATGGCAGGGGCACAGGTTGTACAGGTGGGAACTGCCACATTTATGAAACCGGATATTTCTCTGGATATTATCGCCGGAATGGAAAAATATATGGAGGATAACCACTTAGATTCGCTAAATGAGATACGGGGAATTCTGTAGGAAAGACAGGAAGTTTGTACTTAGATATAAAATATGGTATGCTAAATAAGCGGCAGCAGGTTACACTGTTTCCGCTTGTTTTATTATTCCAGAGAAAAGATATAGCAGGCAAGGACATAAAAGGTTTGAAGATGCAGTCTATTTATTAAGGAGGAACAGATGAAGAAAATTGAATTTTCCGATAAGGTAAACCAGTTTGAAACAGGAATATTTGCGGTGTTAAATGAAAAGAAGAAGGAACTGACAGGGCGGGGAAAACAGGTATTTAATCTATCGGTAGGAATACCGGATTTTGCTCCGGCTGCACACGTGATGGAAGCGATGAAAAAGGCGTGTGAGAATCCAGAAAACTATAAATACGCGCTCGCCGATCTGCCGGAGCTGATTGAAGCAGTACAGTATCGTTACAGGCACCGTTTTGGGGTAGAACTAGAAAAAGAAGAAATTACATCGGTTTACGGCACACAAGAAGGAATGGCACATATCGGCATGGTTCTGTGTAATCCGTCAGATACGGTCTTGGTGCCGGATCCGGGCTATCCGCTGTTTGAGATGAGTGGAGTTATGGCAGGAGCCAAGGTGGAGACTTATCCTATAGAGGAAAAGAACGGGTATCTGCCTCAGCTTTCCAAAATTCCAAAAGAGGTGCGCAGACGGACAAAATATATGATTGTGTCTTATCCACTCAATCCGGTATGCGTGTGCGCGCCGGATGCATTTTACAGAGAGCTGATTGCGTTTGCGAAAGAAAACGAGATTGTTATTCTCCATGACAACGCGTATTCTGACATTACATTTACAGATAAAAGAGGAAGCTCTTTCCTTGCCTTTGACGGGGCAAAGGACGTAGGTGTTGAGTTTTATTCTCTGTCCAAATCATATAACCTTACAGGTGCGCGAATCTCCTTTTTAGTTGGAAACAGTGAAATAATACAGAAGCTGAAGATTTTCCGATCGCAGATTGATTACGGAATCTTCCTTCCTGTGCAGTATGCTGCTATAGCAGCGCTGACGGGGCCAGATGATTTTATTGAAGAGCAAAGAAAAAAATATGAGGAACGAAATCATATGTTGTGCAGCGGGCTTAGAAAGATTGGATGGAATGTGCCGGACAGCCAGGGAACAATGTTTGTATGGGCAAAAATTCCAGACAATTATGAGACCTCTTTTGATTTCTGCATGGATTTGATGGAGAAAACAGGCGTTATTGTGACGCCTGGAAGTGCATTTGGCAGAAGCGGCGAAGGGTATGTCCGCATGGCGCTGGTGGCAGATAGCATAATGATAAAGGAAATCATAAAAAAACTAGAGGAATCAAAAATATTTTTAGACAAAAAATAAGGAAGAAGCAGGAAATATTTTTGTGGAACATTCCAAGTTGACTGTAGATGGACAGGGTGGTAGTATGGATAGTACTGATATACTATATAGGGTATGAAAATAGTAATAAAACACAAAATATGGTAAAAATAGGCAGGGAGGGAGCAGACAGAATGATTAAGGTGATCAAAAAAGACGGCACAAAGGAGGACTTTAATGTACAGAAAGTCGTTGTTGCCGTGAATAAATCGGCATATCGCGCTTTGATTAAATTTACAGACGAAGAACTGGACTATATCTGTAAATTTGTAGAAGAAAAAGTAAAATGTATGCATATTACAGAAATTCCGATTGCAGAAATGCACAATGTGGTGGAAGGGGCTTTAGAAAAGGTAAATCCAGTGGTTGCGAAAAGCTACAGAGATTATCGGAATTACAAGCAGGACTTCGTGCAGATGTTGGACGAAGTATATAAGAAAAGCCAGTCTATCATGTATATCGGAGACAAAGAAAACAGCAATACGGACAGTGCGCTCGTATCTACAAAACGGAGTCTGATTTTCAATGAACTAAACAAAGAGCTGTATAAAAAATTTTTCTTGACAGTTGAGGAAATTCAGGCTATCCGCGAAGGGTATATTTATATCCATGATATGTCGGCGCGGCGTGACACGATGAACTGCTGTCTGTTTGATGTGAAGAATGTTTTAAACGGCGGGTTTGAGATGGGGAATCTCTGGTATAATGAGCCGAAGACGCTGGACACTGCATTTGATGTGATCGGGGATATTGTGTTAAGCGCTGCAAGTCAGCAGTACGGCGGGTTTACTGTGCCGAGCGTAGATGAGATATTAGAGCCTTATGCAGAAAAATCCCATAGACGCCTGATAGAAAAGTATAGAAATCTGGGGCTTGAGGAAGAAAAGGTACAAGAGGTTGCTTGGGCAGATCTGGAAAAAGAAATGGAGCAAGGCTTCCAGGGATGGGAATATAAGTTCAATTCTGTTTCTTCCAGTCGCGGAGATTACCCGTTCATCACAGTGACTGCCGGAACAAGGACAAGCAAATACGGGAAGCTGGCTACCATTAAGATGCTGGAGGTACGCAGAAAAGGACAGGGGAAAGAAGGACATAAAAAACCGGTGCTGTTTCCCAAGATTGTATTTTTGTATGACGAAAATTTGCATGGGCCGGGAAAGCCTCTGGAGGACGTATTTGAGGCGGGGATTGAGTGCTCCAGGAAAACAATGTACCCTGACTGGCTGAGCCTGACTGGGGAAGGCTACGTGCCGAGCATGTATAAGAAGTATGGGAAAATTATCAGCCCGATGGGATGTCGTGCTTTTTTGTCTCCATGGTATGAAAGAGGCGGGATGGAGCCGGCAGATGAACAGGATGTTCCGATTTTTGTGGGGAGATTCAATATCGGCGCTATCAGTCTGCATCTTCCAATGATCTATGCAAAGTCTATGCAGGAGAGCAAACCATTTTATGAAGTATTGGATTATTATCTAAATTTGATACGAAAGCTGCATCAGAGAACCTATGATTATCTCGGTGAGATGAAGGCGTCGACGAATCCACTTGCCTATTGTGAGGGAGGTTTCTATGGTGGAAATTTGGGTCTGTATGACAAAATCAAACCACTTTTGAAATCTGCCACAGCTTCCTTTGGCATAACAGCGTTAAATGAGCTCCAGCAGCTGTATAATAAGAAATCGCTTGTTGAGGACGGGCAGTTTGCATTGGACACACTGCAGTATATCAACGATCAGATCGATATATTTAAAAAAGAGGACGGACATTTGTATGCGATCTACGGAACACCTGCAGAGAATCTATGCGGCGTGCAGGTGCAGCAGTTCCGTAAGAAATACGGCATTATAGAGAATGTTTCAGACAGGGAATATGTAAGCAACAGTTTCCATTGTCATGTGTCGGAGGACATCACCCCGATTGAAAAGCAGGATTTGGAGGGACGTTTCTGGAATTTAAGCAACGGCGGGAAAATTCAGTATGTGAAATATCCAATCAGCTATAATAAAGAAGCGGTAAAATCTTTAGTCAGGAGAGCGATGGCAAAGGGATACTATGAAGGAGTGAATCTTTCTCTCGCTTACTGTGACGACTGTGGGCACGAGGAATTAGATATGGATGTGTGTCCAAAGTGCGGCAGTAAGAACCTGACAAAAATCGACAGAATGAATGGGTATCTCTCTTACTCAAGGGTAAAAGGAGACACCCGTCTGAATGATGCTAAAATGGCGGAAATAGCAGAAAGGAAAAGTATGTAGATGCGGTACCACAATATTACAAAAGACGATATGCTAAACGGTGATGGACTGCGGGTGGTATTGTGGGTGGCAGGATGTTCTCACGGATGTCCTGGCTGCCATAATCCGGTGACATGGGATGTAAACGGAGGGGTGCTTTTTGATGAAGAGGCAAAAAAAGAACTGACAGATCAGCTTGAAAAGGAGTATATAAGCGGGATCACATACAGTGGCGGCGATCCGCTTCATATGGTAAATCGCGCAGAGATTACTGCCCTGGCGAAAGAGTTAAGAGAACGGTTTCCGCAAAAGAGCCAGTGGCTGTATACCGGATATTGCTGGGAAGAGATACAGGGAGAAGAGATTCTTTCCTATGTGGACGTGGTGGTGGATGGAAGATTTGAAGAAACATTAAAAGATACACAGCTGCATTGGAAGGGAAGTTCAAACCAAAAGGTAATTGATGTAAAAAGAAGCCTGGAAGCATGTAAAATTGTATTGCACGATTCATAATAAAGCGTGCAGCGCGTTTTTTTGAATAAAAGGCAGTATGACGCTGACAAACTGAAAGGAAAGAATACAGATGAAAAGAATAGCAAAATTTCATAAGGTAAGCCTGGAACAATTTAAGAAGGACTGGATGGATACATTTGGGCCGGAGGAAGCATGTAAGATAGAAGAAATTTACAACCAGATAAAGCTTCCCAAAAGAGCGACAGCGGGAAGCGCGGGGTATGATTTTTTTGCTCCGGTGCGGATTGTACTCGCCCCAGGGGAGACGGTGAAGGTTCCTACAGGTATTCGGGTAGAAATGGAGCCAGAGTGGGTACTGAAATGTTACCCGCGCAGCGGACTTGGATTCAAATATCGCCTGCAGTTGAACAATACGGTGGGAATTATAGACAGCGATTACTTTTATTCGGACAATGAAGGACATATGTTTTCCAAGATAACCAATGACTCTAAGGAAGGGAAAACAGTGGACATTGGAAGCGGAGAAGGATTTATGCAGGGAATTTTCGTAGAATACGGTATTACGGTGGATGATGATGCAACTGAAATCCGTAATGGTGGATTCGGGAGCACTACGAAATAGGAGGGATTACAGATCTTACAAAACTGTAAGCAAAATTAAGAAAACTGTAAGGAAATATTATGGAAGAATGCAGCTGTTTTCGGTATACTGTACCTGTAACGTAAAGAGAGCAGATAAAAGAGTACGAAGGAAAAGGTGACAGACAGTATGAAAATAATCAAACGGCTGTGTTCTTTTGTTTTATTATGTGCGCTTGTGTTTACCGCTTATCTTACATGGCAGGGATATGAAGGGTACCGCGAGGCACTTTCTAATAAAAGTATAGAAGAGATGGTCAGCGAAATAGAGGCAAAGGACAATTACACAACATTGGAGGAAATGCCGCAGGCCTATAAACAGGCAGTCCTTGCTGTAGAGGATAAACGGTTCTATAAACATCCGGGAATCGATCCGATTGCGATAGGGCGTGCGATTTTTCACGACATACAGGCAGGGGCATATGTGGAGGGCGGCAGTACAATTACACAACAGCTCGCGAAGAATCAATTCTTTACACAAGATAAGAAAATGGTGCGCAAGGTTTCGGAGATGTTCATGGCATTTCGAATTGAGAGGACACTTAAGAAAGATAAAATACTGGAGCTATATTTAAATTCCATTTATTTCGGCAACGGATATTACTGTGTGATGGATGCAAGCCAGGGGTATTTTGGCAAATATCCCTGGGAGATGGATTTTGATGAGAGTACGCTTTTGGCGGGGATACCGAACGCGCCGAATGATTATAATCCTCTAACGAATCCGGAGCTTGCAAGGCAAAGGCAGGCTCAAGTCCTGGAGAAGATGAAGAAGGCTGGATTTATAGAAGAATAATACATAAGAAATCTGCATAATTCAGGAAGAAGTGGGGAATCTAACCATAGAGAAATACCGCAGCGCAAGGAGCAGGAGACTGTATTCTAAAAGAAAGACGCGCTCAGAAAGGAAACAGATTCTATGGTTGAGAAGATTACAAAAACAATCAGCAGTTCATTCGAGGAGAATATTGATTTTATGGATCGGATCCTGCCGGTGGACGAAAGCTTTGATATTATTCGGCGTAATCTGGAAGTCGGAGGCAGAAATGCAGTCTTTTATTTTATTGACGGATTTGTAAAAGATGAGACCATGCTAAAGCTGATGACTTCTTTTATTGCACTGACAGAAAAGACAATGCCGGAGGATGCCAGTGCGTTCTGTAAAAAATGTGTACCCTATGTGGAAGTAGATGTATTGGGGAACTTTGATCAGGTAATAAGAAATGTACTGTCCGGTGCGGCGGTATTGTTTATAGAAGGATATGCCGCGTGTATCTGTATCGATTGCCGGACGTATCCGGCCAGAAGCGTAGACGAACCGGACAAAGATAAGTCGATGCGGGGCTCCAGGGATGGCTTCGTGGAAACGCTTGTATTTAATACGGCACTGATGAGAAGAAGGATCCGAGATCCACACCTGGTGATGGAGATGACAGAGGCGGGACAGGTATCCAGGACAGACATTGCTATCTGCTATATGCAGGATCGAGTAGATGCAGAGCTGCTGAAAAATGTCAAGACCCGGATAGAGGAACTCAAGATACAGGATTTACGGATGAATCAGCAAAGTCTGGCAGAAGCACTGTTTAAGAGGAAGTGGTTCAATCCATTTCCAAAGTTTAAATATACTGAGAGGCCTGATACAGCAGCGGCATGTCTCTTAGAAGGGAAAGTGGTAATTATGGTGGACAATTCTCCATCAGCAATGATACTTCCTACTTCTATATTAGACATGATTGAGGAGGCGAATGATTATTACTTTCCGACATTGACCGGAATTTATCTGAAAGTAACTCGGACGCTGATTACGATAGCAACCGTATTTTTGACGCCGTTGTTTCTTTTGTTTATGCAGAACTTAAACTGGCTTCCAGAGGTGTTTTCTTTCATTGCGGTCAGGGATGTGGTAAACATTCCTCTGATTTTTCAGCTTCTTATACTGGAATTGTCAATTGACGGACTCAGGCTTGCAGCGATGAACACGCCGAGTATGCTCAGTACCCCATTGAGTGTAATTGCCGGTATTGTTATGGGAGAATTTTCTGTACAATCTGGCTGGTTTAATTCAGAGGTTATGCTTTATATGGCGTTTGTGGCAGTGGCAAATTATACACAGCCTAACTTCGAATTAGGATATGCATTGAAATTTATGCGGCTTATGCTGCTGATATTGACCGCATGCTTTAACTGGATTGGATTTTTAGTAGGCTGCATATGTATTCTTTGTTTCCTTATATTCAATAAGACACTCTCCGGACGAAATTATCTGAATGTGAAGCTGAACTAATTGCTGACTCCCTTTTCCAGTCATGTTATAATAAGGAAAAATGTGCTTTGCACATTCTCTCGCCATAAAAGAGAAGGGAAAGGGAGTTATAGGAATTTATTCATTTGATAACAGTGTATTATCCAAGAGAAGAAAGATGGGAGAAATGTCTAAACAATTAGAAACGATTATCAATGCTGCAAAGAAAGTTATACAGGATATTTCGGTAATTGATTATTCTAAAGTGGCATAATTACAATATTATAGTTTAAGTGATAAATTACATTATCGAAGATTGTTAATGTAATAGATAAAGTGTCCGGTTGAAGGTGTTCAAATGGACACTTTTTTATTATGGATATGACTCTGATGAACTTGCGAATTATGATTCGGGAATATATCATAGGCCGGATAAACAGCTTTATGAAAAGGCTTTCATATTTATGAGATTGACGGAGCTTCCAGTCGAACTATTGTACCTGAAGAAAATGCTGGAATATAAAATGATATAGATGGTTTCGTGAATAGAAAGAATGTAAAAAGATAGAAGAAGAAATGGAGATAAAAGATATTTTGTATGAAATATTTAAATATACTTGACATTTCATAAAGATATGATAATATATATATTAAAATAAAGGGAGGAGGCGAATGCTTAGATATTATGATTTCGAAAAATGTAAAAACTGTTACATAAACATATAATTAATTTATCGAGGCGTCCAAATGGACACCTAATCAGTGAGGTGACAAACAATGAAATTCAAACAAAAAAGCACACAACCAATTCAATTGGGAATAGACTTGTTAAGTCCGGTATCACAGGCAGCCACTGCAGACGCTATAAACGAGCAGATAAGCTATATTGATATGGACATGATTGTGCCAAATAAATTAAATGATTTTTCAATGGAAGCAATAAATCAGTTGGCAGAATTAATTGTAATGTCAGAAGGTATTTTGCAGCCATTAATTTTAAAGCCGGAAAAAAATAAAGAAGGAAAATACGTTCTGACAACAGGAGAACGAAGATGGCGTGCAGCTAAATTGTTACGTGAAGAAGGGAGATATCCGGAAAAGTATAAAAATAAAGTTCCCTGTATTTTCCGCAGTCCCGAAAGTTTAGAAATGAATTTATCACAAGAAAATAAAGAGAAATTTAGTATTCTTGTAACGAATCAGACAAGAGAAAAAACAGACGGAGATAAAATGAGAGAATTTCAATACTGGCAGGAAATTTTCTCTGAATTGCGTAAAAACGGAGAGAAAGAAATTCCGGAATCACTTGCCGCATTTGCAGGAGTAGCAAAGTATGATGAAAAAGGCGAATATATTCCAGAACGGCTTAAGGGCGAAAAGACAAAGAATCTTGTAATGAAATATGGGGATATATCCAGTGGCGAATATGCAAGAATGAAAAAGATTGAAAATAATGCAAGTCCGTCTATTATGGAAAAGATAATGGGGAATGAAATGTCTCTTTCCGCTGCACAGGAAGTAATGGAAATGCCGGAGAAAGAGCAGGAACGTTTTCTTGAAGAAAAGAAGGGAAAAAGCATAGACATAAAAGCAGCACGTGAAAGAGCAGAAGAAATAGGAGAAAAAATTACTTTAGAGAAAAAACAGATTTTACAGGAGTTAAAAAAACTTCAAGACGATATACCGGAAAAGTTGGAATTAAGCAGCAAACAACACCAAAAATATGTAAACTATATAAAACAGCTAAAAAATTTGTTAAAGGATTAAAGCAGGAGAGAAAATGAGGAAAACAAGTTTTGGAATTACCAGGTCTGCCCTGGAATTAGAAAATTTAATTTTAAGTAATATGGATATTCCGAGAACCGTTTTTCATAGACGGATGATAGATTATTATCTGAAATATGATGGAACAATCCATCCGAATTTACTGATTAAGGAACGAAGTAACCCCCAATATGTACACAAAGATAAAATGGAGCAGATATACTTAGACGAAGAAAGGGAAACTGGGCTAATGGAAATAGTAAAAAAGTATGATGGCAAAATTGGGATTAGTGCAGTTTTGTTTCAGGCGCTTTTAACTTATTGTATAGTTCAGGCACCTATTATATTGGGGGAAGATATTTTTGACAAAGCAATGAATAACAATAAAAAACAGGATGCCGGAAAGGAAGATAATGCTGATTGATAATAGTAACTTATTGGAAGCCATTACGAAAAGGTTGGAAAATATAAAAAATATAGAAAAAGACGAATTGATAATTGAGCCGTTTACAAAAGATTTTTCATACCGCTTTTGTTGGAGCAGCAATGCTCTGGAAGGGAATACTCTTTCTCTTGAAGAAACAATTTCTTTAATCGAGTTTGATGAAGTCCGCGGGAAGCATAAGTTTTCTGAATATATGGAAGCAAAAGGACTATATACCGCTATTCAAAACAAGATGATTCCATTTCGGAAACAGGAGATAACAGAAACATGGATCAAGGAAAGCAATGCACTTATAGGAGAGTCAGGGGAGTACCGATTAGGAAACGTGTATATAGGAAGTATCGCTGAAGCAGTATATTACCCGCCGGTTTACACAGAACTTCCAGAGCGAATGAAAGCATTTATAGAAAATGTAAATACAGAAAAAAAGACTACAACAGAAGCTATTGAAGAAATTGTGAGACAGCACATTGAATTTGAAAGGATACATCCGTTTTCAGACGGAAACGGGCGGGTAGGGCGAATGATATTAAATCAACAGATGATTAACAATGACATGCTTCCGGTTGTAATAAAACCAACTGGAAAATACCGCCAGGCATTTCGTGCATTTGATAAAAATCTGGATATATCCGTAATGCTATATTTGATCGGAAAGGGAGAGATAGAAGCGCTCGACCGGATAGAAGCATTGCAGATGAAAAAATGCAATAATTTTCACTGCGAAAAAAATTTTGCGAAATACAGGGAAAAATGATATGATAAATAAATGAGATGAAAATATATAAGCGGTGGAGGAATATAAGAATGAGAGATTATGTAATCACAGTAAACAGTACAGTTGATTTGCCAAGAGAATGGCTGGAAGAAAGGAATGTACCTGTCATTCCTCTGCGATATACGATCGATGGTGAAACATATACAGATATGTACGGCTTGTCGGCAAAAGAGTTTTTTACGAAGATACGAGAAGGAAAAATGTCGGTGACTTCTCAGGTAAATCCAGACGAAGCTGTTGCAGCACTGGAACCGTTTTTAAAAGAAGGAAAAGATGTATTGCACTTGGGATTTTCCTCTGGCTTAAGCGGCACCTACAACAGCATGCGGATTGCAGGGGAGGAATTGGCAGAGAAGTATCCGGAGGCAAAGGTGATCGTGATTGATACCCTTTGTGCGTGTTTAGGTGAGGGACTTCTTTTATACCATGCGCTGAAGCTGAAAAATGCAGGAAAGAGTATAGATGAGGTTGCAAAGTGGGTAGAAGAGAATAAACTGCATGTGTGCCATAATGTAACGGTAGATGATTTGCATCACCTTCACAGAGGCGGAAGAGTGTCAAAGACAACCGCTATCGTTGGCACCATGATTCAGATAAAGCCAATCATTCATGTAGATAATGAAGGAAAGCTGCAGGTAATTGGAAAAGAGAGGGGAAGAAAACGTTCCTTAAATAAGATTGTAGATATGGCAGTGGAGCAGTCGAAAGGCTGGGACAATGATATGATTATGATCACGCATGGTGACTGTGTGGAAGAGGCAGAATATGTTGCGGGCCTGGTGAGAGAGAAGATGGGCGTAGAACAAATACTGATTAACAATATCGGTACTGTAATTGGAAGCCATACAGGTCCTGGCGTGTTGGCAGTATTCTGCATGGGCAACAAGAGATAAGGAAGCTCTCTGTAAAGACAGAGTTAGTTATAAAAAGAAACAGAAAAAAGGAACGGGCTCAAGCATATAGAGCCGTTCCTTTTTATAATGTTTATACTGGCTTTGTTATAGGGTAATAATCCCAAACG
>ERZ857801.1744-NODE-1744-length-21254-cov-7.570357_pt1 | contig 21254 bp, 20 predicted proteins | sample MGYA00519762_ERZ857801 | MGnify/ENA primary metagenome ERZ857801 (study PRJEB31778, sample SAMEA3449368) | human gut metagenome | biome: human gut; feature: human-associated habitat; material: faeces | place: United Kingdom | collected 2010/2012 ...
GACCGATGAGATTGAATGAGAATAGAGCATGACACAGTTTAATTTACACAACCTAATCAAGTATTTTATTCATTTCCAAGTTCGATTTTTGAACACTCTTTGTAATATTTCCTCCTGATAATCCGATATATAAGATGTTTTAAACATCACTTGACCTATTCTCATATCACATGGAGGATTACATTCTACTATAACAATTCTATCATCCTTATCGATTGTGATATCCCAACCAATTAAATTAAAGAATGGTAGCCTGGCGTGTGCCTCAATTGCAGTCTCAATTAACAGAGGAAACTTTTCTATCCTATAACCACCTACTGGTGTGCCATTATCCGTTGTTTCAAACTCTTTATATGGAAAAGTGGTACAAGCATATTTACTTAGTACGCCATCAGATGAAATTGGACAAACAATTCCTCCAGCACTTGCGTTATCTATAACTCCACCAAGTCTTCCAATTCTTAAAAATGATTTTAGATAGCGAGGTTTTCCTGTTAAATCTCGATATGTAAGAATGCGAAATGTATTTAGAGACGTTGGATTAAGTTTCTTCAAGGCTTCGCAATTTTCCATTTTACATTCAATAAGAAAATTTCTACCGTAATGTTTAATAACAGCAGATATGTTCTGACCATCCTGAGTGATACCATTCTTCACCGATATGAGCGAAACTCCAACTTCTCCACTCGAATCACGAGATGGCTTGATTATACAATCTTCCAAATTTTGACAATACTTCACAACATCTTCAAATGTCACTTCTTCATCACTTACCTGTGGTAAGTAATATACTCCACAAGAACATTCCACAATACGAGTTGGGAGATTAAAACCATGAAAGAGGTGTCTATACAAATTTTTATCATCCAATATCTTGTGATACTCCCAAGGACTTAAAGAATAAGCTATTTTATGAAATAAATCGAACGGAAGATACTTGACATCAAAAACTCCTGTCAATGTATATAACAAGGCATGCCATTTTGTATCTACTTTTTTACCTGTCAACGGCTTATAATAATCTTGAATCTGCTGTTTTTGTTTTTTTGTTAATTTTTTAAGTTTAACGTCTTTTGAATAATAACGCCACCATTTGTATATACTTATCTTATTTAAGCATTCTTTCACAAACAGTTCTATTTTTTTTATCATCAACATATTCATCACTTTTCACTTCAAATGTTTTGCTAATTCCTTTGCTTTCTGATATTCCTGCGGATTACCAATATCTATCCATGTTCCATTCAATGGAAAACGAATAACCTTATATCCATTTTTCATCAATAAATCTATAAAATCGGTAGCATTGAAGAATTTTCCATTTGGAATAAGATTCAGTAAATCTCGTTTGATGAGATAAATGCCAGAATTTGCGTAATAGTTATAGGTCGGTTTTTCCAATACCCCTTTAACTTCACGTCCGTCAAGTTCAAATATCCCATATGGCACAGATACGGTATAAGGTATTGCAGCAACACTCATGTCTGCATCATGTTCCTTGAAATGGAGAAAAAAGTCCTCATAGTCAATATTTGTAAAAAGGTCACTATTCATCAATAGAACTGTATCATTGTAGAAAGTTTCAACAAACTTAATGCTACCTATTGTACCTAAAAACTTTGGTTCTCGAACTGTTTTTACCTGTACATTTTCACGTGGTTCAGCAAAATGCTCTTCAAGCTGTTCTCTCAGATAATTTACCGTTACCGAAATATGACGAACTCCATAACTTATAAGTCGGTCAACATTATAATCAATGATACATTTATCACCTACCTTTAACAGGGGTTTCGGTATCTTCTCTGTCAACGGACGTAAACGCTCACCTTTACCTCCTGCCATCAATACAGCATCAATAGGTAGATAAGATTTTTGTTTCTTTAAATTGACTACATCCCGTATCTTCATTTGATTGTCAAGAACAGGAAGCAGCTCTATATCTTTATTCCTTGCAATATGAATAGTTTCTACAGAATAATTGCCAAATGTAAGATAAATAAAGTTCTTATGTGCAACTTGTCCGACTCTATCGTCTAATGTCTTACCTTCTATCAGACTTCTGCGAATATCACCATCAGTCAAAGTTCCGACTACACTATTTGAAGAATCCACCACAAAAAGAGTCAAGGCATCCCTATTTCCAATATTATTGATTGCTTTTAAAGCATCAAAAACAGATGCCTCATCACTAATTATATATTTTTTAAACATTATCATGTCATTTAAATTTTATAAAGTTGAGACATTTCGATATATTCTGTATCAATCCCCCATTTCCTTAGTTTATATTCCAATAATTTTCCATAATCTGTTTCATGAGTTGACAACAATATAAAGTGGTCATTAAAGTCGTGCCGAAGAGTTTCTATAAGTCCCCATAAGTTTATGTCATCCATCGTCTGAATAGGATCATCGACTGCTATATATGAAACCGTAGAGTAAAGTTTATTCAAAGACAACGTCAAAGCTATCACCAATGAGACAAGTTGCCCACTACTCATATTAAACAGAGCATCCACCTCATTATTTTTATCCTTGGAAGATGTTATTAACACTCTTTTCCTGTCAAGATCCTCTCTTATAAATAGTCCTCTACCAAAATAGTTGTCTTGCATAATTCTACCAGAATACACATAAAACAGAATTTTTATATCCGACAAAACTTTTTGTAAATACTCTCTTTCGCGTCTTTGAATCTCCCTATCCAAACTTTTAAAGGATTTTATTCTATTATCTATGTTGTCAAGTGTTTTTTCTACAATTTGTTTTCTTTTCTCACTATCATTGAGCAATTCTGATTTAGAATGATTCCAATGATTTGTAAGAAACATACGTTTTTTTTGAATATTCTCGACTGTCAATAAGTCTTTCTTAATATATCTTCCATATGAAGCGTACATTTGATCCATTTTACGATAGTCCAAACTCTTATCAAACTCCTTTATGGAAGAACTTAATTGAGCCTTCAGTTTTTGTTCTATTGTCTTTAAGTCTTGGCTTATATCAATAGAGATACCGAACTTTTGAATAAAGTTCTTCAATACTATGGAATATTTATTCCTATCTATACTTCTAATTTCTTCATCAATATTATTAGTAATACCTTCTTTCTCAAAATATTCAGATATAGGATTTATTATCTGAGTTTTAATAGTTTCTTTAAGTATAGCCCACACCTTCTGCAATTGCATCAACGAAACATCCGTTTGTTTAATAAACAATTGACCTTGCGTCTCAATACTTCTTAGCAAATCATCCAAGGAAAAATAATCATGGCCACACAAAGGACATTGCTGAAATGGAACTTCTCTACGTTCTATCGTTTTTGCTAACTTGTTACGTAGTTCCATAATTGTTGACTGCGCTTTCTGTATACTGTCAAAACCTTTGTATTGTTCTTGCAGAGCTTTTAACTGCTCGACTATTTTTGTTATAGTTTCATCTGAAACATATGGCATTAACGCTTGTGGTAAATAAAATGTATATTGTTCTACATTTTCTAAAGGAGTGGATGTTATCGGCAAAACCAATCGTTCTTTATATTCTTTATAAAGCTCTATCTCAACCTGTTTATTTGAATATTTAACATATAAAGCAATATTGTGAATCTCTTCGTCTCTTACATATTCATCAATATAAATATTTTCCCTATATTTTCCATATTCATCTTTATTGTGTGCCAAATAAGTCAATCCATCAAGAATACCATTTTCTTGTAGTAATAAGTTATAGTCCTCAAATGACAATTGAGGATTATCCTTGTCCCATTTACATTTTTCCAAATCCGTCGTTAACTGAATATAAGCAGTATCACCCACTACCTTATTTTTCCCTAAAGATCGTAACTTCTTTATCACAGACATGATTTCATTCTGTTTCTGCTTCCAATCCTTCTGTTGTTTTTTGAGTTCTTTTTGTACCTTCTCTATTTTACTAAAGTTTTCTTCATATATACTTAAATCGAACAACTTAGAAAGCATTTCCGCCCTGTCAACCTCTTTTTGCTTAAGAAAGGTGGTAGCTTCTTCTTGTGAAAGATAATTAAGAAAACTATACGTATGACATAAGTAATCGATACCTAATGTTTTATAGTCTTCTTGCAATAATTTTTTTTCACTTCCATCTTCCAGAACTAAAAACAATGCACTAAAAGCACTAAAGTCTACAGGATTTTTCATATTAGTTACCATCGCCATACGCCGTATAACAAAACATTTATCTTCCAATTTTAAAGTAGCAGAAACAACAACTTTATCAGAATAATGTTTGTCATGAACTAATGGCTTATCTTCCTGACTTATATAATACTGATGGTTATGGTACTTAGTATAACCTGTCATACGCTGTATCTTTCCCGTAAGCAATAGCTCCAAAGCATCAAACAGAGTGGTCTTGCCAAATCCATTCTTTCCACCCAATATTATAGCCCCATTTGCGTTAAAGTCTACATTCAAATCCCTAAATCCTTTAAAATTGTGAAGATGAATACTTTTAATCCTTAACTTTACCATCGCTACTTATATTTATTAAGTTACTAACAGCTATACTTATAATATTATCTTCATTTGATAGACTTTCTAAGAATCCCATTAATTCAGAATTCTCTTCATTGGTGAAATCCATATTATGTTGCTGAATTTTACTTGTACTTTGTTTTATTGGCAAAAATGGCAACTTATGCATCATGCTGTAAAGAAGAGTAGTTGGTCCAATATGAGTCTCTTTGAGCATTTCATTAAAAACATTACTGTCCATAGCCAAGTCTGCAATATCTAAAACTCCTTTCAGATTCAATAACTTAGAATATGCATCATTCGTATATGTCAACACATATTTTTTAAAATAAATAGGGTCATTCTCGATTTCAATTAAACGTGCCATCTGCAAATCTTTAATAGCAACATCACATAGCATTAATAAAGATGTATTCTTTTCTGCAAATGGATACTCTGTTTCATAAATAGACTGCATTTCTTGAAAAACCTCCACTTGGCGTTCATACCAACCGTCTTCATCTCCCAATAGCCAATAGTCTTCGTATTGTTTGCTCTTAAAGAAATGTAAGCTATCTAATAATGTACCTATTTTTCGGTATCCGTTTTCTAAAAATGTGCTAACAACAAAATCTCTAAATGTTTCCATTATTCTTGTCTTCTATGGTTAAAAGTCCTACTTTGTGAGACTTTGAGATGTTTTTATAATCTTCGTCTGATATTCTGTTTATTGTACATGCTGATTTAATTATATCTTCAATGGTTTCATTGATGTCTCCTACAATCCACCTGTAATCTCTCAATAATTCTGGTGGCAGTAAAGCTCGGTTCTTTACAATCTTGCCACAATACATTTTAGCAGAACACGACTTTCCCAATGTTGAAGGAGAGTACAATTGTCCTCTTGTCTTCCAATGGAATTTATCCAAGTTCATTTCTTCTGTTTTAGTCAGTATATTGTACAGATAATTCGCAACCTCTTGGTTCGTCATATCTCCAATATTGCTGTTCATATTAAAAACGTCAAAATGAGGAAATATACGTTTTATAAGATTTGCTTTTTCTGATTTTTGCAACTTATTGAGATTTTCTAAAAAACGTTCAACTTTAGAAGTGTCTGCTCCATCACATTCATCTTCTATTCGTTGCAACAAGTTTAAATTCAAGTAGAAACTGATAGTCCTAACTCTATCTTCTACAGAAGGTTTTACTTCTGATTTTTGAAGAATATCTATGATATTGGCAACCGGAATAGAATTTTTATTTGGTGATTGCGAACTATTACCTCTTACTTTTTTTAATTCATTATCTTCCAAAGCGATATGTTTGTCCAACAAACTTATCAAGGCATCTCTTTTAGTATCAACATTTCCAGGCCATCTCTTCTGCTCCAATATTTTACCGATCAACGTTCCTATCAATTCTACTACACCTGTTGGCGATAAAGCTTTTTCTCCAATCGTATACTCATATTGTTCTACGTTATGGTAGCAATTCAACTCCATATTACTATGAAAATAAAGCTTAGCGTCAGCTTTACAAAGATTCTTAAGCTCCCACCATTTACGCTTGTCTTCCATCAATGCCATATCCTTTTCAAAATTCTTGCCAGACTTATAGCATTTCACTTGATGAAATGATAGAATATTTTTATCCTTATCCAGTATTGCGAAATCGTCATATTCATCCAAATTCAAGAATTGAGTTTCAACTTGTTCTCTATCTTCAAGGATTTGCTCCAATACGACACATAAACCACAACAACCTTGATAAACAAAACCATCCCAACTGGCAATTGCACTATAGATAATTTTTGATATTGGAGAGTTGTTTGGACCAAAAGTTCCAGGATTTTTAGTCATAGTTCTATGTTTGATGCTTTTATTATCGCTTCAACTAACATAAAGTCATATATATCATCAATATCTATAGAAGATTCTCTTGACATTATATATTTTATGCGTTTGTCAAAATTCCCCAAACCTTTATTTTTCAAAGACTGAACATTGATGACATATATGGCACCGTTAAATTCATAAAATGTAGGAAGAGACTGACGTCCCCTTGCATTTTTATTATATATCAAATTAACAAATCCTTCTTCATTATCACAGCAAAGGACAGCAGGAGCGTGAGACTTTACAACAGAAACAACCATATCTATATCATTACGGTACAAAGCAATTGCACCTTTTACATCTTCTGTCTTTCGTAATGGAGAAGTCGGTTGCAATAACAATATACGCTCATAGTATTTTCCTCTTTCTTCATAATACTTTACAGCGTGAAGAAGAACATCATTAGTTGTAGCTGTATCCGAAGCCAACTCTGAAGGTCTCACAAATGGTACATTCAAACCATATTGTTCGACCTTATCTATTATTTTTTGATCATCTGTGGAAACACAAATATTACAATCTACCGTGATTGCACGAGCAACATCAATAGAATAATATATCAAAGGCTTGCCACAAAGATCCCGAATATTCTTTCCAGGCAATCCTTTACTTCCTCCACGTGCTGGTATTACCACCAATATATCGTCCATATTATATATTGTAAAATGATTTAGTTTGCAATTGAGCAATATCTACCGTTTTTATAATTTCATATATGTGCTTGGCAGTATTAGGTTTGGCATATGGATTTTCATAAATAGAGGCAGCCTTTTGCATATCATTTGAAAGACATAACTTTAATCCGTTTATGATTTCTTCTTTAGAAGTTTCACAATTAATCACACTCTTGGAAGCAAGCCTTCCTTTCTGTCGGTCACCAATATTTAGAGTTGGTATTCCAAATGAAGGCACTTCAATAATACCACTTGAAGAATTACCTACAACAGCTTTAACATATTGAAGAACGGAAAGATAACGTTTTAAACCTAACGAAACAAATGCTTTTGCTGTGCTAAAATGTTTGCTTACATAGTCTTTTATAGTTAACGCTATTACATCTCTGCCTGTATCTGAATTGGGCATTGTGAATATAACCTTCAAGTTCGAAAAGTCTTCTAATGCCGATACGAGTTCATGGATATCTTTAGCAGAATCACCACATAGAGTAACAGGATGATAGGTTACAAGAATTATTTCCCCATCAAATTTAAAACCTAAAGAATTTTCAAGTTCTACTTTATTCATCAGAGGAATAGATTTGATATTTTCAACCCCTAAAGAACCCACATTAAAAACTCTTTCCGGTAACTCTCCCATTTGGATTACCCGATGTCGATATTCTTCACATGAAGTAAAATGGAGAGATGACATTTTTGTAACAGAATGACGAATAGCATCATCATAAGCACCTTCCGTCACTTCTCCGCCATGGATATGAGCAATGGGAATCCTATGGATCAAGGCAACTTCTGCTGCAATAAGAATCTCATATCTGTCACCTAAAAGAACAATAAGGTCTGGCTTCAGTTCTGACAGAGCCTTATTCATACCTGTCATTTCTTCTGCCATAGACTCTACAATTCCGTTTGCATCATCTGATTGTTTATTCATATATACCTTGCAGTCTATATGGAAACCATCTTTTTCTATTTCTTGATACGTTTCTCCATATTCAGGCATAAGATGCATATTGGTTGCTATAATCTGTATTTGCAATTCATCATCATCTTTCACCAATTGCATCAATCTACTCAATAAACCGTATTCTGCACGAGTACCAGTAATAAAACATATTTTTCTCATAACTCAATAAGTTCATCAGGTTGATAATCCTTTATGGCTCTCGTTCCAACAACTGTTTTCCATTGCATTGGCGAAATACCAGTACCGGGACGCTTCACTATCAAATTATCATCTGTAAGCACATCTCCTTTTTTAATGCTTACTTTTGCAACAATACTTTTTCTTGCCACTACTATATTTGCCCGCTCTGATTCTGAAACAGTTTTCTGTCCCGTGCCCAATGCTTGCTCAATATTCCTTATTGCATCCACCATCGCCTTCAATTCATTTGGCTCTAATGAAGCCTTATGGTCTGGACCATGCATATTCCGATCCAAAGTGAAGTGCTTTTCTATAACTTGTGCACCAAGAGCTACAGCAGCAATAGGAACTTCTATCCCCCTTGTATGATCTGAATAACCGACAATAGTACCAAAGTTCTTCTTGATGGTTAACATTGCCTTCAAATTCACATCCTTCATTGGTGTTGGATACTGAGTGTTACAATGTAAAATCGTAATTTTTTCTTTTGATAGTCCATTTTTCAATAATACATCCATCGCATTTTGAATATCAGTCTCTTCACACATACCTGTCGACATAATAACAGGTTCATGAAATAATGCAATTTTCTTAATAAAAGGATAATTGGTTATTTCTCCAGAAGGAATTTTCCAAAGCCTTAATCCAAGAGAATGTAAGAAATCTATGCTTTCAAGGTCAAACGCTGTTGACCAAAACTGGATATTTCTTGCATTACAATAAGAAATAAGTTCTTTATGATTTTCATCAGAAAGTTCCAACATCTTCAGCATTTGGTATTGCGAATCATCCCCATCTCCGATATTACATTTTTGATATTCAGCTTTCTTCGCATCTTTAGAAACAAGTCTGTCAGCTTTAAATGTTTGGAATTTGATAATATCAACTCCAGCTTCTACGGCTGCATCAACAAGTTTTTTAGCGATATCAAGAGAACCATTATGGTTTACTCCAGCTTCAGCTATAATAAGAGTATGACTCATATCTATTTATTTTATAAGTCTTGCCGGATTTCCGACATAAATTCCTTTGTATAACAAATTTTCACACACAACAGTCCCTGCTCCAATTACTATATCATCACCAATAGTAACATTATTTGCAACAACAGAACGACTACCTACAAATACATTGTTTCCAATGTTACAAGTACCATTAACCATGACACCTGTAGATATATGGCATTGGTTACCGACGATCGTATCGTGTTCTATATTTGCAAAAGAATTTATAATAGCATTGTTCCCAATCTTAGCCCCTGCGTTAACTAATGCATTGTGCATAATAACAGTTCCTTCACCTATTGTGGCATAATGAGAAACATGGGCAGTAGAAGCTACAATGGTTACCAACTTTCCGCCAAATTCTTTTACCTTATTATATAACTTAATACGAAGTGAGGGATTTTTTATAAACCCCACAGTTATAATGAATTCCGCTTTATCTATATAATTAGGAATATCATCATCAACACCTATAATACTATAGCTAAGAACAGATTTACCTACTTCTTCAGGACGATCTAATATTCCCAATATATTATATCCAGCAGACTCAACTACGTCTATGACGGATTTACAATGACCTCCACCCCCAAGGAGAATTAAAGGTCTTCTTAATTCTGAGTTTTGATTTTCCACCATATAACGTTATTTAATATTTTGTGTATAAATCAACAAAATCATCTAAGTCAAAAGCATTTAAATACATAGAAACCTATTCTTTACTTTAGCATAGTTATAACAATTGAGTATTAAACTCTTACACTACTTGGTATATTAACCACTCTATCCGCAAACCAAATGGTATTCTTCAAACCATCATTTTCGTTATTCTCAAACATTGGGAGACGATTCATAAGTTCCCATATTGGGCGTGTCATGACACCATTATCATTGGTCTGAGTAAGGAAATCGACCTGTGCTTCCTTATCTTTCAAAATAACAGCATTTAGCCAATAGTTGGAACGAGTATCAGGAGAATCCACAAAGAATTCAATATCTGGGATATTTTTAAAGAAAGCCTCATATTCAACTGCCACTTTTCGTTTACTTTCAATATACTTGTCAAGGTTTTCTAACTGAGCGCAACCTAAGGCAGCATTGATATTAGGCATACGATAGTTGTAACCAATATGGTCGTGACGAAACTCCCATCGATGAGGTATCTTAGCTTGGGTCGTAATGTGTTTTGCGTATTCACCAAATTCCTCATCTTGGAACAACATCATACCACCTCCCCCTGTCGTGATTGTCTTGTTTCCATTAAATGAAATCGCACCGATTTTACCGAATGTTCCAGTATGTTTACCTTTGTAAAGTGAACCTATAGATTCTGCCGCATCCTCAACAAGTTCGATATGCCACTCCTTACAAAGTGTGACAATCTCCTCTATACGAACAGGGTGACCGAACGAATGCATGGGTACACAAGCCTTAATACGACGTCCTGTATTCTTGTTGTAACAAGCAAACTCATCCTCTAAATATGCGAAATCATAACTTTTAGGAAGTTCTGATTTTCGAATATTCCTACGAACTTCTGCATTTTTTGTAAGCCACTCCTTCAGTGCATCTGGAGAAAGTCCCATTGTTGAACGGTCTACATCTATAAACACAGGGTGAGCACCTATATAGCTCAAAGCATTGCAGGTAGCAATAAAAGTTAGAGCTTGTGTAAGCACCTCGTCATCACGCTTAACTCCAACCAGCATCAATGACATATGTAAAGCATTGGTACCACTTACACATACAACAGCTCGTTTCGCACCTGTGTATTTTGACATATCTTCTTCAAATCTATCAACAAATTTACCAACAGATGAGACGAATGTTGTGTCAATGCATTCATTTAAATATTTCTTTTCATTACCTGTAAATACAGGAACAGCAAGAGGAGTGAACTCATGATTGCCGTAAACTCCTTTAATAAAATCAATAACTTTTGAATAGTTCGCCATTGTCTAATTACATTTTTTGATCTAAGTTCTTACCTTTTTCCTCATGTTCAAAGTTGGGAATGAAGCGTTTGATGGCCTGTACAATTTCTGCTTTTGTAAAATTAGTTTCTGAAAAAAGATTCTCTAACTCTATGAAGAAAGACTCAACCTCAGACATCGGACGTCGAGTGGTTTCTTCTACTACACCAAGAGCCGAAAAACGTTTCATATTTATTTTTTCTCCCGGAACATAAAACTCCTCATATGCTTTTTCGCCAGTAGTATCGCTTTCAAAATAAACTACAGGATAGTTGTCACTCTCGTAGCTCATATCTGCTGCATATTTTTTTGCTTCTATATCATTTTTGCATTCTACTTTATTGAAGCCTTCTGCTTTAATAAAATCATCACAAATATGCGAGAATGTCAACATCTGTTCTTCTCCCAGTTTTGGAAAGAACACTTCACCTCCATTACCAAGGATACAAGCCAACATACATATTTGACCCGATTCCTCAGGAGAAACAAAGTAACGCTTTACGTCAGAAGGAGCGGCAAGAGGCTGTTTCTTCTGCAAACGATGAATCCAACCATCAGGCAAAGAGCCATTAGAGAAAGCAACATTGGCAAAACGAGCTGTCGTAACCTTGAAATGTGTATTATATGCCATCACCAAATCTTCCATAATACGCTTACTTGCTCCCATGATATTCACAGGATTTGCTGCTTTATCAGTACTTACACAAAAAAAATGCTTGGGAGGATAGACACACAACAAATCCATGAGTTTTTTTGCTTTAATATCATTATTCTCAATCAATGCCTGTACACTATATTTATCCTTTTCTGAACGCACATGCTTATGAGCCGAAAAGTTTGCCACAATATCAAATCCTTTTTCTTCACGGAATATACGTTCAAATATAGGATCAGCAAAGTTAAGCGTATAACAACGGAATTCATCAGGCACATAAAGCCCCTCTGTAGAACGGACATCACGTACTAATTCAGCGAGTCCATTTTCATTTAGGTCAACAACGACTACGCATTTAGGTTCAAAGCGAAGTACAGCCTTAATAAAAGATGAACCGATGGAACCTGCTCCACCTATCACGCAAACTTTCTTTCCTTTGATTTCCTTTGTAAGGTTATCTTTGTTTACCTCAATATCATTGGCAAACATACTGACTGGACGATCTACCACATAGTCAGTAATAAATTTATCTAAATTAAACATAATTAATCTCTTCTAAAAATATCTCGTGTATAAACCTTTTCTTTCACATCATCAAGACAAGCCTCATAGCGATTGGCAATAATCGCATGGCTATTAGCCTTGAACTGTGTTAAATCATTGACAACTTTACTACCAAAAAACGTTGTACCGTCTTCAAGTGTCGGCTCATAAATGATTACTTCTGCGCCCTTTGCTTTGATACGTTTCATGATACCCTGAATGGCTGACTGACGGAAATTATCAGAGTTTGACTTCATTGTAAGACGATATACACCTATAACACAGTTACCCTGTTCTGTTCCATATTGATTATTACTTGAATAATCGTACCATCCAGCTTTTTTCAAAATGGCATCTGCTATGTAGTCCTTACGGGTCTTGTTGGATTCCACTATGGCTGACATCATGTTTTGGGGGACGTCTTGATAGTTGGCGAGCAATTGTTTCGTGTCTTTGGGTAAGCAGTAGCCACCGTAACCGAAAGATGGATTGTTGTAGTGCGTTCCGATACGGGGGTCAAGGCCTACGCCTTCGATGATTGCTTTTGAATCCAAACCTTTCATTTCGGCGTATGTATCCAATTCATTGAAATAGCTTACGCGAAGAGCAAGGTAGGTGTTGGCAAAGAGTTTGACGGCTTCGGCTTCTTTCATTCCCATAAAAAGCGTGGGGATGTCTTCTTTGATAGCGCCTTCCTGCAAAAGAGAGGCAAATGTATGGGCGGCCTTTTCCAGTGCCGGGATATCGGCAACGGCTTTGATCGCTTCGTTCTCTTCTCCAAACTGATCGTTGCTGATTATCTTGGGGGTGCCTACAATTATGCGGCTTGGGTAAAGATTATCATAGAGTGCTTTGCTTTCGCGGAGAAACTCCGGTGAGAACAGCAGGTTGAACTTCTTTATGCCCTTGCTTGCATACTTGACATACAGGCTACGGCAATAGCCTACCGGAATGGTGGATTTAATCACCATGACGGCATCGGGATTGACACTTAACACCAGATCGATCACCTCTTCAATATGGTGGGTATCAAAATGGTTCTTGACAGGATCGTAATTGGTCGGTGCCGCTATCACGACAAAGTCTGCATCGCGATAGGCTTTTGCTCCATCGAGCGTGGCTGTCAAATCCAATGGTTTTTCAGCCAAATACTTTTCAATATACTCATCTTGAATCGGTGATTGCTTATGATTGAGCATATCCACTTTCTCAGGTATAACATCCACGGCCGTCACTTGATGGTGTTGAGCCAAAAGGGTCGCTATACTAAGACCTACATAACCTGTTCCTGCTATTGCAATTTTCATGACTATATGATGATTAAATTATTATTTTACAACCATTCCTGGATATCTATGTTTTTCTGCTAAGCTATCTTTGGCTAAATGATCTAAAAAACGCCTCAAACGCTCTTTATCCGTTATATTTTCTTTTGTACAAATGAACTGAAAATCATTTAGGTTGAATAAAAGATCAGTGTTTTTATCGTTCATTTCACGAAGCTGTTCCAAAATACCAATTCGGGAAGCATCATCATAAGTAAAGATAGTGATTCGCTTGGAATTAGCACGTTGCAAGTTCTCTGAACTCTGCGTTCGAAACAATTGCTGAAAATAATGATAATCATTCCGACCTAATGAATGTCCAAAAAAGACAATTTCATCTGCTTCTGCCATATCATATTGAATATGATGGGATTCATAATACCGATTAAAGGTTTTATATAGGAATGAATAACCTGGACGCAAATCTGTTTTATCTTCTACTCCCAAAATAGCACTTCGCTTCTCAATACTGCCATGTACGTATTCAAACGAAATAGTATCTAAATCCAACTGTTTGGCTATTAACCCCAAATTGGTATAATTGAATGTATAAATGGAAGTAAAAAAGCCGTTCTCAATAATACTCCGAAATACTTTGGCTGCCACTGAATCTGTATTAATAGGCTTTTTCTGTTCTTCAAAAAGATAATCCATCAACTTATTTGTCAATACTTCAAACACCTTATAATCATTTTGGCGAGTAAATTCATTATCTGAATATTTCGTGGAAGCATACTCTAGCAATGCCATTTCCAAGTCAAACCATTTTGTCATTTGACTCTTACATTCTAAAAAATTGGCCAAATTAGCATGCAAATAATTTTTTATAAATCTCCCAAACGGACTCTCTACAAAATCTGAATATCTGGTTTTCCAACCTAAATCCAAATCAAATCCGTTTCCGATGATAAAGACTTTCTTTTTTATCATTTTAGATGTTTGAATTTTATATCATTATTCCTTTCCAAACCACCATATTATGGTCGCTATAAGATTTTTCCGGGGAGTAGCATTCATGGCCTTTTAACGGTTTCGAATAGAAAATGTAGTCGATACGCCAGAGTTTGTATAACTGCCGGAATGTGTATTGGTAGCCGCTTCCGCAATCACGAAAACCGTCTGTCAGGCCTTTTCGGATCTGACGGTAGGTGTAGGATGCGGGGGTGTCGTTGAAGTCGCCACAGACAAGGACCGGATATGGGGAGCGTTCGATCTCGGCGTGGATCGAATCGGCTTGATCGGCTCGTTTCCGGTAGTTGTCTTTCATTTTCAGAACCAAATCTTTGGCGGCTTTGACACGGACTTTCAGGGTCTTGCCGGGGGCGGTGATGATGCCGCGATAGGCGTTGACGCTGGTGGTCTCGAAATGGTTGTTGATCACACGAAGGTGGCGATCGTTTATCCGTATGTCGGCTATCATCGACATGTTCCAGGAGTTTTTGTAATAGGCTGTCTTTACCTGATGGATCGGATAGCGGCTATAGATCGCTACGGGCGAATGGTCCGTGCGCCGGCTGATAGACCGGTAGGGTGCATAGGCAAAGGCTTGCCGGATGCTGTCCGGGTGGTAATAGCCGTTATCGGGGGCTTCCTGGAAACAGATGATATCGGGTTGCTGCTTCTTGATATAAGCGGCGGCTTCGTTCATGGTGTACTTTTTGTTCCAATAGAAATGGCTGGCATTGTAGGTGACTACAGTCAACGGGGTTCCTTCTTGCGGGACGGCAGCCGGTCTATTCCAACATGGGGGTTGATAAACGGCTGACAGGTATTCTGCGTGAAGCAGGACCGCCAACAGTGGGACTATGCTTTTCCATTTCTTCTTGGTGAATAATTGTATCGGCAGCAACAACAGGTTGCCTGCCAATATCGGCCAAATCGACAATGTCAGAAAGGATAGCCAGATACATACGCCATCGGCATAACAGCCTCCGAGAAAACAGAGGATGGACAATACCGCAAAAAATGTAAGCAGAAAGTTATTCAACTTTTTCCAATCAAGGCTATCGGGCTGAATTCATTGTCATAGCAAACGTATTCCTGTTGTTTGGGCTTCTACGGTGACGGCGGAGTTTTCGTAATCGCCGATTATGTCGATTTTCTGATCGCCTAATGTTTGCTTCAGACGGGCTTTCATCCGTATACGGTCCAATATTCCTTTTTTAGGGGATTCTGTCCGGATCAAGAGATCGATATCGCCTCCTCGTTTCGTATCGTCGGTACGGGAGCCGAACAGGTAGACGGATACATCCTCGCCATAGATTTCTTTGGCAATCCGGACTATGGACTGTATTTCTTTCGAATTTAAACGCATTCAGAACTCTTTTGTGACAAAGATAAGGATTTTATTCTTTGTCGAGAGCTTCGTAGACTGAATTCTTGCTTTTGAACTCGGGGACGATTCCTTTCATCATTCGGACGGTGCCCATCTTGTCGACTCGGACTGCAAGATCGATCAGGGGGGTGATGACCGTGCAGATGTCTTCGTAGTCGTATTCGCGGACTTGGGCACGGAAGATCTTTTCGTTTTCTGTAGGCAGGGTGTTTTCTTTGGTTGCCAAGAGTTCTTCGTAGAGCTTTTCGCCCGGACGGAGGCCGGTGTATTTGATCTCGATGTCTTTACCGGGGACAAGGCCGGCAAGCTCGATCATGCGGCGTGCCAGGTCGGCTATCTTCACGGGGGTCCCCATGTCGAACACGAAGATTTCGTTGCCTTTGCCCATAAAGGCGGCTTCCAGGACCAGACGGCAGGCTTCGGGGATCGTCATGAAGTAGCGGATGATGTCGGGATGGGTGACGGTCAGGGGACCGCCCTTTGCCAACTGCTCGCGGAAACGGGGTATGACGGATCCGTTGCTTCCCAAGACGTTGCCGAAACGGGTGGTGATGAAGCGGGTCTTACCGGGGTAGCGGCCTTTGCTGATGGCGACGCTCAGGCTTTGCACGTACATCTCTGCCAGGCGTTTGGAGGCACCCATGACGTTAGTCGGGTTGACGGCTTTGTCGGTCGAGACCATGACGAACTTCTCCACTCCGTATTTGACTGCCATATCGGCCACGTTGCGCGTGCCGTAGACATTCGTATGGACGGCTTCGCAGGGGTTCTCTTCCATCAGGGGCACATGCTTGTAGGCGGCTGCATGGAAGACGATCTGGGGATGGAAACGCTGGTAGACGCTCTCGACGCGGTGGATCATGCGGACATCTCCCATGACGGGGACGAACTCGACATCGGGAAATTTCTCTTCCAGTTCCAACCGGATGTTGTGCATCGGGGTTTCGGCACTGTCGAACAGAACCAATTGCTTCAGGCCGAACCGGCAAAGCTGGCGACAGAGTTCGCTGCCGATGGAACCGGCGGCTCCGGTGACCAAAACGACTTTGCCTTTCAACGAATTGGCGATCTCGGTCATGTTGATGCGGATCTCTTCGCGCCCTAACAGGTCTTCGACACGGACTTCGGGAAGGGAGTGCAACTGTATCTTGCCTCCACGGAGCTCGTCGACGGAGGGCAGGAGCAACATGCGGATCTTCTTCTTCTCGCAGAAACGGACCAGACGTTCGCTTTCTTCTTTGACGACCTTATAGTCGGTGAAGAGGATGGCTTTGATGTTATGGAGGTTCATCAGGCGGTTGAACTCGGCCTGGTCGGATATGAAATAGACTTTATAGTTGCCTATACGCATGGAGATCCGCGTTCCGAAACGGAGAAAGCCTTCAACCTGGTAGGATGAGTTTTCGCGTAAGAACGCTTCGTTCAAGAGTGACGGATAGGATTTATCATAGCCGAAAATAAAGATTTTGTCTTTGCTGCGGGATGTCATGCTGCTCACTACGAAGGTGTAGGCGGTAATGAGGAAGACACGGAAAATCGTCAGGATAAAGAAGGTGAGAAAGAAATCGATGATGCTTCCCAGCAGGAAGCCTCTGAAGGTGAAAACATCGGTTATCAAAAAGAGGGTCGGCAGGATGGTCGCTCCTTTCAGGGAAGAGGCCATGGCGATACGCCCGGTCTCGGTGAAAGCAGAGTGACGGATGATTCCTTTATAGGTCTGGCATATAAAAAAACTGACAAGGCTGCAACAGACCGATGCCAGGAATACGCTGAATACTGTCTGATTTGAATAATCGCAATCTAAAATGTAACTGATCAGGGCCAAGGATGTGACGGTCGAAAAAACAGAAAGGAACAGGTCTATCAAAAGAATTACCCATCGATTAATGTACTTTTCCCGCGTCAGCCTCGATAATAAATAGTTGATTTTCATATGATTAAAGTATTAATAGTTCCACACGAAAGCTCGTCAGTCCCATTAATGGGTAACGTACTTGACTTGCTTTGGCACCGATCTCCCGAGATAAATGTCATTAAATCGTTTAGAAATTGTGATATTTTGTGCATCCCGCACAAAATATCATAGGCGGAAGAACGCCTATGATATTTTGTGCATCCCGCACAAAATATCATAGGCGGAAGAACGCCTATTTCGGACGACAAATAACATTTTTATTTCAGTAAGACAAAGATATTTAAAATCTTCGATATTCATTTTTTTATAATCTTAACTGCCTAATTGATAGGCAGTACCAGTATCTTTCAAAAACATATGATAATCACGTGATAATCCAAATTTAAACTTATATTCACAAGAATATTTTTCTTTTTATCACAAGCGGATACATACCGTTTTTCACCGATCATATACCAATTGATTATCTTTATTTATTGAAAAAGTTTTATTTCAAATTTTATTTAGACTATTTCTAAATAAAATTATTCCGCTTGCTCTTTATTCTGCCGTTTGAAAAGGAAAGATGATCGTTTTTGCTTTTTTCTTTGTTAACCGTTTTCGGTAAAACGCTGATTTTAAACTAATTAACATTCAATCTACCCTATACAAAAGTCCGTCAGTCCCATAAGAAATGAAGACATAACGTTCTGACTACATGAAGATTAAGCATCTTCAAAATGACTAATGAAAACGTACGTTTTTTTTAGTCATTCTATTTATAAAAGATTGTTAACCGTTGGTTTTCAAGAAACAGCGTCTTATCGGATCGATCAGATTGATAAACAGAAAAATAAAAGACAAACAAAGTTTTCTGATTTCAAATATTTTAAGTATATTTGCTCCGTCAAAATGACTACCGAAAACGTACGTTTTCGGTAGTCATTTTTTTGTTGTGGGAGTTTCGTATGGGGGGATGGTTTCGTTCTTCTTTTCGGAGGGGCAGGAAAAGGGGATTACGTATGGATACGAATTAGGGCGGTATCGTCAAAACGTACTTGTCTCCCACGCTGACGCGGGAACAAGGCTGTTTTGACAACACCGCCCTGAAAAAGCAAAAGAGAAGGTCTTCTTTATTCTATCGTGCTAATCGTAGAAATCATACCGAACTTTCCGTTGTCGTTCAGACTCCAGATAACTTCTCCTTTATCGTTGATCTCGAATACCTGGGGGCTCTTGGCCTCTACGGCATTCTTGTCGTGTCCTTGCCAGTTGCAGACGTACAGGCCGCCATCCTTTGCCGGAAGCAGTCCGGCAACGAAGAACAGGCGGACGCCATCGATATCGTTTTCACCGAAGCGACGGGCCACTTCGCCGTTGTCGAGGTTCACTTCCATCAGGGAATGACCGTCGCCACAGGCTACCCAATAGTTACCGCCGTCCAACTCCAATGTGGTGAAAGGCGTTCCTTCGAGGCGGGTGATCTTCACCACTTCGCCTTCAGGAGAGAGCTCGCGCACGTCGGAGGTGGCAAAGAGGGGCATCAGGTAGTTGCCGCGGGCATTCTTGTTTAGTTGGCGGAACTGGGCGTGCGGATGGTCGATGCCTGTCTCGTATTCGGTACGCGACAGGATATCGCCTGCCGGGCTCACTTCCATGATAACGGCCGGATGGCCTACCCAACCCAAGAGGTAGTTGCCGTCGGGCAACACGCGGGCGGTCTGCATCTCGCAGGTATCGGGGGCGGCAATGTTCCATATCTCCCGGTGATTGCGGTCGATCAGTTTCGCTCCTCTGGCATAGGCGAAGAGGATGTTCCCGTCGGGGGTGGCGACTGCCGAGTTGCATTCCCAGCCTTTTTCAAGGGGATGCTCCCACTCTATCTGCTTGGTGTCCTTGTCGATGATCACGATCTTGTTCCAGCCGGAACCGCCCAACAGCAATTTTTCTGTCTTCTTCTCGCAAGAGGTAGCGGTCACCAACAACAGTGCGGAACAGAGGTATGTAAATAGCTTATGCATACTTAATAATTTATCAATGAGTCGATCAACTCATTATTTCTGTAAATCCTTGAACATTTCGAAACCCTGTTCAGGTGTCAGGCCTTCGTGAACGACAGCGTGGACGGCTTGGATCATCGCGGCCGGGTTTTCACTCTGGAAGACGTTGCGTCCCATATCGACACCGGCTGCACCGTCGTTGACAGCGTTGTAGCAGAGTTCGAGTGCTTCCTTTTCGGGCAGTTTCTTTCCGCCGGCGATCACAACGGGAACCGGACAGGAGGCAGCTACTTTCTCGAAGCCTTCGCAGTAGTAGGTCTTCACGATGGAGGCTCCGTTTTCGGCACATACGCGTGAAGCGAGTGCGAAGTAGCGGGAGTCGCGTGCCATCTGTTTGCCGACAGCCGTCACACCCATGACGGGGATACCGTAGCGGTTGCCCAAGTCGACTGCTTCGACAAGGTTGGCTGCCGTGAGGGCTTCCTGTTCGCCGTCGCCGGCAGAGAACATGACGGCCATGGCGGAGGCGTTGTAGCGGATCGCATCTTCGATATCGATCAGGACGTTGCGGTTCAGCTCGGTCAGGATCGTCGAACCGGCATCCGAACGGAGGCAAACGGGTTTGTTGATGTTAGCGGGAATGGAAGTCTGCAGGATACCGCGCGTACACATGATACAGTCGGCATACTGCACAAGGGGAACGATGTTCAGGTCGATACGTTCCAAACCTGAAGTCGGACCCATGATGAACCCGTGGTCGAATGCCAACATGACGGCACGGCCCGTTTTCGGGTTGAAGATACGAGAGAGGCGGTCTTTCATACCCCAAGGGAGGTTGGAAGCGCCTTTTACATGAAAATTGTCAAATTGGGTAGTTTGTCCGAAGCCGAAGTTATTCGCTTCTCTGAACCCATCCATATCTGCCATAGAATTTTTGATTTATGATTTATAATTTATGATTTATGATTTGGGAATTTACGATTTATGATTTATGATTTATGCGTCGGTGATAAATCATAAATCATAAATCATAAATCTTTACAGTGCTTGCGCGAACGATTCGAACATGCAGCTCCAGGAGGTGGCACCGCTGTCGGCATAGCCGATGGAGCGTTCGCCGTAGTTGCGGGCACGACCGAAGTTGGCTTTCATCTCCACGGTCGAAGCAGCACCGGCAAGGGCGGCTTTCGCACCGGCTTCGAGGATCTCCTTGATGTCGTCCGAAGGACAGGCCTGGATCGCTTCGACGGCAGGAATCAGGGCGTCCATCATGGTCTTGTCGCCTTTCTGGGCTTTCGTCTGTTTCTGCA
>ERZ857801.1752-NODE-1752-length-21157-cov-10.031134_pt1 | contig 21157 bp, 15 predicted proteins | sample MGYA00519762_ERZ857801 | MGnify/ENA primary metagenome ERZ857801 (study PRJEB31778, sample SAMEA3449368) | human gut metagenome | biome: human gut; feature: human-associated habitat; material: faeces | place: United Kingdom | collected 2010/2012 ...
TCAGTAAAAGATTTACATGCAGACTTATCAGTTTCAGAACATTTAACAATAATTTGTTACTTCCTTCTCCCCTGACAGGATTTGTTGCAAATCCTCTGCCGTAACGTTCACTTCTATTTTACCATTATGAGCGACCGATATCTTCCCACGTTCTTCCGAAACGATGATTACCAGTGCATCCGTTTCGAGCGACATTCCCAAGCCGGAACGATGGCGTAATCCCATATCTTTCGGCAAATTAGCGTTTTGGGCAACCGGAAGAATACAGCCGGCAGCCTTGATACGGTTGTCCGCAATGATCATGGCGCCATCATGCAAAGGACTGTTTTTGAAGAATATATTTTCGATCAGGCGGGCATTGGCATCAGCGTTGAACATTTCACCGGTATGCTCATAAACAGTCAGATCGACATCCTGCTGGATGCATATCAGTGCTCCCGTCTTTTTCTTCGCCATATTCATGCAAGCCAGGACAACCGGGGCAATGAACTTCCCTTCGTTCTCCTTGTCATGGTTCTTCTTCGAAAATATTTTTCCCAGAAACTTCCATCCCCTGTGCGAACCGAGCGCCACCAGAAAACGACGTATCTCATCCTGAAACAAAATCACCAGCACAAGGAAACCGACACTGATAAACTTGTCGAGTATCGCTCCCATCAAACGCATCTCCAACACTTGGGAAACCAGAATCCAGACAATAATAAACGACACTACTCCACTAAAGATAGCCAGAGTTCCGGAATTCTTCATCAGCTTATATGTCTGGTACAAGAAGAAGGCTACCAATAAAACATCAATCAGGTCTTTTATTCCGAAATTCATCCACATAATATTAACAGTTGAAAGTTGAAAGTTGAAAATTGAAAGTTTTCGAAACGAGTTTGACTGCTTCTACTGCGGCTTTTACGTCGTGGACACGAAGGATATCCGTCCCATTCAACAAAGCGATCGTGTTCAGGACTGTCGTTCCATTCAGGCTGTCGGCTGGTGTTCCACCCAGATATTTATAAATCATGCTCTTGCGGGAAACACCGACGAGCAAAGGTAAACCGAAATCCTTAAACTCACGCAGATGTCCCATTAACGTATAATTCTGGTCTACCGTCTTACTGAAACCGAAACCGGGATCCAATATAATATCGTTCACTCCCAACAAACGGAGCTGTCGGACTTTCCGGGCAAAATAGAGCATAATCTCCTCCATTATATCTGCATAATCGGTATGTTGCTGCATCGTCTGAGGAGTTCCACGCATATGCATCATTATATAAGGTACATGCAAACGGGCGACCGTCTCAAACATTCCAGCATCCAACTCTCCTCCCGAAATATCGTTGATTATCGCGACGCCGTATTCTTCGACGCAACGACGTGCCACATCCGCCCGGAATGTATCGACAGACAGGGTCACATCCGGATAATGCGTATTCAGTATTTTCAAGGCAAAAGCCAGACGTTTCATCTCCTCTTCCGGTGAGACCTCTGCGGCATCGGGGCGGGAAGAATAACCTCCGAGGTCGATGATCCGTCCTCCCTCGGATAAAATTGCCTGTATGCGTTCCTCAATTGCAACTTCCGTCTGCTTCCTACTATCGGCATAAAAAGAGTCGGGAGTGACATTCAGAATCCCCATCACCAGCGGAGTATCGAGTGAGGTAAGCGTTCCTCTAATATTGAGCGTTTTATGTAACATTCTTATTTTTCTTTCCGACAAAGATAAAGGTAAATACATTAAATCACTACATTTGCGCAAAATAACTCTCATAGAAATTATAAAGGGAAAAAGACTATGACTATTCCTGAACTATATGAATTGTTTATACACAATCCGAAAGTGACAACCGACAGCCGAAACTGCCCTCGCGGTTCGATTTTCTTTGCCTTGAAAGGGGATAAATTCGATGGTAACCAATATGCAGAAAAGGCGCTGGCATCCGGTTGCGTGTATGCGGTAATCGACAATCCGGATTATTTTATAGGAGAACGCACAATCCTTGTGGACAACGTGCTGATGACCTTGCAGCAATTAGCGCACCGCCACCGTAAAGTGATCGGCTGTCCGATTATCGGTATCACCGGAACAAACGGAAAGACAACGACCAAGGAACTGCTGGCTTCCGTCCTGTCTACCAAATACAACCTTCTCTACACCGAAGGCAACCTGAACAACCATATCGGCGTACCTCTCACCTTGCTCCGCCTGACGCACGACCACGAAATGGCTGTGATCGAAATGGGAGCCAGCCATCCGGGCGATATCAAAGAGTTGGTCGACATAGCACAGCCAAACTACGGGATTATCACCAATGTCGGGCGTGCCCATCTGGAAGGTTTCGGCTCATTCGAAGGTGTGATCAAAACAAAGGGTGAATTATACGACTATATGCGCCGCACGAAAGGTAAGATATTCATCAATCAGGATAATAAATATCTGAAAGAGATCGCCAATGGAATCGAACAGGTCACATACGGTTCCGATGAAACGGCTTTTGCCTGGGGATGTGTAGTCAGCTGCAATCCCTACCTGACTTTCGAATGGAGACAACAGGGCAAAATCCACACAGTGGAAACCCATCTGATCGGCAGCTACAATCTGGACAATGCCTTAGTTGCCGTTGCTGTTGGCCGTTTCTTCAAGATTCCGGCAGAACGCATCAGCCGTGCCATTACCGCTTACGAGCCGACTAACAACCGTTCACAACTGAAAAAGACTGAAAATAACGAACTGATCATCGATGCCTACAACGCAAATCCGAGCAGCATGAAAGTTGCTTTAGACAATTTCGCCACAATGCCTGTCTCGCCCAAAGCTCTCATCTTAGGCGACATGCGCGAATTAGGTCCTACAAGCGACGAACTCCATACCGAAGTCGTAGCCCGGATCAAGGAAGGTAATTACGATAAAGTATTTCTGTGCGGCGAACATTTCCAAAAAGCCGCCGGAAAAGACTTCACCACCTATGCCACAACAGAGGAGCTGATCGAAGCCTTGCGCAAAAATCCCTTGGAAGGATATCATGTGCTGATAAAGGGATCGCACGGGATGGCCCTGGAGAGGGTGGTAGAGGTTTTATAAAAATCCACAAATCCGATTCACATGAAGGAGGTACATATCTCTGCAAAGAGATGAATTTCGATTGCGAAAACAACTGTCATACCATCATGCTTTGCCTTTTATATAATGAATATCAATCTCTACATAGAATGATAGCAGGCATGATGGATGTTTTTTTAACTATCATACTATCATAGATATAATAGCTTTTTCACACACAACATATAGCTTATTATCAGCAATATAGCTATATATTTTTGTCGAGATCCGGGTGTCACCCCCCTGCAGACCCAGGTCTCAAGACCGCTCAGATGTGGGTGTAAATGGACCTGATACGCGTATTTTGAGGAAAAGAACTAACGTCTTTTGCTTTCCAAAGTACCTTATTCCGGCAAAAAAGGCTTATACATTCTCAAAAACATTCTGTTTTAACACTTCCAAAGTACATCTATTTTCCGATAAAAACGACCAAAATGATGGTTAAACAGCTGATTTATGATAGTTGCATGATAGTTGAAATAAGAACTATCATAGCTGTATATCTTGATATTCAACCTTTACACAAGAAGCATGATGGTATGATGGTTGTTTCTAAATCATCATTCATAGATTCAAATATTCTTATATAGAAAATACCTCTAAGATACTAGCTTAGCCTCCTACGCTGTGCTGTTTCTTAGAGGTATATCAAGTTTTTGAAAAGCTATGTTGAATAATGAATAAATATTCCTTCAGAAACCAAAATCCAAGATTTCCATTTTTTAATCTTTACAGGAAATCCAATTTACTTAAAATGTAAATCACAGAAATCCATAAAGCGCTCCCAATCATAATCTGTCACATCATGTTTACCTGCCCGTATATGATAACCTACATCATTCATAATTGGTTGATGAACAGCCGGAGGAACTGGTGAGTCCAACCCTTTCATTTTGTATAATTCATAAACTTTATTGGTATAATATGCAGATAAATATTCACCTTTAGGATCAGCCCAAAGATCGCCTTCCGCACTCGCTACATAAAGGTGGCGTGGTGCTATTAAAGCCAGCATCTCATGCTGGTCAAAAGGCAAATTTTCTTCATTACCTGCATATTGACTAAATGCAGGGCAAAACCAATGAGAAAGAACAGTTGTTATGCGAGCAATATTTTCCCCATAAACTCTTTTTGACAAGGCAGCTCCTCCACAACCAGAATCATTCGATATGACCACTTTGAAACGTGAATCCTGAGCTCCAGACCAAAGCGCAGCTTTCCCCTGTCTGGAATGTCCCATTATTGCAATTTTACTCATATCTATTCTTCCCTCACGTTCCAAATAATCAACAATACGACTTGATCCCCAAGCCCAAACTCCAATTGCTTCCCACTCATCATGATTTTTGGATCCTGATATATAATCAGGGAAAAGAGAAGCTACACTATAATCTCTCAACTCTGCTCGATCCGGATAGATATCATGATAACACATAGTCGCTACAGCATATCCACGTTCTAATATTTTATCATAACACCAACGGTTTTTCTGCGCTCCTCTTGTCCATACGGGACTATCTTTGCCATGTACAAACCTTAATCCTGGAGAATAGTAAATCGATGGTTCTAATGTTGTCGTTTGATTCCCCATAAAATTATATCCAACAAACACAGGTACTCTTCCTTGTACATGGTTAGGAATATATAATAATAGAATTGCATCTATTGTTTTCTTCCCATTTGTAAAAGTGAACAATATTTGTTTACAAGTTGCTTTACCATCCATTGCTTTAGGATCACAAGCCAATAAGGTATAAGACACATCGATTTTATCAGTCGGTGTCCGTCCATAGACCTTAGACATAAATATCTCTAAAATTTCCGGTCTTCTTACCTTTTCCCATTCATCCGCAGTGGTTACTTGCTGTCCGTCATTACAAATAAGAGGATCCGGCAGCACAAAATCAGGGACTTTACTTTCATCATAATTTATTCCTTTTATGATCGCTTGACCATAAGCAAAATTACAAATCAAAGAAAGAAATAATATATAAGAAAATGATCTCATGATTCATTCTATTTTTAATAAAACATCCATTTGTTATAATTGACCAACTTTCAGTGGCTCTACATTTTTCTCTGCACCAGGATAACCGATATTCTGATTTATAACCCCTTTCGTATTCGCATTAATAGCTGATGCAGGAACAGGCCATAACAGATGATGGACACTGATTTTATATTCAGCCCAACGATGCTTGATGCCTTTATTATAAAAATTATTCTTAGCATTTACCCAATCATACCAAAAACTGATTCCCTCTTGTTTAATATTAGAACCAGCACCTCCGGGTCCCGATATATTATCAAGACTATAACTTCTTCCAAAATATTCACAATTTCTACCAGTACGAGCATAAGTAAAAGCTATACGAGTAATTTCTACGTGCCTATTTTCTTCATAATACAGCTCACGCGCCCGTTCATCTAAAATTGAACCGATATTAATATCTGAAGCGGTCAAAGATTCTGCTCCAGCTCGATTACGTACGACATTCAACATCTCTGCAACTTTAGCTGGTTGTTCTTTCCAATAATAAGCTTCTGCCATCAATAGATAAACTTCCGCCGAGCGATAAATATACATAGGAGTTTCACCTCCCCAATACCAACTCGAAGAAAGTGGATCAGGTACATATAGTTTATAATGAGGCCATTGATACCAAGCTCGAATAGAATCTTCTACAGACATTGCTGGGTTTTTCACCAAATGTGTACCATAATAAATGTTTCCACTTGTTTTTAACGTCGGATCATTATAATACAAATCAGATGGACTTATCCAACTATCACGATTATAAACACCTCTTAAATCGTTTTTCTCCTTTTCCGTCCATATTGTGTACTGATAATAATTAGTACAACGGGCTCTACCAATACCTCTTCCATACGTTTTATTTATTTCATATTGAGATTCCACATTATCAGTATAAACAATTCCAGACATTCCGTCTGGGGTCGTAACTCCAACTACACGTGGAATTGTATTTCTCATCAATTGAGATCTTACAGATCCTTGAGCATTAGGGTATGATACAATATACATCAACCCCTCGGTATTTGATATATCCATTTTTGCTTCAACACTGTGCAGATCATGCATTAAATTGGTTTTAGGTTTGTTTTGATTTGATGTAAAACGAGTTGTCATTAATGGATGTTCGGCTACTATAGATTGTCCTATTTGTATTGCTTCGTCAAAATATCCCAAGCATATATTTATTTTCATCAACAAAACCCCACAAGCACTTTTTGAAACTTTCCCACGATTGACATTATCAGGTACATTTTGATAAGAATATTCCAAATTTCTTTTTAATTCTTCCAAAATACTCCATCTGTCGTAAGAATAAAAATCGGTCTTAGGTTCTGCCAATTCGTAATCTAACCAAGGGATATCGCCGAATTGATGAACTAATTTATAATACCAATAAGCCCTATGAAAATAAGCCTGTCCCAAAATCCGACTCTTATCTTCTTCATTTGCAAATTTTCCTTCATCAATACGAGCAATGATTATATTTGCAGATTTAATGGCTTTGTAACCATGTGTCCAATACCATCCGACACGAGTATAATCCATATTGTCCAAAGGCATATCAGGTAATAAAGATTTATCCATATCCATTTGAGGCCCAGCTTTATCAGTAGTTCCTTCCACACAAATATCCGATTGTATCATCTCTGTAAGGATGGCACATCCATCTCCATTATACTCATCGTGCATTTCAGCTTCGCATGCAGACAAAGTAGCTTCAAACCCATCAACTCCAACATAAGTATCTTCTGGAGTATGAAAAGATAATGGCTTAGGCTCTAACCAACTATCTGTACAAGAATTGAGCGATAAAAAAGCTACAGCAACGCATATATATATATTCCTACTTTTCATAATCTAATTTTTACAATGTAACATTAATACCTAAATTAAACGTACGAGGAGTAACAGAGCCGCTCTCTGGATCCCAGAAATTCCAATGAGGAGCAAAAACTGCAGCATTCTGAATACTACCCGATAAACGTAAAGACTGTATAGCAAATTTATTTATCCACTCTTTCGGAAAATGATAAGATAACGTCACATTTTCCAAACGTACAAATGACTTATTTACATAATTAGTTCCTATGTTCTTTGAGCCAATACGTGCATAATCATTTATTGGATTTGTAGCCGTCCATCTTGGGAAATCATAGTCCGAAGTTCTATCTGGAAACGAATAATTATTGGCAGCCCTTTGAAAAGCGCCGTAATGTCCTAAATAAGAATATAAGACAGCCGATAATGAGAGATTTTTATAAGTCCATTCATTCCTCAAAGTCCAACGAAAACGAGGAGTTGTATATCCTTGAAAAACTTTATCTTTATTATTCATGATACCGTCTCCGTTTTGGTCGACATATTTAAAATCACCAGGTTGACACCCATAAATCGCAGCTTCTTCACGTTCATCTTTTTGCCAGACTCCAGCTCTCTCATAATCCCAAATACGATCCGGATCTTGACCAATAAACCATTTATTGGTTTCATCATCCGACTCTTTTTGTCCAATAACATTTCCATTCTCATCCAAAACATCGACCATATCACCATAAAGGCTATTTATTTTTCTTCTATTTAAAGAAAAATTACCAGAAGCGAACCATTTGAAATCTTTTGAATTAATAATATTTGCATTTAAAGTTAATTCAAATCCTTTATTCTGTAACTGCCCCAAATTGGCAGTTACACTATTAAAACCAGTAACATCGGGTAATGCTCGTTTTACTAACAAATCATTTGTCTTAGATACGTAAGTTTCAATGGAACCACTCAACAATTCATCGAATAAAGAGAAATCCAAACCAAAATTAAACGCAGCAGTTCTTTCCCATTTTAAATTATGGTTTGCCATCGTATTTACAAACATCTGAGAAATTGTATAAATATTGCCTGTTTGGTCAATATAAGGTCTCAAACTTGATTTCATTTGAGCCAATGCTGCATACTGGCCAATATCTCTATTTCCATTTTCTCCCCAAGAAATTCTCAATTTTGCATAATTCAGCCACGAATTTGCTTGTTGCATAAATTGTTCTTGAGTAAAAACCCATCCTAAAGCGACAGAAGGAAATGTTGCTCGAGGGTTTTTCTTTCCAAATGCAGAATATCCGTCACGTCGGATAGAAGTTGTCAACATATATTTGTTATTAAACGAATAAAATAGACGAGCCATTAAAGCATCCCCTGTTTGATACGTATCATCACTTGATACTTTTTGTACTGATCCCGATTGCAACTGATGATATCCCAAAACATCATTAGGCGTATATCCTTGAGCCTCTGCCGTAGTGGACCAATACTGAGCTTTTTCTGCATTCGCTAACAGTGTGACTTCTACTTTATGCTTCTGAGCAAATTCTCTCTTCCAGCGAATGATATTATCTATTTGCCAACTGAACTGTTTAGTATTCGTTCTAACTGAAGCTCCTCCTATAGCTTCCCATTTTTCTCCTTCAGATGAATAATGATTATAATAATCATGCCAACTATAGTAAGGAGTGAAATTCAAAGTATATTCGATTCCAAATGGAAGTTTAACTTCTGCATACAGTTTTGCATTTAAATTCTGATACAAATCTTTCCTTTCTGTATACATATTATCATAGAAAGGATTGACAGGGTCCATTCCTGTCGGATTTCGTCTATAAGGGCTTTCTAAATTATCCACCTCATTTGCTCCATAAGGTGAAATCATAGTCATTTGCTCCCAAAGACACTTCAAAAAGCCTTCATTTCGAGAGGAAAATTGAGCATTCATACCTACAGAAAGGAATGATGTGATTTCTGTTTTCACATTCATTCTTGCTCTAAAATTTGTATATTTATCTCCGGTAATAATACCTTCCCTATCCGCCCAGTTCAATGAGTAATATTGCGAAGTCCTTTCTGTAGCATTCGATACACTAACTGTATAATCTTGTTGTAATCCCGTTTGAAATACAAGATCATCCCATTTCGTAATTCTACCTGCAAAATAATTATCAATTTCAGGAGTCAGTAAATTCAGACGGGATAACCATTGAGTTTCCAATTGTTTATCAGTGACAGATGTGGCAGGTACACTTTGGTCATAATTATACCAAACAAGCGGATCGACACCTTGTAGCTTAAATGGATTTACAAATATTTGAGGATATTTAGCCAAATATTCATCCGAATTTCTCCCTTCATTATAATCCTGCCTAAATTTCAAGAATCCCTCAGCATCCAATATTTTAGGTTGATTCGCAGATTTTGCAAAAGAGATATTTGCATTGAAATTAATCACAGGTTTCCCTTGAATTCCTTTTTTTGTTGTAATTGCAATAACTCCATTTGCGGCTTTTGCTCCATATACGGCAGACGAACTCGCATCTTTCAAAACATCTACACTTGCAATATCTTCAGGAGTTATATCTGACAAATTTCCTTCATAAATCACTCCATCTAAAACAATAAGAGGTGAACTGCCCGCAGATAAAGTACCTTTACCCCGAACAGATAAATCAGCCTCAGCTTTAGCATCAGTAGCTATACCAATATTCAAACCAGCGGCATTCGAACGTAAAATATCTTGTACATTTCGAGGAGCCTGAGCTGATAATTTTTCGGCTTTTACACTAGAAACAGCTCCTGTAAGATCCTTTTTCTTCGCTGTTCCATAACCTACCACTACAACCTCATCCAAAACTTCGGTATCTTCTTTCAATTTAATACTAAAATTTGATTTATTTGCTACGATTATTTCTTGTGGAGTATACCCAATATAGCTTACAACCAACGTGCTGTTTTCATCGACTTCCAAAGAAAAATTTCCGTCTACATCCGTTATCGTACCATTCGTCGTTCCCTTTTCTACAACATTTGCCCCTATAACCGCTAAACCGTAAGTATCAACTATTTGTCCACTTATTTTTTTCTTTTTCTCTTGATTTACAGATTTAGAAGAGGTAGACAATAACGTAATATAGTTATTTTCAAACTGATAACTAATACCTGTGTTTTTAGTAATCATTTCTAGATAGTCTGCAACTGTAGCTGTTTTTGTGTTAAAAGAAACAGTCTTGTTGACATCCACATCCTGATCCCGAAACACAACCAAATAGTCAGTTTGCGCCTCAATCTCTTTGACCAATTGTTTTATTGTCATGCTATTCTGGCTAAGTTTGATCTCTGCATTTTGTGCATCTGCTTCTTCTGCCATCAATTGAAACACACATACAAACAATAGGAAAAGTGATATTCTCATAATCCTAAAAAAATATTTAATGTTACTATTATAGATAATAAAAGGCAACAACAAAGTTTTTCTTTTCATATCTTTGTTCTAAATTTAAAGTGAATACTAAAAAATTACGACTTGTGTTTGCTTTAACTTCTGCGGCAGTTGTTGGTAGCTTCTGCCGCTTTTGTTTTTCTACTGTTCTTTCATCATAGGCTATACATTTTTATGTTTGACATGTTCTTATTTTAAGGTCACTATGTTCCGCTCTGTGTCTTTCTCTACTTTGAATTTGCGGATTTGCTGCAATACGCGGAAAACATCGTCGAGACTGTCGCGCTGCCTGAATTTTCCCGTATAAGTATCTTTGAATAAAGATGTGTCTTTTACTACGATCTTTACGTCATAGTAAAGTTCCATTTTTTCCAGAATATTGATCAAAGGTTCATTTTCAAAGGCATATATACCGTCAAGCCATAAAAAATGAGCTTTCAGGCGAATCGGTTCTACCTTCATCTTTCCGTTCGAGACAGTCACTTGTTGATCCGGTTCCAAAATGATCCCGTCAGATTCCTTATTCCGGAAAAAGACGCGTACAGAACCTTCCAACAAACTGGTTTGTACATAGCCGGTCGCAGGATAGCTGCACACGTTAAATTGGGTGCCTAAAACTTCCATATCGACATCATGCGTAGAAACAATGAAAGGGCGGGAAGGGTCTTTCGCCACTTTGAAGAAGGCTTCTCCTTCGATCGTAACATTCCTTTTATCATCGGTAAAACGGGCTGGATAGATCAACTTCGACTTCGCATTCAGCCAAACTTCCGTCCCATCCTGCAAGACCAGTTGTGCCCGCTGTCCGGCAGGAGTGTACAGAGTATTCATCACATTCTCCGATAAAAACTCCGCTTGCTCAGGCTGTGCATACCAATATGTCAATATACTTGTTGAAACGACCAATATCAGGATAGCAGCCGCATACCCGATCCGGCGTGTCCAACGCTTCCACATCACGGAGTGTTGCTTTTGCAAAATAAAGCGGTCGTATTTCTGTTTGCCGATTGTTTTATCCTGCACCTGATGTCCTAAGTTCAACAAGGCATATAGATTTTGATACTCTACAAATTCTTTTTTGAGTTCTTCACTCGCCTCGACATCGCGCAGCAGGGATAGTCGCTCTTCCGTGGAAAGTTCCTCATAAAAGTATTTATGTATCCGTTCGTTCATATTTTCCGCTTTTGTTCTTAATAAACGGATCAGGGAACCAAAACCCCCAAGAGGATAAACGGTTTTTTTTAATTAGCGAGTAAAAATATTAATAAAGAGAGATAGTCTTTCAATTCGCTTTTAATTTTTTTATAGGCAATAGCCATTTGATTTTCAACAGTTTTAAGGGAAATATTCAATTCTGCAGCTATGTCTTTCTGTTTTTCCCCTCTATTTTGCTTTTGATAAAAATTTCCCGACATTTTTTAGGCAAAGAGTCTACCACTTCAGTAATGATCCGTTCGATATCCTGCTCGGAGAGTAGAGACTGATCGAATAATTCCAAGGAGGCAAGTTTCATCCGCAAAGTAGCCTGATACTCTTCCTGTATCAGGTTGACAGCTTCCTTTACAACAATGCGGTGACGTAAAAGGTCGATACAACGGTTTTTGATCGAAGTAAAAAGCAGGGCAACCAGATTCACATCATAAGCCAAGATCTCTTTTTTTTCCCACAATTCGGTAAATACGTCCTGGACGATATTTTCTGCGTCTTCTTCTGACACGACATACTCCAGAGCGAAATATTTCATCCGGGAAAACCAAGAGACATATATTTCTTCAAAATGGTCGGATAGTATTTTCTTTTCAACCAGCATCTTTCTTCTGTGTGAATAAAATCACGGCGTTCTCGATCTCCAAACTTTAATCTTTAAATTATTATATAGAGTGTGAGAGCTGTGACTTATCTATCAAATAGGGCTCTGGAAAACCTTTGGGAGTAAATAAGCAACATACTCCCACACCATACTTACGGATACGATGCGGGATATGCTAACCCATTCTTCCCCCTTTCAAATTTTCCAGATTTTTATTTGAAAGAATCAGTTAAACAACGCAATTGTGCTATTTGCACAATGCAAATATAATAATAGTTATTGGTTAGACAAGTAAACTGTATATTGTATTCAAGACAAACGTATCTAATTTTTAGTCGATAGCTGTGCATAAAGTACAAGAACTTCCGAGAGAAGGAACCAATAAGCTCTCCAAACAGCGTTTCTCGGATCTAGTGGAAACAATTCGCATGATAGGGCATGAGTTATCAGAAATTTCCATTGTTTGAGCCTATGACAAACTATTAATGGCAAGTTTCATTATTCAAACTGGCGAAGGAAGAGCTAAAAATATTCATAGCAACAATTTATTTCTTGTTTTTATATACTTTTGCAGCCTGATTAAATAAGTAATATGAATACACATAATCTTTGTTGCATCGGCCACATTACGTTGGATAAGATTGTAACGCCGAAAAGGACACTGCATATGCCGGGAGGAACATCTTTCTATTTCGCGCATGGAATGAGCAAATTAGATACTTCCGACTTCCTGTTGGTAACAGCTCTTGCTGTCAGTGAGATGGACGCGGTGGAAGAAATACGCAGGAAAGGGATCGATGTAAAGGTTTTGCCCAGTACCCATTCCGTCTATTTTGAAAATACATATGGCGAGAACCAGAACAACCGGACGCAGCGGGTATTGGCAAAAGCCGATCCGTTCACAGTTGAAGGGTTACAGGATGTCGATGCCCGCATCTATCATTTGGGAAGTTTGCTGGCGGACGATTTTTCTTTAGATGTAATCAAATATTTATCGACCAAAGGGATGTTATCGGTCGATGCCCAAGGCTACCTGCGTGAAGTTCGCGGTGAGAATGTTTTCGCCGTAGACTGGCCGGAAAAGGAAGAGGCACTGAAATACATCCATATCCTGAAAGCCAACGAACACGAAACGGAAGTTCTCACCGGATGCAAAAATCCGCGTGAAGCAGCTCTGAAATTAGCCAACTGGGGCGTTAAGGAGGTTTTGCTGACATTAGGAAGCATGGGATCTGTCATTTATGCCGACGGCGAATTTCATGAAATACCCGCATACCCTCCAACAGAGATTGTAGACGCTACGGGATGTGGCGATACCTATATGGCCGGCTATCTGTACATGCGAAACAAAGGAGCTTCATACAAAGAAGCAGGATGTTTTGCCGCCGCCATGTGTACAATCAAGCTGGAAGCCTCAGGACCTTTCGGGGGAACAGAGAAGGATGTTTGGGATATTATCGAAAGGTATAAGTGAAACGATTTATGATTTCAGATTTATGATTTATGAGCTATGTATCACTGATAAATCATAAATCTGAAATCATAAATCAACGCAGTTTCTTAGCCATCACCATATAGGAATAAATAAGGACTACGGCATACCCAAATAGCGGTACGACGAACGAAAACGACATTGTCGAGATATCGGCTACATAGCCCATCAATAACGGTCCGACAGCTCCTCCTATCGGAGACATCATCAAGAAGGACGAAGCACGCTTGGTATAGTCACCCAATCCCCTCAGCGAGATAGCAAAAATCGTCGGAAACATAATAGCCTCGAAGATATAGCAGGCAAATAGAGCACCTTTCGACAGAGTACCTAAATTCAGGGTAACGAACAGAGCGCCCAAAACAGTAAAAATCGCACAAATAAACAAGACTTTCTCCGCTCGGATATAACTCATAATCCAACTACCGATAATACGCCCGATCATAAACAAGCCCAATCCACCAAAGGAAAGAACGATCGCTGCATCATGTGCATCCATCCACCCATCGTCAGTCACATAATTAATAAAGAAACTGTTAATCGATATTTCCGCTATTTCGTAGCAGAACAAGGCCATCACCCCCCAGGTAAAACAACGATGTTTCCACAATCCTTTCAATCCGGCTTTAGCCTCAGCAGTCGTATCTTCGCAATCGTCATGGTTGATCTCCGGCAAGCGGATGCGGAAGAAAATAAGAGCAACAGACAGGACGATAACGCCCATCACGGTATAGGGCAAAGCAATGTTAGCATCTCCGTTGCCGGAAAACAACAGCATTCCACCGATTACAGGTGCACAGATACAACCTAACCCATTGAAGGATTGTGCCAGATTCAAACGACTGGCTGCCGTCTCGCGATCCCCAAGCTCTGTCACGTAAGGATTGGCTGCCGTCTCCAAGAACGTCAGTCCGCAACCGATCACAAACAGGGAAAAGAGAAAGAAGTTGAATGACATCAACTGTTCGCTCGGAATGAAAAGCAACGATCCGATCCCGTAAAGGATCAGACCGAACACCACCCCCTGGCGGTATCCGTATTTATTAATAAAAAGTCCGGCTGGGATAGCCATTGTGAAATAACCCGTGTACATCGTTGCCTGGATCAAAGCAGAATGAGCCTTCGTCATGACAAGCGCCTCCTGGAAATGCTTGTTCAGCACATCTAAAATAGCATGTGCAAAACCCCATAAGAAAAACAGAGATGTGACTAATACAAAAGGAACCAGATACTCTTTCTTTACCAACGATTTCTTTACTTTTTCCATTTTATTGTTATTTGTTTTATACTCATCTTATTCATTTACCGGATTGTAGGGAATCGTGAACCAGAAAGTCGAGCCTTTACCTAACTCCGAATCCACACCGATCTTGCCATCCAAAGACTGTATGATGGACTCGCAGATGGAAAGCCCCAACCCCGTTCCCTGGACAAAGCTGTCAAATTTAGCAAAACGTTCAAAAACATGCGGAATATTCTCCTCGGCAAGTCCTTTGCCGGTGTCCGCCACATAAAAGCGCAGGATAGCGCCTATCCTCTCATATCCCATCGTAATAGAACCCTCCGAAGTGTATTTGCAAGCATTACTGAGGAAATTGGAGAGAACCTGTGTCAGCCGATTCTTTTCCGAATGGATCACACAAGCGACAGACGGCAGATGGCAAACCAAATCGACACCATCCTTCACACGCGACTTATAGATCTGCTGCAAGTTATTGAATATCTCGGACAAGTCGACTGCCGAATAATTGAAATCCATCTGCCCGGCTTCGATCTTCGAAAGGTCGAGAATATCATTGACCAACTGGAGCAAAAGCTCATTATTCGTCTCGATGATCTTGACATATTCACCGATCTCATCCGGCTCTTCCGCCATCGCAATCAGATTCGAGAAGCCGACAATCGCGTTCAGGGGCGTTCGTATCTCATGGCTCATATTGGCTAGGAAAGCGCTTTTCAACCGATTGGCCTCCTCCGCCTTATTACGCAGGCGGATCAGTTCGTTCGTCATCTTCAAGTCCGTAATATCGCGCCTCAACCCGATGAGCTTACGTATCTTTCCATTTTCATTCCGTCCATAGGGAACGGCATGCATCTCGAACCAGCGATCTCCCAGTGCTGGGACCATTGTCCTGATCTGGACCTCCATCACATGGATCTTTCCACAGGCAAGGTCTTCCAAACCTTTCCGAAGCAAATCACGGTCTTCGAGATCTACGAACGAAAGATACTCATCCAACGAAATTGTCATTCCTTCGAACACGGTAGACCGCGGCGAGTAGAAAATCCGAGTATCCGGATTGTACTCCCACGAAATAATCTGAGCAGCATCAAGAGTGAAGTCCAACTGTAGTTTGTTCTCTTCAAGTTCCTGCCGTCTCTTCATCTCACCCGTTATATTTCTTTCCGTCCCGATAATCTGTTCGACTTCGCCAGTCTTTTCCGACTTCAACCCGATTGCATAGGTTTCGAACCAATCATAGCCTTCACCCCGCCGGAAGCGAAACACTTCCCTCAGTTTGTTTTCTACTCCCCTGGACAGGCGGGACATAAACCGACTGTATTTTTCTTTGTCGTCCGGATGCAATAAATCCAGTGCACCTTTATTGCTCAAACCATCGTTGGCAAGCGTCTTCCGGTAAAGAGAGGTGAATGTATCCTTCTGCACATCATAGCACCAAGCCGACAGGGAACCGGCATCAAGGGCAACGGACAATTCCCGGCGTATATCATCAAGCTCGAGTTCATTCCTACGAATATCCGTCGTATCAACCATTGTAGCAACAATATATAGGTTTCCCTCTTTATCTTCCAAGCGCGTCTTAGTAGTAACAGCCCAACGGACAGGTAACCCGGTTTCTTCATCAAACAATACCCGGTTAAAAGAAATCGGCTTGTCGCTTTGTAACACCCGGTTATCTTCTTCCCTGAAAAGAGAAGCTTTCAAATCGTTCACTTCAAAATCATTCTTCCCCAACATACAATCAAAGGCCTCTTTATAAAATTCGGAGACTTTGTTGTTGTAGAACAGATAGCGGTACTCATTACTCACATCCTTGATAAACAATCCTACCGGCAGATTATCCATGATCGATTGCAGGAATGTTTTCAAACGCAGGATTTCCTTTTCGGCAACAACATAAGGAGTCACGTCATGGGTAAAGCAGATAACCGAATTATTCTCAAACGGCACAACACGTGCCTTTGTATATTTGATCCGATCCTTTTTCCCGTACTTGCAATTAAAGACAGTCACCTCACCCGTTTCGACCGTCCGTTTCACATGCAAGATAATTTCATCCAGCATCTCTTTAGCCTGCGGATATTCAAGATGAAGATCCTTCAGATTCTTCCCTATCTGGCATCTCGTGTCGACATCTTTCCAATTGTGATTATCAGGGTTCACGATATCCACTATATTCAGATCGGAGTCATAGATGGTCGCCATGTCCGGCATCCGACTCAAGAGTTCCATCATTTTGGTATTTGCCGTCTTGTAAGCGTCTTCCTTTCGTTTCCTGTAATTTAAGATACCAATAAAAATAACCACCATCAAAATAACCAAACAGACAAACAGGATCACTTCTACCGGATGTTCTTGCCATAATGAAGGTTCTTCGTTATAGAACACCGTATTTTCAGGCAACAACGAGGGGTCGATCCCTGAAGCTACGAGCGTCGGATAGTTGATATAGTAATTGGGAAGTGAAGGAGTGAACTGAAAAGCCGGACTATTTTCGAATCCTTTCGTCAGAACACAATGAGTCAGCAATGCCAAGTCCTTACCCAAATCCTCTCCGGAAATAAAATAGCCACCAATGTAATTCATGTTCGACGTGCCCTGATCCAAAACCTGATAAACCGGCTTGGACGTATAACGTGCCAGCTCATTGTGGAGCATCGAATGTGCATGGGGATATTGAAGGGCATCGGTATACCATCCCGCCGATAAGATGGCATAGGAATCATCCATACAGGCAATCGAATCGAGTAGTTGGGGAGTAGACAGCTTACAGCCATCCATATAGCGAAGGTCGAGCGAATCGATCTGCTCGAAAAGATCGTTGATATAAGACTCGAAAAACGCCATATTATAACGATTGTCATAACAAAACGCCACTTTGCGGATATGTGGCTGAAGTTGTTTTATCAGCGACAGGTTCTCAATGACAAAATCCTTATAGGAATATCCCGTTATTCTGAAATCGCCGAACGACTCTTTCATCGGCATCATATCGGCAACCGAAAACAGCTTCTTGTCTTTATTCTCATAATCAATGAAGGCTCCTTTCACATAACCCAACACGACAGGAATCTCATGCCAGCTATCCACACAAGTGACCCGATAGGAAGACCAAGCCTCATTGCCTAGCAGCACGACCACATCCGGCTTTACCTTATAGGCAGCAAAAAGCTGCCGCATCCATCCTACCCAGGTTTCAAAGACGGGAGAAGCCTCGCAGTCCATATACTCAACAAATATTTTCGCTTCCGAATCTACCTGCATCTGATCTATGAAAGACGCAATCAGATGGTTTCCCTCTTCCTTGATCGGAGAATAAGAGCTAATGACCAAAACCTTCTGACCATTGCCGCTTGTCGTCCTTGCCTCCACAGGGAAAAGAGAAAGAGTAAAAACAAATAAAATTATCAGCAGTTCGTCGATTATCAACTTGCCATTTAGCATCATTATCCCGTTGTTATTAGACTATACCTGCAAATGTACAGCATTTTTTCATTTCAAGAACCTAATATGCTTGTATTTGAGCCACATTATGGCAAAAACGTCCCATTAGCCAGGATACGATCATTGACATCAAGCCAATGCTAAGACGGATAATAAGGGAGTGTCAACCAGAAAATCGAGCATTTTTTCTTCTGACTTAACTTTGAGCTCCCCCCAAGCATTCGACGACCATCTGAGAAGATGCTGTTCAAAAATTACCCACACATCCTTCCTGACACATAGGCACATCGACTTGAATAGCTTTACTTTATTACAGTATAAAGTTACCCTACTACATACCTGGCATTCTTCCCCATCAATCGATAAATGGAAGCTACGATCAACCAGGAAATGGCAAATGCGACAACCGCGGCGGCAGGTATCTGTAAAGCCACCGGTACATGCAAGGCACGCATCAGAACGACACCCGGACCGGTAAAGAAATAATGCACCATATAGATTCCGAACCCACAAGTCGTCAGGTTTGCCAGCAAACTCTTGATCTTTTCGGATCGCACATCCACCTTTTTCATCAATAGGAAAACGGGGACCGTCATCATCACGACGTTAAGAGAACAATAGGTAAAGAAAAGTTCCAGCAATTCTTCGCTGTATTCCGGCAGAGCGGTTACATAGCGGAAACCGAAAAAAGTTACGACATAGCCGATCAAAAACATCGGGATCCCGGCCAACAAGATTTTATTCAGACTCCAGTCGTGATTGCGCAGGTAATGTCCTAAAAGCAGATAGCCGTTGAACCCGGCAAAATAATACAACATATTGAAGGAGTTCCAGGAACAGCCTCCCCATACATAAGGTGAAACGAACTGATAGTAATAAGGCAACAGTGTCGACACGCCCCAGGCCAGCAAAAACCATAGCTTGGCCTTTTCAGAGGCTTTTTCCACCCAGGCAGAGAAAACAGGCAAGTACAAGTATAACCCGATCAATAGATAGATATACCACATATGCACATCTACAATCGAGAAATTCAATGGGATCTCCGCAATATATCTCAAGGAAACATCCAATGACTGACGAGCCACTTCTTCGCCCGAATAGGGAAAAAAGTCCAAGATCACCTCCGGTGACAAGCCTAGCTGTCCGGTTATCCAAGGGAACAGGTTATAAAGCACAGACCAAATCAGGAAAGGCCAAAAGACACGGCTGATCCTTTTTTTATAAAAGACGGAAGTATCGTCCTTCAATGGCAACAGCAAGGCTCCCGTAATCATCACAAACAGGGGGACACAAGGACGGAGAAACGATCCATAAGCTGCTCCCCAGAACTTAATCTGATCGATATTAGCTGGTGGTTCACCCGGATAAAAGTTAAACGGATCTGCACTATGGCAACAAACCACGGTAAACATGGCAACAAAACGTACCACATCCAGCCAAACAACATGCGATCGGCCAATTGCCGAATTCTGACTCTTCATCATAATATTAGCATCTTACTAAGTTTATATTCCAAGCTAAGAACCGCCCGCCGTGCAAACGGAACCAGAAAAGCTTTCATTGCTTTATCAAACTATTAAAGGATTTGTCCGCTCTATAAAAGAGAAAATCCTGACAATCAATATTGTCAGGATCTCTTGTACCCAGACCTGATACAAACCATAGAAATCACAGGAAAACAAAAAGAGTTTATTCTACTCATTATCAACCATTTGCACATCTCCTGTTTTCTCCATTTTTGCCCTATTTTGCCCGTTTTCTGTTATTCAGTACACTTTTAGTACACTTTGAAATATCATTTTCTTTTGCACCTTTGCAATATCGGAAAACAAAAGAAAATCAACTATTTAGTGTAATTACCCGGTTACGGTACCTAAATCGGGATAAAACCTCTAAACAATGGCAAAGTTAGAAAATAAAACGAAAGAGAACCCCAAGTTGGAGCAAAATAAGCTCTCAGACGGTAGAATAAGCCTTTACTTAGAGTATTATTTAGGTAGAGAGGAAAAGCCCGTATTGGATGAAAACGGTAATCAGGTGTATTACGAAAGTGGTAAGATGCAAGGAAGGCCAAAGTTCGCTATCAAGCATCACAGGCGAAAAGAAAACCTCAGTTTGTATCTGATAGAAAAGCCCCGTACTCCTGCGGAACGCCAGCAAAACAAGGAAACATTGGAACTTGCCGTAAGGATACGTGCCGAGCGTGAACAGGAGTTCAAGGAAAGCATGTTGGGCTATCGCCTGAAAAAAGACCGGAACGTGAATTTCTTGGATTATTTTCAAGCCTATATCAATGACTATACCAAGAAAGACATTCGGATGGTGCAAATCGCCCTAAGCCGTTTCAAGGACTTTTTGAAGGAGCATTACCCGATGCACGAGTTCGGCATCAAGCCGGAACTTATCACGAAGGACATGATGGAACAGTTCGTAGCTTATCTGCAATCCCGGAGCGTGGGCGAAGGGGCTAAAAGCATCTTCCAGCGTTTCAAGAAGGTTATCCACTATGCGATTGACCACGATGTGATGCTGAAAGACCCCTGTAAAGGCGTTACCTGCAAGGCGGATAGCCAGATACTACGCAAGGACGTGCTTTCGCCGGAAGAAATCCAGCGGTTGATTGCGTGCCATTATGACAACGAGAACCCCAACGTAAGGCGTGCGTTTATCTTTTGCCTGTATTGCGGCTTGCGCTTCTGTGATGTGAAAGACCTTACCTATAAGAATATCGACTACGCTAATAAGCTGCTAAAATTTGAGCAGAACAAGACTAAAGGTC
>ERZ857801.1753-NODE-1753-length-21148-cov-5.244678_pt1 | contig 21148 bp, 23 predicted proteins | sample MGYA00519762_ERZ857801 | MGnify/ENA primary metagenome ERZ857801 (study PRJEB31778, sample SAMEA3449368) | human gut metagenome | biome: human gut; feature: human-associated habitat; material: faeces | place: United Kingdom | collected 2010/2012 ...
TCGCCGATAATATCCACGATATTGGCGGCGGCGTAAATGCGGTCTACTGTTTCCCTGTCGATCATGTTTGCAAAGATAGCAATAATTCCCCAACCCTTGGCGGGGTGCAAAAAGATTTTGCCCGGCGGAGAGGGTCAGTACCCGGCATTGCGGATGATGTCCAGTTCGGCACGTATGTTATCGTTCATATCGCGGAACATCATCAGGTAGGCGGGAATCGAGCCGCGGGTTATGAGCCCCGCGCAAAGCGTGTCCTCCATCAGGCGGCGGAAGCGGCATTCCAGCCTTTCGTGCGGCGAAGTTCCCCGGTAACTCCAGTCGAGCCTGCCGCTCTCGTACAGGTGCTGTTTCGCCCCTATGACATTGGCTACCATCTTGTCCTGCTGCCGCCAGAAGGTCGTGATGACATTGCCGATTTTAGTGACCGATTCGACGACTTCGGGTTCATGCACCGCGCTCAGCGCCCCCGAAACTTCGAGTATCTTCATCCCGACGGGCGAATAAACATCCCCGCGCACGGAGAAGAACATGCCCAGGGCATAACGAAGCGTATCTTCGGGGATTTCCGCCAATTCCTTCCTGGCGTATGCGACGGCACATTTCCGCAGGGCACTCATCCCCGCCGTATAATCATCGAGCAGCCCCTCCGAAATTTTGAGATGCCGCTCCACGTCGATCTTGAACAGTCCGACGATCTCCCGGGCATCCTGCCGTTTCTGGTAGTTCGTAATAAGCCGCTCGCCCCCGAACGTGATGACGATACCCAGGATCACGGCCAGAAAATTGGGCCAGAACGACTTCCAGCCTTCGCTTTTAAATAGCTTCATACGTTAAGACGATTTACCGGCACAAAGATATACAATATTACCGAATTACCGAAGATATGGCGTGGCGGGACAATTTTAACTGTCCCCGGTACGTTTCCGAAACAGACGCACCATCCCCGGCCAAACCGGGGCGGCATTTCACCATACCGTTTTTTTTACCTACTTTTGCACCATGGATTTCAAGTTGGTATCGGATTACGCCCCGATGGGCGACCAGCCGGAAGCGATCGAACAGCTCGTCGGCTCGATCCGCCACGGCTCCAAACATAACACCCTGCTGGGCGTCACCGGTTCGGGAAAGACCTTCACCGTGGCCAACGTCGTCGCGCAGCTGAACCGGCCGACGCTGGTCCTGAGCCACAACAAGACCCTAGCAGCGCAGCTTTACGGCGAATTCAGGAACTTCTTTCCCGAAAACGCCGTGGAGTATTTCGTCTCCTACTACGATTACTACCAGCCGGAGGCCTACCTGCCTTCGACGGACACCTATATCGAAAAAGACCTTTCGATCAACGCCGAGATCGAGAAACTGCGCCTGCGCACCGTAGCCACGCTGCTGTCGGGGCGCCGCGACGTGATCGTCGTATCGAGCGTATCGTGCCTCTACGGCGCAGGCAACCCGGCGGATTTCCATGCCACGGCCATCAACATCCGGGTCGGGCAGGTCGTCAGCTACAAGCATTTCCTCTACAAGCTGGTCGAAGCGCTCTACACCCGCACCGAACGCGACCTGGAACCGGCGACGTTTCGCGTCAACGGCGACACGGTGGACATCATGGCGGCCTTCGGCGAGTTCGGCAGCCAGTGCTTCCGCGTAATGTTCTACGACAACGAGGTCGAGGCCATCCAGACCATCGACCCCGCGACGGGGCAGCGTATCCACACGCTCGACAACCTGACGCTCTACCCCACGAGCCTCTTCGTAACCACCAAGGAGCGCATCAACTGCGCCGTACAACAGATATACCTGGATCTGGGTAGGCAGATCGAATTCTTCGAGCGTGCCGGACGCACGACGGAGGCGCAGCGTATCAAACAGCGCGTGGAATACGACGTCGAGATGATCAAGGAGCTGGGGTACTGCCCCGGCATCGAAAACTACTCGCGTTATTTCGACGGCCGCGCCGAGGGCACGCGCCCCTTCTGCCTGATCGACTATTTCCCGAAGGACTACCTGATGGTCGTGGACGAGAGCCACGTCACCCTGCCGCAGGTCCACGCCATGTTCGGCGGCGACCGCGCCCGCAAGGAGAACCTCGTGGAGTACGGCTTCCGCCTCCCGGCGGCCAAGGACAACCGCCCGTTGACCTTCTCGGAGTTCGAACAGTTGCAGGGCACGTCGATCTACGTGAGCGCCACGCCCGCGGACTACGAGCTGATGAAGAGCGAAGGCGTGATCGTCGAACAGCTGATCCGCCCCACGGGGCTGGTGGACCCGCCGCTGGAGGTGCGCGTGACGCTGAACCAGATCGACGACCTGATCGGGGAGATCGACAAGCGCGTGAAGAACGACGACAAGGTGCTCGTGACGACCATCACCAAACGCATGGCCGAGGAGCTTTCGAAATACTTCGACCGCGTGGGCGTACGCAACCGCTACATCCACTCGGACGTCGACACGCTGGAGCGCATCCAGATTCTCGAAGACCTGCGGGCCGGGATGTTCGACGTGCTGGTAGGCGTGAACCTGCTGCGCGAGGGACTCGACCTGCCGGAGGTGGCGCTCGTGGCGATCCTCGACGCCGACAAGGAGGGATTCCTGCGCAACGTCCGGTCGCTCACGCAGATCGCCGGACGCGCCGCGCGCCACTCGCAGGGCAACGTGATCCTCTACGCCGACACCTGCACCGACTCGATGCGCTACGCCATCGAGCAGAGCAACCGCCGCCGCGAGAAGCAGGTGCGCTACAACATGGAGCACGAAATGCTGCCGCGGCAGGCGCAGAAGAGCGGCTCGGGACAGAGCGCGCTGCTGGCGGGCCGCGTCGACACGTCGGAGGTCAACATGACGGCCTACCCCATCGCCGAAGACCACTACGCGGCGGCGGCCGACGTACAGAAAAACTACACGGCCAGCGAGAACATCGACGCGCTGATCGACAAGGCCCGCGAGGAGATGGAACGCGCGGCCAAATCGCTGGACTTCCTCGCCGCGGCGAAATTCCGCGACCGGATGTACGAACTCCAGAAACTGCGGGAGGAGAACCGGAATCAGAATTCACAATTCACAATTCACAATTCATAATCGGGCATTCTGCAAAAATCGGCCTGAAAGTCCGCTCCCGACGACACGAAAAGTCGTTCGGCTATGAATGGAATTCAGATTCTTGTCTATTCCGGTTTTTCCGCGTGGCGGAAGGTGAAATATTTGGCTGCGAGGAAACTGTAAACCGTCGTCAGCAGCGTCGTGACCATCTTCGCCGGCGTGGGCCACACGCCGCAGACTTCCACGAAGAACTTCAGCCCCGCATAGGTCAGCAGCACCGACCCCGCCACCGAAAGCAGGTAGCGCAGAAGCTGCGTCCCGGCCCCGATCGGCGACCGGCGGAACGCCACGTAACGGTTGAGCCAGAAGCCCACGAAGAAGGTGAACGGAAAGACGAGAATCATCGCCGCGATGTGCGGGGAGACGACCACGAATCCCAGGTCGACGTAGCGGTGCGCCACGATGAAATTGTAAAAGAGGAAATAGCAGACGGGATCGAACAGGATGTAGGTCACACCGCCGCAGACCACGTAACGGAACACCTGCCGGGGCAGGACCGCGGCGACGGGCCGGATGTAAAACCAGTCGATCGCCCGGATTATCAACTCCGCAAGGGCCATCAGCGGGCGGTGTAGGTCCACATGTCGGGGAAACGCCCGTCCTGCACGCGGATGAACTGCGCACAGGCTCCGGCATCGTCCGACGAGAAGGGCGAAACCATGAATTTCCCCCCGAAACGGTAAATCCGGCAACGGAGCGCCGACTCCCTGGCCTCGGTCTCCCGCACGGCGCGCCGGGCGTTCTCTTCGGTGCTGAAAACCCCCAGCACGACATAGTGGCGGCCCGAAAGCAACGCCGTCGGGGCGTCCTGCTCCTGCGCCGGATGCGTTTCGGCGATCTCCGGTTCCGGGGCTGCGTCGGGAACGGAAGCCCCCGAAGCCGCGCCCCCCGCCTGCGCAGCGGACTCCCCGGCCACAGACCGTTCCGTCGGAGGAGCCTCGACCAAAGCATCGGGCGCTTCGACGGTCCCGAGGCTGTCGGGCGCAGCGGGAATCTCCGTCACGGCCGCCGCTTCCGGCGCCTCCGGATAGAGCAGCAGGAACTCCCGCCCGCCGTAGACCGCCGCAATCCCGATTGCCGCGATGCCGACCCACAGCGGCCAGTCGAAACGACGCTGCACACGAACCCGCACGGGTTCGCGCCCCTGCGGATTCAGCCGGAGGTCGAACGCCTCGTCGGGGATAAAATTCTTGAATTTCAACTCTCCGACGCCCTCGACGGTCAGCAGGTCGGCCCGGTGCACCCGGGCGATCCAGCGGTCGTAAACGGCCTGCGCCTCGGCTTCGGGATTTTCGTATCCGCCGGCCTCACGCATGACGCGGGCAATCTCGTCGACCAGCGACACGCCCCGCTGCTGCGAGGTGAAGGCCACCGTGCGGCTCGGCGGCAGTACGGTTCGCCGGTTGAGCCGCCTGGCTCCCTGCCGCTCGGTGTAGAGCGAGCCTACGCCGGGCAGAAAAATCTCCCCGCCGCCGGCCAGCAGGTTGCCGACAAGCCTGCCGATCTGCTCTTCCATCGGGTTCGCGTTCATTTTTTCTTCTTTTTAGGCGTTGCGGCCGGGGCTTTCGGCACCGGGGCCGGAACGGTTCCGGGCCGGGTCGCGCCCCGCCAGATCATATAGATTCCCAGCAGGATGAAGGGAATGCTGAGCCACTGGCCCATGTCCAAAGCCCAGCCCACTTCGAAAGGCTCCTGCTCGGTTTTGATGTACTCGATGAAAAAGCGCGTGAGGAACGTACCGATCAGGCCGATTCCGAACAGAATGCCCGGACGGCGGCGCGCAATGTCCCTCCTGTAATAGAGCCAGCAAAGGATGCCGAAAGTCGCCAGGTAGCAGAGCGCCTCGTAAATCTGCGTCGGGTGCACCGCCGCAGGGGCGAACTCGGCCACCCACTTGTGCGAACGGACGAACTCGAAGCCCCACGGCAGGGTCGTCGCCTGGCCGAAAATCTCCGAGTTGAACAGGTTGCCCAACCGCACGATCGCACCGCCGATGCCCACCGGAATCATAATGCGGTCCAGCGACCAAATATAAGGCAGTTTGTTGCGGCGCGAGAAGAGCCACAACCCGATCAGCAGGCCTATGGCCGCGCCGTGGCTGGCCATTCCTCCGTCGCGGAATCCCGTGATGATGGTCCACGGCTTCGAAAGGTATTCCATCGTGTCGTAGAACAGACAGTGGCCGAGCCGCGCGCCGAGGATCGTGGCGAGTGTTCCGTAAATGAAAATCGACTCCGAGACCTTTGCGGGAAGTCCTTCTCGATTGACGAAGTTATCGAAGAATTTCGCGCCGATCAGAATGGCCAGCGCCCACATCAGCCCATAATAACGGATGTCGAGCGACCCGATGCTGAACAGCACCGGATCGAAATTCCAGACAACGGAAAGAGGTTGTAGAATCATTTATTTAAGTTGTTTCTTTATTATTCAGCCCCGATTCCTTTTCGGGCGGTCACAGTCGCCGCCTCCGGCGTCGCATTCGAATCTGCCACCCCGCCCCTCTTTCGGGGAGGGAGACGGCGTACGCCCCGCGCCTCTCGTCCGAAAGCCGTCTCTCAAACGACCCACGTAAAGGACTTGTCGCGACGCAACCGGAATTCAGACCGAAATGCTAACGGATCTTACTCCGGATTTCGTACATTCTATTTCATCTCCTGCAAATTCACCTTCTTCAGCGTGAAGGAGAACGTGCTGCCCACGCCGAGTTCGCTGCGGACCGTGATCCGTTCGCCGTGCGCTTCGACGATATGTTTGACGATGGCCAGCCCGAGTCCCGTGCCGCCCTGCTCCCGCGACCGCCCCTTGTCCGTACGGTAGAAGCGTTCGAACACACGCGGCAGGTCCTCCTTGGCGATGCCCGAACCGTTATCCTCCACCTCGATCAGAATTTTGTCCAGCATGTCGCGGAAGCGGATGCGGGTCTGCCCGCCCTCCTTGCCGTAGCGGATCGAGTTGATGATCAGGTTGACGAACACCTGCCCGATGTAGTGTTTGTCGGCCAGCACCCAGAAGGGCGAAGGCAGGTTGTCGGTCCCCTTGACCGAAATCCGGATCTCCTTCCTGTCGGCCTCCATCTCGGCCTGCTCGGCGATCTCCTTGGCCAGCGCCACCACGTCGAATCGCTCCAGATTGAGCTTGTTCATGCTGCTTTCGAGTTTCGAAATGGTGTCGAGGTCGTTGACGATGTTGATCAGACGGTCGATGCTCTTCTCGGCGCGTTCGAGGTATTTGCGGTTGATCAGTTCGTCCTCCAGCCCTCCGTCCAGCAGCGTCGAAATATATCCCTGGATATTGAATATCGGGGTTTTCAGTTCGTGGGCCACGTTGCCCAGATATTGCTTGCGGAAGCACTCGGCCTCTTTCAGCCGGGCGATCTCCCGGTCGTTGGTGTCGGCCCAGGCCGTCAGCTCCTCGCCGATGTTCTCGACGCGCTTGTCCTTCAGTTCCGAGAAGATCTCGTTGGTGTGCACGTCGCGCGAAAGCACGATCGAATAGATCGGCTTGAGTTTGTAAGCCACGTACTTGCGGATGATGAACAGCGCCGCGAGCGCCACCACGACGAACACCCCGACCGACGTGCAGAGCGTGATCCACCATTCGATATGCTGTATAACCATACCCACGGCGACGATCGCCGTGGCGAGCAGGGCGATCCACAGCGACGCGCCCTCCTTTGTCTTGATGTGTACCATAGGCTTACTTCATGTAGTTTTGCATCAGCCGGGCGATGTATTTGCCGACGATGTCGAATTCGAGGTTCACGACCGAACCGACTTCGATGCGGCAAAAATTCGTGTGCTCGAAGGTGTAGGGAATGATCGCCACCCGGAAACTGCTCTCTTTCGAGTCGCAGACCGTGAGGCTCACGCCGTTGACCGTCACCGAACCTTTCTCGACCGTGCAGAGTCCGGCGCCCTGCGGCTCGTACTCGAAGGTGAAGTACCAGCTTCCGTCGGCATCCTCCTTCGCCGTGCAGACCGCCGTCTGGTCGACGTGCCCCTGCACGATGTGGCCGTCGAGCAGCGCATCGGGCCGCATCGAACGCTCCACATTGACGATATCGCCGACCTGCAACTGGCCCAGATTGCTGCGCAGCAGCGTCTCTTTCATTGCCGTTACGGAGTAGGTATCCTCCGTAATATCCACCACGGTCAGGCATACGCCGTTGTGGGCAATGCTCTGATCGATCTTCAACTCCCCGCAAAAATCCGCACGAAAAGTGAAGGTCTTATTTTGTTGTTCGATACGGATATCGGTGAGCGTCACCGTTCTTTCCACGATTCCTGAAAACATAATTCGATTTTAGATTTTAATTTCCAACTTGCCCACGACCTGATATACCTGCTCGATATCGGAAGCCTTGACGAAAATATCGTCGAAATTTTCCCGGTCCGCAGCAACCAACCGCCATTCGGAATCCCGCTCCGAAGTGCGAACTATCCGCAAAGTTATGATTTTTTGACAGACAACATTTTTGATGGTGGGATGAATATTTTTATAAACCGTCATTTGGCGTCGGCAAATAAACCTTTTCAGCGCCTTCACCGCCATAATTTTTTCGAAATTATTTACGTTTTGAAAGGGGAATGTATCCAGAATATCAATAATTCTGAGAAATTTGTATTAAAAGAGGGGAGTTTGTGCGTCATGAATCCTATGGTAAAACATAATATATTTATAGAAAATGACGACAACTGTGTGATTAATATTTTGATAAAAGCTAATTTATACTATTCTACTTTTCTTACACTTCTTAATTCTGAACAAAATATGAGCAGCTTTTTTATGAGTTATATTCTTTCGCAAAATATGGAAAGCAATTATCAGATTTTTGAAATAGAATCAAATGATACGATAAAAAATACAGTTTTTTATGTTATTTCTGAGTATTTAAAAAAAGAAAATTATTATGAAACGGTTATCGCGAGCCAACTCATCAGTCTTTTTTCACTGGTAAACAGAGAACATGAAAAAATTATTTCCAGTAATATTTTCAAAAACAAAACGGATTTGAAACTGGCTGCGTTATTTCAGTATCTCAGCCGCAATTATAAAAGTGCGACACTTGAATCTACGGCTGAGTATCTGCATTTTAGCCCTAATTATCTGTCTGCCTATATTAAAAAACATACTGGCAAAACTTTCCGCTATATTCTGGAACAGATTAAACTTAGCTATGCTTCAAATTTTTTATTGAATACAAATATGTCTGTCTATTCAATATCTGAAATTCTTGGTTTTAAACAACCATGTAATTTTTACGCTCTGATTCAAAAGTATTACCACATGACACCTACGGATTACCGAAAGCATTTATCATAATTGATATAAGAGCAGGAGCGATTTTATACAAGTTCCACATTCTTTTTGATTGTCTCTCGGATGATATTTTCTACATAGTCCCCGATATGCCGCTTTGTCTCTTTATCCAGTTCGTTTGGATATATGGGCTTTCCATATTCAATGACGACATGGACTTTTCTGATTTTGGGAAATTGATTTTCAAATATAGCAGCAGTGTTGTTCATAGAAATCGGTATAATAGCACATCCTGTCTTGGTGGCGATTTTAAAGGCGCCGTCTTTAAAAGGAAGCATGCTTAATTCTTCCCCTTTATTTCTTGTACCCTCCGGAAAGATACAGATAGAAATTCCTTTTTTAATATAGTCGATTGCAGTCAGTATAGTTTTCAGCCCTTCCTTTGGATTTTCCCTGTCCAGAAACAGGCAGTATACAAAACGCATCCAGGTAGAGAGCAGAGGAATGTGCTCCATCTCTTTTTTAGCCACATATCCGGTGAGGCGCCTGCAGCGGCTGTATGTCAACAGAATGTCGAAGAAGCTCCTGTGGTTGCCGACAAAGAGTACCGGCTCATCGGGAATATTTTCTTCTCCGATAATGGTTGCTTTAACGGAAGTCATTTTCAGGATAATTTTAAAGCCGAGCTGTACGATACGCAGGGAACTATAGTCTCTCTTTTCACGACTAAACTTTCCAATGATCCATTCTGCCAGAAATACAGGAATGGACAAAATAAGATAAAGCACAAGGAAAATAACAATACATATAAAACGAAACATTCGGTGAACCCTCTTTTCTTTAGAAATGTCACATGTAAAACAATAGTAACGTAAATACAGCCGTATTTCAAGCGTAATTTACGCTGAAAAGCTGAATAAATACGGATGGATATGGAGGCTTGCCATTTAGATAATTCATTTTCTGTCCGAACTATAATAAAATTATATTATGATAAAATAAATAAATATAATTTTACATTATGATATATGAAGGTATAATGAAAGTCAGAAAGATAAAAGATATGGAAGAACAGGAAAATAACGGAAAGGATGAGGATGATGTACGATATTATTATAATAGGAGCAGGGCCGGCAGGTATCAGCGCAGGTATTTACGCAGTGAGTCGCGGCAAAAGGACGCTGATTCTGGAAAAGGAAGCGGTAGGTGGAATCATCGGAAAGGTATCGGTAGTTACACACTATGCTGCCTTGCTTCCCGAAGAGACAGGAATTACCTTTGCAAAGCGTATGGAAAAACAAGCTTTAGACGCGGGGGTAGAGATTCTCTATGAAAATGTAACAAAGGTAGAACTTAAGGGAGCAGTAAAGAAAATTTATACAGAAAAGGGAAACTACGAAACGGCGAAAGTGATTCTTGCAAACGGCAGTACGCCGCGAAAACTCAATATTCCGGGAGAGGCAGAGCTGGCAGGTAAAGGAATCGGCATGAATGCTGCGAAATGTGGAAAAAATTATACCGGAAAAAATATATATGTTGTAGGCGGAGCAGACGGCGCTGTAAAAGAAGCTTTGTACCTGGCACAGTTTGCAAAAAACCTGACGATTCTTCACTTTGAGGATTCGCTTGGATGTATTCCGGAATTTTTAAACAGAGTAAAAGAAATGCCGAATATTTGTGTGCGCACAGGGTATCGGTTAAAAGCAGTGTATGGCGCGAGTCATGTAGAAAAGCTGGAAATAGAGCGCGAGAAAGACGGGAAAACGGAAATGATAGAAGATGACGGATGCGGAATCTTTATCTATGCCGGATCGACACCGAATACAGAATTGTATAATGGACTTGAGCTGATAGATGGATATATAGTGACAGATGAAAAAATGCGTACGAATCTGTCGGGAGTATATGCTGCCGGAGATATACGTGTAAAACAAGTGCGTCAGGCTGCGACGGCTGTTGCAGACGGTGCGGTTGCGGCAATTAACGCTGCGATGGAATAGGTAAACGACCGTATTATGTAAAGACATAGTACGGTTTTTTATGCTATATTCCTGAAATGTATCAAAGAGTGAGTGTGAAGGCTAGAACAGCAAAAAAGCAAAGTGAGGATATACAATAAATTCTACACCTGTGGTATACTAGTTCTACCAAGTTTAAAGCTTTTTCTGGATGTCTTATACGAACAATGGAGGGAATGATGACGGAACAGGAATAATATAGAAAAAGACAGATAAAAAGAAGAAATAAAAAATAGTTGTGACTTGCGCTGTGGTCAATCGAATGTCTGGATATTTATGAAAGAAAATGTTTATTATGGAAAGAGAGGAGATGTTTAAATGAGTGAACAGAAGAAAAAGATTAATTTTACAGTTGCCTGTGTAAATGAATTTGCTCAAAAGTATAACTTAGGTGTTCAAGAGGCGTTTCGCTATCTCTTTCAATTTAAAGGCATTGCATTTATCAAAGAAAATTATGATATTGAACATACGTTAGATTTTGAAACAGTACTAGAAGATTTAGGAACTCTGTGTCGAAAAAATGGAGGTATGCTATGAAATTATATCATGGGAGTAATATAGTGATAGATAACATAAATTTAGCAATGTGCAGACCATATAAAGATTTCGGAAAAGGTTTTTATTTGACAGATATTGAGGAACAGGCGGGAAAAATGGCGGTAAGAGTGTCTAAAATTTATGGGGGAGTTCCTATTGTGAATACCTTTGAAATAGAAGATGATTTTAGAGAATTAACAAATATTAAGATTAAAGATTTTGGAACTTATACAACAGCGGAATGGGCAAAATTTGTAATGAATAACCGGAACAGAGCATTTATAGATGAGAAAGATGTTTTGTGCAATAAAGATAACAAATATGATATTGTTATTGGACCTGTTGCAGATGATAATATGGCGTTATTATTCCGGCAATATGAAAATGAAATGATTGATTTTGATACATTGCTAAAAGGAATGATATATAAGAAAACGTCTTCTCAATATTCTTTTCATACTGAAAAAAGTATTAAACTTTTACGAAAGGTGGTTGATTAAAATGTGTAAGCAGAGCCAGTTGATTGAATATATGATACAGGATATTGTGGATATGATTACTACGGATCAGAAAATAGAATACGATGAAGCTATGAATAGATTTTATAATTCAGAAATTTTTGAAAAGCTCCAGGATAAAGAAACGGGATTATATTTAGAAAGTCCAGAATATGTATATGATCTTTTTAAAGATGAGATGAACTTTGGACATATCATCCAAGCGGAGATATAAAATCCCTAAATTTAGAACTGATATTTAATAAAAGTAGTATATGAGTATAATTTTTATATATTAGATTATCTTTTTAGTAGCGTAAACACTAAAGAAGAGAAGAAATGATTGGGAACAGCATAAGTCATATAGTTGTTCCACTGTAAATCATGCGCTTACAAGACACTGCAGAGTGTGCGGTATATTTGAAATTTCTATTCATGGACTTGGGCATACACATACAACACTTTTGACTACATTCTCTTTGCTTGGAGTTACTGTTTTATATTATTGAGTTTGGGAATATTGTATTATTTGTCAAATTAATAAATGACAATACACGTAAAAATGTGTGATATGACAATAAAATCGTTTTTGTCGTCAGTTTTATGTAAGAGTGTACACACTCTTCTAAATCATGTAATCGAATCTATTTTTTCTTTATAATTTTAATCCATGTTCACATTAAAAAAACAAGCCAATAATAAATAGCGTCACAAAGAGTACTGAGCCTATTGAAGTAAGACGTAATCCCTACTTGTAATACTTGAATTTTTTATCGCTAACCAATGCCCAGATTTCTTTACCACATTTTCAAACACCCCTAACTTCAACCAACTAGAATATTGAGCTTGGATACATAAAATGTTGTATGCTTCTTCATACATATTAAAATACATATATATGTCAACGAGATAGCAGTCTAAATCTATTTGAACTTGCAGTTTTAACTTTCCAAGTTCTTCTCCTAACTCATACATTTTTGAGATAAGTTCAAACCAATATTCTTTTCCACATTCCTTTATCAAATTGCTCTTGCAGAATGTATTTGAAAAAATACTCATATATACAGAATATGCTTTTTCTCTGTTCTGTTTTTCTTTGCGATTAATATCTGTTTGTTTTAGTCCATACTCCTGAATCTCCAATTTCTGAATGTGTAGATTCATCAATGAATATTTCACAAGGGGGGGGACTAAGCTACAATAACGGTTGGCATAATTCGTTGTTGAACTGACCCAAACGCTCCCTGTTTCATTTTCGGCCGTTTGGTCACTTTCTTTTCCTCGCATTCCAACCTTTGTAATCATAACTGCACCTGTACAAATACCGACACCGCAACCAATACAAATATCCATTGATTTTTTCAAAGCAGGATTTAAGCAATAATCAATCAACGTATGAATATATCTGGCTGCTTTTATTTCTTTGCATGATGATAAAATAATTTGGTCGTCTTCATTGCTATCCTGAAAAACCCCCATAATTCCGTCACCGGCAAGCTGCCGTGTATATCCTCCCGAATACCGAATTGCTTGAATAACGATACGAATAAATGAGCGATAAACTTTCACCATTTTTTAGATTTCAATTTATCTGTTAAGTCGGTAGACTTTCTCATATCCACAAACAGAACAGACAGGTTTCCCTTAAACACTTTGTTAGAATCTGTTATATCATTAAGCGGTGGCAATATGTCTATTATTTCTATTTCTTCAACAGGAAGTCTCAAAATTTTGTTGATAGTATTACTTACTACTTCAAATTCCGATGATGGGATAGATGATTCTTCCATAAGCACAACCTCCTCTAACTTTTAAAATCCTTTAGCATTTGCTGTAATAGTTGAGATTGTAAATATTCATTTCTAAATGCATCCATATTATATCCTTCTAAATCCGGAAAATAGGGCAGTCGATTGGTAAATTCGTCAATATTATATTTTTTAAAATTGGCTATGACGAAATCATTAAATTTCATTCTTTCATATTCAGATTCAAAAACAAGTATACATTCCATAAATCTTTGTCTTGCAGTAAGTTCCTCGTCCATATCATCAGTAATATAGAATAGATGAATTCTATGTTCGATTGAACCTTTAACGAAATACTTATATAAAATATCCCAATGGTGATAGCTTTCTTTATATAAAGAAATTCCGCCTGTTTCTGGGGTAGATGTAAAACACCTTCCACCGTCCAATGCGACCCCGCCCAAAGAATATAATAAGGTTTGATGATAATAAATGTTTATATCGTACCATCGAGGGTGGAAATCGTATTGATTAAATAAATAGAACTCATAACCGTTTCGGCAATCGTCAGCTGATGTTTCTTCAAGTGTAAATTCGGGAGCATATTTATAAAACTTTTTCCCATCATCAGAACCTACCCAATCACAAGGAGTTTGTAATAACAACAATGCACGATCAAGAACGGGTGCGTCAATACCAAACCGTTTTTTCCAAAGCCTTTCGATTATATTTATATCGGCTGACGAGTTTTTAGGGGTGTTGGTATCCATTATCCGAGCATAAATGTTGTTGGCAAACACACCTTGATATTGTTCTGTTAAATAATAAGGCGTGTTACGATCATTCCTAATAACAATAACATCTATTTCGCTTTTTCTAAAAGAGAGTGACTGCACATATACCGTCGGGCGAATACCGCCAGCAAATTTTTTCTCTCGCAAAAAAACAACAATGTCCTGCGTTTTTCTTCTGTGTGGGTCACTTGTAATATCACAAATAGAATAATCGGTTTCTTCATCAACACCGATAATAATGAGTCCGTCGTGATTAGAAAGATTATTCGCCATACATATAATATCGTGTAATAAATCGGATTTATTTTTATGCCACTCTTTTTTGAAATCCCAATATTCACCCTCTTGTCGAAGTTCTAGAAGCCGCCCTATTTCAGTTTTAATTGAAAACACATCCATTTTATTCACCTTGTACTATACCTTAATATATCGTGTTGCCCTCGATTTGCCGACTCGTTTTATCGCACCGCTTTTTACCATAGCGCCAAGAACAGCTTCAACGGTAGTTGGACTTACATCAGGAAGAATTTTGCATATCTCCGCTTTGGAAAGCGGCGTTAGACTATTTAGTATCGTAGCTTCAATACGGGCTTTCTTTGTAATCTTTTTTCCGTGAACAACAGCGAAACGTTTATCAAGTTCCTTATAACACATATAAAGCATGGATAAAAAGTTTTCGATAAAAGGGAAATAACTGTTTTCACCGGATTCCCAACCATCCGAAGATTGACGGAGAGATTCATAATAATATGCTTTGTATTTATTGATCTGTTCTTCAAAGGACACATATTTTCCCGCATCAAACCCATTTTTATATAAAAGCAACAGAGAAAGCAGGCGTGACATTCTGCCATTGCCGTCTCGGAATGGATGTACGCAAAGAAAGTCCAAAATAATACAGGGAATCAACAAAAGCTGATTCACATTTGCATCGCTACGAGCCTCCATATATGCAAGTTCTAGTTGCTCCATTGCTTTCGGTGTTTCGGCTGCGGGAGTAGGGCGGAAACGAACTCGTCTATTGCCGTCAGAGTCTATCTCTAAAATTACATTGTCATCCGTTTTGTACTGACCGCCGTATTCATATCCAGCAAAAGACATCATCATTTCGTGCAAACGCAAAATATCACGACTTCTGAAATCGATATGTTCAAAGCCTAAATGAATTTCATTTAATGCGTCCCTATAACCTGCGATTTCTGCTTCGTTATGATTAAGAGGGGCACTATTTTGATTTACAATGGCAGCGATACGTTCGTCGCTTGTAACAATTCCTTCAATAGCATTAGAACTTTTAATAGATTGTACCTTTGCAACGGCTTCAAGTTCAGTAAAAATCTGCCTGTATTTGTCTTTTCGTACACCTGCCATGGTCTTCAGAGAAGATATGTTTGCAGTTAAGTTTACAAGATTCGCAGGCAACAGGCCGTTATTCAAAAAAGAATAATCAAATTTTCTCATATAGCTCCATCCTTTCTGCACATAATTGTACTATATTATATGCAGAAAAACAAGAATATGGACATATTTTCTGCATATAATATAGTGTAATTATATGCAGATAGTGTGTGCCATAATGCGGAAAGGCGATACAACATTGTTGGAACTCTAAACTATCAAGTCGAAATTATGCCGTTAATGAAACACCATCCTTTTTCGATAAATTTTTCGTCAAAGTTCAACTTGGAAAAGTAATTGAATAAATGACGATAAATGCTTACGCTGATAAATCAAAAAATCTTCCAACAGCAGGGTATAATCCTGCTGTTTTTTTAATATGATATTAGAGAAAATATGCCGCGGAGAATGGGGATGGGAAAGAAAACATATAGGAGCATATGGATTTTCTGCCTGGCGGCGCTATTTCTGACAGGCTGTATATCGAGGCCGCAGAAAACAGAAAAATTACAGGACCTTTCATTTACGGTTCTCGACAAGGAGGCGGTGCCGGAAGAACTGAAATCCATGATCGAAGAAAACAAATCACAGCCGTTTAAGCTTACCTATGCGGACCAGGGGCAGTTGTATATTGCACAGGGATATGGGGCACAGATGAAAACAGGGTACAGTGTAGAGGTTCTGGCGCTATATGAGACGAAGAATGCTGTTTATATACATACCAATCTGCTTGGACCAGAGAAAGGAGAAAAGACAAAAGAGATTACCACATTTCCTTATGTGGTCGTACAGCTTAAATATATAGAAAAAGAGGTCATTTTTGATTAAGGAGGAAAAGATGGAACTGATAAAAAAGCAGATACATTATAATCAGGAAGGAAAAAAGATTTTCGATCAGTTTGTGCTGGATGAAGATTATAACGTGCCGGATGCGAAGGAAGACGTGCGGCAAATTGTTCAAAATACAGGTACAGTGAAAGTAGAGGACATTCGGACTGTAGAAAACTATATCCGGATCACAGGGAAATTTTATTTTCAGATTTTATATTTAGCAGACTCTTTGGAGGCACGCCCAGCGGTACTGGAAGGGAAAATACCTTTTGAAGAAATGGTGTATGCGGAAAATGATGAAAATGAGAATTATTATATGGAAAATATCAGAAATGAATTTACAGTCACTATGGTCAATTCGAGAAAAATCAGTCTGAAGGCTATGGTTGAGATGGAGATAGGAAAAGAAAAGTTAGAAGACGAAGAGACGACGACAGATGTGGAGAGTACGGTTCCAATCTATAAAAAAATGAAGCCGGTGAATCTTCTGAAGCTTAATACGACTAAGAAAGATACATACAGGGTGAAAGAAGAGATTACCTTGCCCGGTACAAAAGAGAGTGTAGGCGTAATGCTCGTAACCCATGTAAGCAGCAGAAAGCTGGAAATCAGGCCGGAGATGGATGCGCTTCTGATAAGAGGGGAACTGCTGGTATTCTGTATGTATCTGTCAGAGGAAGAAAAGACAGACTGGATAGAACAAAGCGTTCCCTTCGAAGGACGGCTTGCTTGTGACGGAGTAGAGGAAGGGATGTATTATCATGTACAGCACACACTGGAGGATACATTGGTGGATGCCCGTATGGATGAAGATGGGGAAATGCGTATTCTGGGAATCGAAGGTACGATAAATCTGCGGCTGAATATTTACGAGGAAGAACAGATGGAACTACTTGCAGACATGTATTCACTGGAACAAAGATGTGAATTCCAGACACGTGAAGCAGTATATGAAGAATTACTGATGCAGAATCACTCGAAATGCAAAATTGGGGAGAGACTGGAACTGCCGGAGTTAAAAGACAATGTACTACAAATCTGCCACAGCGAAGGAAACATTCAGATAGAGCATATCGAAAGAACAGAAGGAGGACTACAGATCGAGGGGATTTTACATCTGTCATTTTTATATCTGCGTGCGGATGACAGTATGCCTTTTGGAAGCTGGCAAGGAATGGTGCCGTTTTCTTATCTGATGGAATGTGCAGGCGTTCCGGAAGCTGTAAGATACAATATGTCTTATCATGTAGAGCAGCTTTTAGTTACACTGGCGGGAAGTGAGGCAGTAGAAGTAAAAGCGGTGCTTGCATTTGATGCGTTTCTTCGAAAACCGGTTCCCATGCAAGTGATTACAGAGGCCAAGTTAACAGAGGTTCCTTTAGGGGAAATGGAAAACAGACCGGGAATTGTGGGATACATTGTAAAAGCAGGAGACGAATTGTGGGATTTGGCGAAAAAGTATATGACAACAGTGGAAGGAATCAAAGAGATAAATACATTGGAGACAGATACGATAAAACCGGGCGATAAATTGTTGATTTTTAAAGAAAATATGAGTATACTATAAGTATAATGTATACAAGATACAAGACATAAGATAAGACAATCTGAAGAATACAATATGGAGGACATACAATGAGGCAGCTCTCATTAAAAGCGCTTGCAAAAATTAATCTCGGGTTGGATGTACTTGGGAAAAGGGAAAATGGCTACCATGATGTGCGCATGATAATGCAGTCAGTTTACCTGTATGATGATGTGCATATAGAAAAGACAGAAGAAGAGGGAATCTCTCTGGAGACGAATCTGCATTTTCTTCCGACAGATGAAAGCAACATAGCCTATAAGGCGGCGAAGCTGCTGTCAGATGAATTCCATTTAAGGCAGGGAGTGAAGATTGCATTAGAGAAGCATATACCTGTGGCGGCAGGATTGGCAGGCGGCAGCTCCAACGCAGCAGCAGTGCTGTTTGGAATGAACCGCCTGTTTGATCTGCATTTAACGCAGGAAGAACTGATGGACAGGGGCGTGAAGCTTGGGGCGGATGTTCCGTATTGTATTATGCGCGGGACAGTGCTGGCTGAAGGAATCGGTGAGAAGCTGACGATGCTGCCGGCTATGCCGAAATGTACGGTTCTGATTGCCAAACCGCCTGTCAGTGTATCTACAAAAATGGTATATGAAGCTCTGGATGCAGAAATTATACAAAAACATCCAGATATTGACGGACTGATCCGCGGATTGGAGCATCAGGCACTTTATGAGATAGCTGCCTGTATGGGAAATGTCTTGGAGGATGTGACGATCCCCATGTATCCGGTTATTGAAGAGATCAAAAAAGAAATGAAGGCAGCAGGGGCATTAAATGCGATGATGAGTGGCAGCGGGCCAACGGTATTTGGTTTGTTTGAAAACCGGACAGACGCCCGGAAAGCACAGATACGAATCAGAGAGAAAGCACTGGCAAAGCAAGCGTTTGTGACAAATGTACATGGAGTAAGGAGGAAATAGGATGGAGCCGAATTTTGAAGTAACAATGAACGAATATCTTCCTTTGAGAGACGTCGTGTTTCAGACATTAAGACAGGCTATTTTGCGAGGAGAATTAAAGCCTGGCGAACGGCTGATGGAAATACAGCTTGCAAATAAACTGGGGGTAAGCAGGACACCTATCCGAGAAGCAATCCGGAAGCTGGAACTGGAAGGACTTGTGCTGATGATTCCCAGAAAGGGAGCAGAGGTAGCGGAGATCACAGAGAAAAACTTAAGAGATGTGCTGGAAGTGCGCTGCGCGCTTGAGGAATTGGCAGTACAGCTTGCATGTGACAGGATTGATAAACAAGGGATTCGAGATTTACAGCAAGCGGCAAAGAATTTTGAGTCGGTGCTGGACAGTGCGGATATAACGAAAATCGCGGAGGCGGACGTGGCATTCCATGATATTATCTATATGGCGACAGACAATAAGAGGCTGATTCAGCTTTTGAATAATTTAAGGGAGCAGATGTACCGCTATCGAATTGAATATCTGAAAAAGAAAGAGTACTATCCCAGGTTGCTGGCGGAACATCAGGATATTATTCAGGCGATCGCAAATGGAGAACGGGAACGGGCTACGAAAATCACCAGCCAGCATATTGATAACCAAGTGGAGACGGTTGCCGATACGATCCGGCACAAGTAAAAGAAAAAATAGATAAAGGACGTGTGTTTTTTGAATAAAGAGGGAAGAAACGTCCATACTCTCTGTATCAGTAAGATGGAGGGAGATACATATGGACAGAACATATATAGAAAAACACGCAAATCAGTTGGTATTTTTTCTGGCAATCTTTATTGCCACACTTGTTACTGCTGCGGCAGTCTGGAGAGTACAGACAGTAGCAGCGGCAGAACGCCAGGAACATTTGTCGCAGGAAGTCTTAAGATTTCATGTTGTGGCAAATAGTGACAGTAAGAGAGATCAGGCTTTGAAGATAAAAGTCAGGGACGCAGTGATGGACTGGATGGAAGAAGCATTGCCTCAGGAAATGGATGTAAAGCAGACAACCCAGTGGGTGCGGGAGCATACAGATGAGCTGGAGAAAATAAGTAAAAAGACTCTGGAAGAAAATGGTGCGGACGATACAGTAAGCGCTGCGGTGTGCACCTGTTACTTCCCAGATAAGACGTATGGAGATGTGACATTTCCGGCAGGAAACTATGAGGCGCTGCGGATAGAAATTGGAAATGCGAAAGGACATAACTGGTGGTGCGTACTGTATCCGAATCTTTGCTTCCTGGATACGACAAATGCAGTAGTGCCGGACGAAGGAAAGAAAAAATTAAAAAATGTACTTACAGAGGAGGAATATTCTCAGATTACAGCCGAATCAGAGTTTAAGATAAAATGGTTTTTCTGGGGAGACGATAAATGACAGAATTTTTGGTCAGACATTTTGTAAAAGATTATAAAGAGGTAGAGAAGGTGTCCGTGCGGACGGCATATGGAGTGCTTGCCAGCATTGTGGGCATCTTCTGTAATGTATTTCTATTTGTTGTAAAGCTTGTGATTGGAATTTTCCTGCACAGTGTTTCTGTCACAGCCGATGCATTCAATAATCTTTCAGATGCGGGCTCTTCTATTATCAGTTTTGCAGGTGTAAAAATGGCGAGTAAGCCGGCGGACAAGGATCACCCGTTTGGACATGGCAGAATGGAGTATATCGCGGCGTTAATCGTATCCTTTCTGATACTGGAGGTGGGATTTACCTTTCTAAAGGATTCCTTTGGAAAAATTTTACATCCGGAAGAACTAAATTTCCAGGTGGTTTCTGTTGTGATATTGGCATTGTCCATTGGTGTGAAGCTGTGGCTTGGATTGTTTAACAGAAAGTTAGGTCAGAAAATTAATTCCAAGGTAATGAAAGCGATATTTACGGATTCGATGGGAGATGTGATCACGACAGGAGCAACGATTGTGTCTCTTGTATTTTTTGGAATTACGAAGATCAATATTGACGGATTTGTAGGAATTGGTGTGGCGCTTGTCGTGATGTGGGCCGGAATCGGCATTGCGAGGGATACGTTGGAACCGCTTATAGGAGAAGCGATTGACCCAGAGATTTATGAAGAAATCAAACAGTTCGTGGAAGGGTATGACGGGATAGAAGGAACCCATGACTTGATCGTACATAATTACGGACCAGGCAGAAGCATGGCGTCGATACACGCTGAAGTCCCAAATGACGTAGATGTAGAACAGTCCCATGAGATCATCGATCGGATAGAGAGGGAGGCCGCAAAGAAGCTGGGAATTTTTCTTGTTATCCATATGGATCCGGTGGAGATGAAGGACGAAAGAGTCCTTGAGATTAAGCGAAAGACCGAAGAAATACTGAACGAACTGGATGACGCGTGTAGTATCCACGATTTTCGCGTGGTGTACGGGCAAGAGCAGATCAATCTGATTTTTGATATGGTAATTCCAATCG
>ERZ857801.1767-NODE-1767-length-21019-cov-4.066113_pt1 | contig 21019 bp, 7 predicted proteins | sample MGYA00519762_ERZ857801 | MGnify/ENA primary metagenome ERZ857801 (study PRJEB31778, sample SAMEA3449368) | human gut metagenome | biome: human gut; feature: human-associated habitat; material: faeces | place: United Kingdom | collected 2010/2012 ...
TTTCCAGACGGTCCTTAACCGCGGCGAGCTTTACGTCGTACGAATAGGTGTGATGACGAGCGCCCGCGTTGAGCACGGCGTCGGCACCGCCCACGGCATATGCGCGGGCCCACTGACGAGCCGTGGCCTGGGGAATGCCAAGCTTTGCGGCGAGGGCGCGGTGACCGACCCCCTCTTGGAGGATCTCGACGGCGCGCTGCCTAACCTCGGGCGCATGCGCGCGAGTCCTTGTTGCTTCTGACATGCCTGCCACTTCTTAGCCTTAACCGTTAATCTGCTTTCTTACGTGCTTGTTAGATAGTAGCATTTTGCTGTTCCCGCGTAACAGTTAATTGAAAATCGTAACAGCGGCATCTTGGTATTTGCCATTACTTTGCAACAGTTCTTTAGGCTTTATTTACGCAGCTAGTTGGCTCGCGGCTCATTGACGGTGTTTTACCAACCAGATGGGTATCTTTTTGTTTGGCTGGTATGGTTTGTGCAATTATTAACCCCTCGTCAGTCCGCACCTAACATGTCAGCTTTCCATTTGCTTACCAGCTTTCCACGTAACTTTCCAGCTTTCCACCTTAAGTGGTAAGTTAAGTGGAAAGCTGGAAAGAAGTTGGGGGACCGAAGCATGGGCGACGGACAGCCCTACTTCGCGAGTCGATACCGTTGTCGCGGGCTGCGCGGAGGCTCCATCGCCTCAATCTTGCCCGCACCAATCAAGCCTTTTATGTGGTTGGAAACGGCGCTCCTGCTCAAACCCGAAGCGTCGGTGAGCTCCTTGGTCGAGGCCGAAGAATGTGTTGCCAGGTAATCCAAGATTGCCTCGTCCACATGCCCCACAGACGTCACCTGTTCCGCCCGCATTATCTTTCGCTTATCGAACGTCAACGAAAAAGAAACTGTCGAGTTCTTTGGTTCGGGCGGCAACATGTTTGCCCGCTCGAGCTGCTCACCTATCTCCTGATAACCAGTGCCGCGATTTTCGACCACGTAGCCACCGTCTGGGTACGGCGTGGTCTCGAGGATATTTGAAAGGAACTGGTTTCTGGATGACGAAACCCCAGAAACTCCCAGCGAATCGATCGTTACGTCGCCGTACAGCCCGCCGGGATTGAGAATCTCGACGCGGTCGATATACAAGTTGACCTGCACTTGTGAGCCGCGCGCGGCGGAAGAGTAGTCGCGGTGCATGAGCGCGTTCGCCACCGCCTCGCGCAGCGCCACGGGCGGATAATCGGGCACATCTTTCCGGAACGCGCCCTCGATAACCGCTGCGTTTCGGGTGTTTCTCGCAACGGCGGCAAGCACGTCCTCAATCATGAAAGGGATCGGACCCAAAATGGTCTGAGAATCCACAAAACGCTTGTTATCACTTACTCGCTGCGTTTTTGTGGTCCCGGGGTACGCCGTAAAGGTCACATTGAGACGTGGGAAGAACTTTTGCGGAAACCGTCCCATCGCGACAATTGCAGCAAGCGTCGGCACGATTGCGTCGTCCACCCTTTTGGTCACATGCAGGTCAAGGAGAATCTCATCGTCGCTTCTGGTGCCCAAAAGCCTAGGGTGTAGCTCGCGCTGGCGTTTTATAAACCCTTGCAAAAGATCGGCGTCAAGGTCATCGAGCGTGGCACCTTCGACCGGCTCGTCGTCGTATGTAGGCTGAACATGCTCCTCCATAAAGCGATCGATTTCGTAGGGAGTCATGCGCCGGTCGCCGTCGCCCGTACGGATAAAGGACGAATCGTACATTCCGCGTGCCGCAATATAGCAGGGTTTATCGCGTGGATGCATTTCTTTGATGCGCGCGCAAAGCACCAGCTTACCCTCGAAGGGGAGCACTTGGATATCCGGCCTCACAACGGGCGTCAGCTTTTCACATGCAGAAGAGAGGGCGTCTTGCATCTTGCGGGCATCAAAACCCTCGACGGGCATAAACCCGTTCTTTTCGGAAATGCCGAGGATGATAAAGCCGCCCTGCGCGTTGGAAAATGCCGAAAGCGTCTCGACGATGCTTTTGGGGAGCGCGCCCTTGGCTTCTTTTACTTCGTACTGCTGGGTGTCGTTTCCTATTGCCCGCAGATGATGGATAACCTGCGCCAACCACTCCTCATTCATGCCGAACCTCCCAACTTTCCAACTTTCCACCTAACTTACCAGCTTTCCACTTAACTTTCCAGCTTTCCACCTTGAGTGGTAAGTTAAGTGGACAGCTGGAAAGTTGGTGGAGAGCTGGGGCAGCAGTAGGCCAAGCGAACAAGAAAAAGGGCGGCAACCGGGTGGTTGCCGCCCCTCGCGTAGCTAGTTGGTTTTCGTCTCGTGCCGAATGCCCTCGGTGTTGATGCGCGCTAGCGTGTACGTCACGTAGTCGGAGTGCGAATAGCCATCAAGGTTGCTAACGTTGACCGGTGTGTCGTCGACAACGTTGCCGGTCATAATATTGGCCGTAAGCACCAAGCGGTAGTTTGCGTAAGTTTGGTTCTCACCCTCAACATTCGTATTCACTTTAACGCGGAAGGCATGCTTAAAGGCAAGGCTGTTGCCGTCGCGCGTGAGGAACGCGCCGTTGGTCTTGGTGTCGGTGAACACATAGCTGTTGCCGTCGGCGGATGCCGCACCCGTGCCTAGGTAATCGCTGCCGAGCACCGTAATGTAGTTCGAGATATCGCCGACCGGAGCATAGCCGCCATTATCTTGCCGCTGCTCCAGGCTCAGCGTGTAGGTCACCGTGTTTGCGGCGTCGATCTTAGCCTCGGCGCCCGTGAGCTTGCTCAGGTCGTAGGTACCCACCAGAGCGATCTCGCCGTCAGCGGACTTGAGGTCATCGATGTTGATGCCCAACTGGGATTTCTTAGACGCCTCGAGCGCGATGGTCGATGAGCCCACATCCATACGGTAGTAGCCGGCGCCGCCATCGTTGTATGCCGAGTTGCTACTGGTGCTGAGCGTGTCGGCATGCGTGGAAAGGTACGCGCGGTAGTTGGGTTTGGTGTAGCGGTCGGTGCCGCTGTTCTGCGAGGCCACGATACCCGCCTGGCAGGCAGGCTCCGTCATGGTGAGCGCGGCCCTCATGGTAACGGTGAAGGCGTTGACATGGTTCTTGGCGATCTCGCGCAGGCCCGACATATCGATGGGATTACCCTCAGCATCGGTAAGCACCAGTGACATGTCGCCACCGTTCGCAGTCCAACTAAGGCCCGACACCACTGGGGTCTCCTTCGTGCCGGCCAGATTCCAACCCGACCCGCCCCAGGTGTAGTAGTTATCACCCACCTTAACGTAGAACTCATACGTGCCCTGCGTGCCCGTGGGGTATCCTACCGAGCCCGCGATGACGCCATCGTGATAGGTGACAAGCGACGAATCGAGCTGATAATACAGCGCGTCAGAGCTCGTGTATTGCTGGCTCGAGTCAAACGTCACGGTGTCGCTCACGTTCATGGAAAGCGAATAGGTGGCTTCCTTGAGCTCCATCCGGTTGATGCTGTCCCTGTTGTCGACGAGGTTACGCTTGTTGTCAACGAGGCTGTGCGTGTAGTTTGATGCCACGCTGTAGGTCGAGGGCGTATTCTGGTGCCCATCCTCGGCAGCCTTGCCGTCGGCTGCTTTCTTGCCTCGCAGCAGGTAGTTGATGTGCTCGTTGAGGCTCGTGTCCACCGTGGTGGCGGTGTAGCCGTTGACGCCCGCGGACCCCGCCGGCGTGCGCACCACCAAGTAGAAGTTTTCGCTCTTGGGCTCTTCCTTATCAACGGAGAGGGTATAGAACGTGCCCGTCGCGTCGGAAGAAGTGCGCGCGCGGTAGTACGCGCCATCGACCTTGGCGCCAGCCATCTTCGCGAGTTCGGCCTGGCTCTTGTCCTTGACCTCGTCATCGGCGAGCTTGACCCAAGCGCCGTCCTTGTCCTCCTTGGCCTCATCGGCCTTCACGCCCACGATTTCGCTCAGCCACGGTTCGGTGTAGTAAGCCTTGTTGCCAGCGTCCACAAACTCGGTGAGCTTGACTGACGTCGCGCCACCCGTGCCCACCGTGTAGTGATATTCGCGGCTGTTGTTGGCCGTGTCCACGAGTGTGAGCTGTGTACCCTCGGGCAGCGTGGCACCGAAGGTAATGCTCTTGTTGAGCGGACCCATAGAGCCGCCGGCTTCGAGCAGCGTGTTCCAGCCGTAATCGACCGGCTTGCCCCGAGCGCTGCCATAGGTCCAGGTAAGGTAGCCGGTCATGGTGTCGCCGCTGCTCACAAGTACGTGCTTGTCGTATTTTGTCGCATAGTCGGCAGCCTTGAAGTTCGCACCTTCGGAGTAGGTGGCGGTAAAGTCGATCTCGAGCATGCGCTTGACGATGATGGGTACCTGTACACGGTAGCTCTGGCCGGCCTCGCTAAAGGTGACCGTAAGCAGCGTGAAGCGCCCCTGCTCATTGTCCCAGTCGGTGCTCGCGCGGAATGCCATAGAGCTCGTGCCATTGTTGAGCACCTTGAGCGTGGGCGCTTGCGAGGCGGCTACGTCCTTGACGAAGGTGCCGTTATCGGCGAGCGAGAAGACCTCGGCGGTGGCGGTCACATGCGCGGTGCTGCCGTTGAGGCGGCGGGCATCGGAGAAGCCGCCATTGGTCACGATGTTCAGGTAGCTCTCCACCGTCGCGGTATCGTTGCCCGGAATCACGAGCACGGGGAAGTCAGTTTTGGCCTTCTTGCCCGAAGTAATGTTGTTAGCGTTATAGGTGCTACGCGAGCTGTCCGCGCTATAGGTGCTCGTGTTTTGGTATGCGCCGGCATCATTGATGCCGGCGATGTTGGTGTAGGTGTAGCGGCCGGGAACGCGGGCACCCGCTTGGCTTTGGATGGTCGTCGCGGTGTCAATGGCGGCGCCGTCGCCAAACAGGTAGCGGTCGGTGGTGTCGCCGTCGGAGGCACGCACCGCCAGCGTGCTCACGGGCCTCGTGGTCACGTACGGACTCGTTGCCGTGGTAGCAGTATCGCCTGCGCCGTAAAGCGTTTTGTTCTCGTTGGGCGCGGCAGCCGTGCCGTTGTAGTCGCCGAAGGCAATATAAGTTTTCTCGTTAACAGCAGCCGTATTCGTATTGGTCGTGTAAACCATCGGCGGCAGGTCGCTCGTGGTCTTGCCACTACCGGGCTTTACTTCCACGCCCGCTGCGGAAAGGCTGTACTTACCATCCCCCGTGTCAACCTCGCCCAAGAGTACGCCCTGGGTTTTGCCCGCATTGTAGCTATTGCTGTCCATGAGCACGTTTAACAGATGGAACTGGCCGCGCCCGTCGCCCATAATGCCGCCGTTGGACCTTTCGCTAAACGTGGTGTTGGATACCTTTGTGTTGGTAACGTCAATGACGACGGATCCGCTGTTACTCGCGTTATTCGCGCCCAGCAGACCGCCGCTCCAGTTACCCTTAATCGTAGCGTTCTCGATCGCGATGTTGTTGCAGGCTATATTCACATTGCTGTAGAAGTAGCCGATAAGCCCGCCCGAGCATTTGCCGGTGCCGGCGATGCTGACATTCTTGACACTGCAGTCGTCGAACCAGTACTTGTTGGGGCTACCGCTACTCGTAACCTCACCAATCAGGCCGCCCGCATTGTAGATGCTATTGTTCGTTCCGGCCTTATCGCCGATGACGGCGTTCTCGGTGCCGTTTCCGCCATCAATGCGCACGTTGCTCATAGAAATAACGCCGCCACGGGCGCGTCCGACCACGCCGCCGGCGCCCATATGGTCATCGGAGTTCGACCCGGTGGCTAGCACGTTTACCCCAGAGATGACTGCCATGCACGACGACTGGGCCGCTGTGGTGGTGCCGATGTTGGTGTTGACCGAGATATCGCTTCTTTCGACATAGCCGAGCACGCCGCCCACGTAGGGCACTGTCCCTGTGGCAGTTATGGTCGAGTTTTTGCCAACGGTCCTTTCGCTCACCCCTGTGCCTGCGGTTGTCCACACACCGCACGCCGAGGCGACCGTACCCACATAGCCACCGACATTCTTCTCGCCCGTGACGTTAAGGCCAGTGTATGAGCAGTCATAGAGATACGCGGGGCCCCACCCGTCCCCGAACTCGACCATATAGGTTCTGTCTTCGCTCGTAGTTCGTCTGGCGCGGCCCGAGCTGCCAAGAAGCCCTCCTACGCTCTTTGCGCCCGACACGGTGCAGTTCTTCATCTGCACGTTGCGGTAGATGCCGCACGTGCCGTCGTCGTAGTTGGCCGTTGCACCCGCCAAAAGGCCGGCACCGGTAAGGTCGTTCGGCGCCTCTCCTGGTTTGGCTTCGCCGTTGGTGTCGATATAGGTGAGCGCTACGTTGCAGTTGCTAAAGGTGAGGTCTTTGACCTGCGCGCCGTCGTTCGCGGTGACGCTCTGCCCCACATTGGTGGAGGTGAACATCACGGTGCTGAATAGACCACCCACGCCCGAGACCTTATAGTCGTCGTCGGCGTATTCGACGACGCCGTAGGCGGTGCCTTCGGTACCCACCGTGATGGTGGCGCCGTTACCGTCGATCGTGGCTACGTGCGGCGTAATACGGTCGCGGTCGGTGCCCGGCTGGTTCGAATTGCAGGCATTGGAATAGTAGCGGCCGTTTAGGCCCACGTACCCCGTGCCGTAGTCGGTCATATCGTAGGTGTCGCCCTGCTTGAACTCCAAGCTCATGCCGATCGATTTCGACGCGCACACATAGCCCGTTTGGTAGTCGGCAGCGTAGGACGCCACCAGGTAGGGCGAATTTACATCGTCATCATGGTCGAGCGGGCCGTGCCACCCCTGCTTGCCGGGGGCCTTCTGGTCGTCGTTTTTGGCGATTTCGAAATCGCCGGCAGCACTCTCAGGCTTGCCCACATTTGCGTAGTTAGCATTCCGTACCTTGCCATATTCCTTGTTGCCAAACAGGTAGCCGCATATCGCCGGGTCTTGCGAATCGCTGCCCCAGTAAGCCTTGGAACCGCGGAACACGCCATTATTGGAGTAGTTGGTATGTGCCGCGCCAGCACCCGCACCCGAGCTGATGATGGCCGAGAGCACCAAAAGGCCCTGGGCGTTTTTCACCATGGTCACAGGAGCCTCGGCGTTAGTGCCGAGGTACTTGTTGTCGGTGCCCGTGGTGGTGACACAGGGGGTTCCTTTTTTTGTGAGCTCGTTAATCTGGTAGTTAGCGTTACCGTTTTCAACCTTACAGCCCTCGCTAAAGGCATAGCCATCAATCACGCGACCGACGTAGGGATTGTTGTAGAGATCAAAGTTGCCCTTTCCCAGACCACGAGATTTGTCACCAGTTCCAGCACGCCAGGAAGATTTTCCGCTTTTGTCCATATTGCGGAAAATCACGCCGCCACCCGCAATGGCACCGACGTAGCCACCAATGGGAACAAGATGCGGCTTGTCGCCACCGCCCGTGACGGTAAATCCCGTTGTAGGGTTTTCGGCCGTCGTCCCATTAACGACCACGCCATCGATAATGTTATCGCCACCAAGGATGCAGCCAACAACGCCACCGAAAAACGCCGTCGGAACGCCGTCGGCATCCTTGGCAGAATAAGTAATAGTCGCCGACGCGTTCACATAGCGAATATTCAGATCGCGCACCACGCTGCCGTAACTATAGGGAATAAGGCCGCGAAGCGAACCCTCGTTATTCTCTATCTTGATGGTTGCGTTTTTATTATCACTGCCAAAGTTGCCAACGATGACGCCCCTAAACGGGTTGGCCCTATTTCCAAAACCGCCAAACGATGCGCCGTCGAGAGTAATCGTATTGCCCTCAGTAGGCTCGATGCTGTAATACGCGCTCTGCATATAGCGGTGCATGGTTTCGTCGCTCAGCGTCTGCGGGGAATTGGTCGACGCGTCTCCGGTCTTCTTCTCCCATTTATTATCGGTACCGTTCGCCTGCTTGTAGACGTACGTAACCTCATTGTCGGTCGAGTGATCGCTGCTGCGGCGAGTGCAGAGCCTACCCTGGTCGGCGACAATGGTGACCTCCCAGCCGTCAAGCGCCGTCATGTTATTAATGTAGTTGGCAATGGCATTCATCTCCGCCGCGTTTGTGACGGAATAAGGATCGCCGTAGGTACCACATCCCATTACCAGCTTTGGAATGCGCTGGTTGACTTTAATTTCGTGATACTGGACGCCATCCTCGGCGGCTTTTCCCTTGTAAACATAAGGAAGGTAGTCACCGAACCAAGGCCTGACGTCACCGTCCTTCTTACCATCAACCGTCACATAGCCGCTCACGGCACCATACGTCGCTTCGTCGTAATACCAAAGCTGCTTGCCCGGGTACTCCGTACTCCCATCAATCTCGGATCCGTAGGTCACCTTGCCCGCATCGGCATCAGCCCTAGTAAAGGTGTAGTCCGCAGAGCCCGTGCCCGTGCTTCCGTAGCCAAAACTCTCCAGCAGGCTCGCATGGGTGAAGATCGTATTGTTCTCTTGGCTGGGCAAGCTGATTTGCTCAAACTTCGCCGTCACCTGATCGGCCTCACTGCCTACACCAAGCTTTCCGAACAGCGACGTAGCCGCCTTGGTGCCACTCGTGTACCCAGTAGTCTTGATATTCTTCGCGTTCAGGCTCACGTACTTCTGCATCTCGTTGATGAGCAGAGGCATATAGGCGTTAGCGTCCGTGGCGCTGTTGGCGCCGTCGACAATCAGATTGTTGAGTGTAAGATCATCAATTGAGATCTTTCTAATCTTGGTGCCATTGCCGTCGCTGGACCCATACACGTAGCGGCACACGAGCGCGCCCGATGAGCTTCCGCCCGCGCCAATAGCGTCAGTAGAGCTCTTTCCGTCATTGATAACGGGCCCAACGGTACCACCCAAAGTGACGTTGCTTACTGTGAGATCGCCGTCTGCCACCGTTTGAAAAAGACCGCAGTGCATGTTCTCGTGCTGGGTGGCATCGGAGTTTAGCTTGTTGCCATTCTGCTCGGCCTTGATCTTGGAGTAGTAGAAGGTGATGGCCGCATTATTAACCGTCACCTCTCCGATCGGTTGAGTGGGATAGTAGCTGTAGCCGGCCAAATCGATTGTGCCCGTTATGGTTATGGAATCATCGAGCCCTGTCGTACCATCGGGAACGATTGTCGAACGAATACCGGCGGGAGCATAGCAGAAAGCAGACCATAAGAGCAGCTTGTCCGCTGTATCGATTTGACTGCCACTAAAGCCGCCTTCACAATTCTTAGAGGCTATGTCGAGGTTGTAGAAGTAGCGGGTATTGCCGTTCGTATTCTGGCTTCGACCGAAAGACGAGCGATTATGGTAGCTGTTGTCTTTTGTGGAATCGCCGTCCATGTCCAGCTTGTTTTTCTGTGTGTGTAGCGAAACGACCGTGTTCCAGTCGGCGTCCATGAGCTTGCTGCCGTTGTTTGGTTTTACACCGCTGCCAACCCATTCATCGAAGGACGTTACGCCCGACGCAACGATGACCCCCTCGCCGGTGGGCACCCTATAGGCGGTATCCCAATAAGCCCTGTCCTCCAAGTACAGGCCTAGGTAGCTCTCGACGCCATATGTCGTCTTATCATCCACCTTGCAGCCGCGGCAAACTAGAACGCCGAGCGTCTGAGCGGCGCCTGCATTAATCTTTGTGCCCGAGAGATCGATGGCGTAGTTGTTGATAATCCAGTGACCGCTGGCTGCGTATACAAGGCCGCCAAGCTCCTTGGAATCATCCACAGTCGCGATTATAGAAGCGTTGGTCGTTTTCAAAGCATAGGAGTTTTCACTCTTGTTAATGTTGTCATCTCCGATAGTTACGACCGCGTTGCCCCAGCTATAACCCAAGAGACCGCCCACGCCATTGAGCTTATCGCCGTTCTTTCCGACTCCCATCTTGAACGAGTTGAACGAAAGGCCCGTAATGTTAACGTCCTTTTTGGCCGAGTTGGCTATTGCCCCATCAGCCCCATAGGTGCTCTGTGCGATGCAGCCGATAAGACCGCCGACCTGGGCAATCTTGCCGCTGGTGCAATTGCCGGTTTCGATTGATCCGGCGACTTCGAGGCCCGCAACATTGAATGACGAGCCATAATCGCCCACATAACCAATGGCGCCGCCAATGCGACTATTGCCGTTAAGCGTTTTAGTTGCAGCGATGGTCGCTTGAGCCCTGCTGTTATCCTTAAACGCAACCGTAGAAGCCGCCGACACGCTGCCCGCAATACCACCAATGTTCACTTCGTTGCCGAACGTATCATCACACGCGATATTCGTTTTGCACGTTACGCCAGACAATGGCAGGTTGCCGACGATGGTACCTGCAAGCGACCCGGCATCGATAGCCGAACCGTTATCGAACTTCATGGAACCAGCGATTGTGACGTTGGAGATGGTTGCGCCGTTGACGGCCGCGAACAAGCCCAAGCGGCCGTGGCGGTAGATTTTGCCGTTGCCGTTGCTCGTGTCATTGCCGTCGAGCACAGCTTCACCACGCTTGCCGTACGGCTCGCCGACGGCAAGGTTGATTGTGCCGTTGCCATTTGTGCCGCCGCCGTTCAACGTTCCCGAGAAAACTTGCGAGCTGTCTGCACGATCCTGCGTGAAACCCGTCAGGCCCGTGCCCTTGAGATCAATAGTGCCGTTCACCGTAATGGTCGAGGACTGCAAGATGTTCGGGTTGTTTTCGGAAACGCCCTCGACCATGGAGTAGTAGCCGTTGGTTTGCCAGGTGATTGCAAGTTTGGCGAAATCCTCAACAGAGATTAGGGTGTAGGCACCGTTAGCTGCCGTCAGCGAATCCGGCAAGGTCAACTTATGAGTGTCCACATCAAGCTTAATGAAGTCGCCGCCCAGACGAATAACTTCGCCGTAGGTCGCGATGTCGTCCGTCTTCGAGGCAGTATTGCTACGTTTGAAGGTCCAGCCCGCTGCACCCTTGTCAGCGTCAGAGCCATCGCCGACAGCAAAAATCAGCGCGTTGTGGTTCTCGTATACGAGCTGGCCCGTCGTGCTGTTTTCGGCAAAACTTGCGCCCGACAGATCCGTGATGCCGCTGAATTTGATTACAGCATTCCACGCGGAGCCTGCAATTCCCGCGGCACGGTTGCTTTGCGCCTTACCGATAGGATTGTCGCTTGTAAGTTTGAAATCTCGCACGTCAAGGACATTGCGCGCGTCGACAACGCCCACGGCACCACCGAACTTTCCGGCGTCCGTTCGCGCCGAAGCATCTCCCTTGCACGCAACCGTCACGCCGTCGAGCACAACGGCGACAGGCTGCGAATTGGAGTCCGCGCTATCGCCAACATAGCCAACAACACCGCCCGTATCGGACAGCTTGCCCGCAAGTTCAAACTCAATTGAGCACGTTTTCTTATCCGCATCCTTTTGGACCACAAAGGCGCGCAGCGACTCATCGACGCCTTTTGCCGTCGCAAACACCTTGCCGACAAGGCCGCCGTAGCTGCCGTTGAAGCTAACTTCTTCCGGTAAGGTGAACTTGCTCTTATACGTTCCGCCTTGCACCACGATGTCGCCATTAGAAATATCGGCCACACCAAAAAGGGCGCCGGCGCGTTGCGATGCACCAAGCGTCACAAGCTTGCCCAGGTCGAACATATTGGGCTTAACGATAAATCCTTGCGCAAAGCTCACGTCGCCGATGACGCCACCGGAGCAAGCGCTGTCTTTATCGCCGACGTTGCACGCCGGCTTAACCGTTACGCCATCAGCGATGTTGAGCGTGAGGTTGGTGGCCTTACCGATAAGACCGCCCGCCGCGTTTTTACCTGCGACGCTCAGCGCCGAGACATCGATGCCAGTTGGTAGGGCGACGGTGGCACCCTCCCGCGCCTCGCCGATAAGGCCTCCTGCGTTGGCGCCATCGGCTGTCGCGTTGATAGTGGGGGTACCGTCGAGTTTGTCCGGCAGGGCGAGGCCCGCAAGCGTAAGCGATGCTCCTTCGGCAAGGGTGTTCACAAGCAAGCCCATGTTGCCTGCGCTCGATTGCATATCGACCGCCAGGGGGCTGTTCGCGCTTGTCGTGTAGGTGGCATTAAGTGTAAGCGCGCCCGTGACCTCGCCCACAAGCGGCGAGGTGAGCTTGCAGATGTCCTTTTCGGTATCGCTTTTGGGCGTGCCCACGGTAACGGTGGCAGCAAGCGTCTTGTCCGCGCCCGTGACCTTTGCGGCCACTATGGGCTGGGCATCGGTGCCCTTCCAAGTGAGCTTTACGCTGCTGTTATCGTCACTAAGCTCGATGTTGTTGAAGAGCGTCTTGTTGACGGTCAGGGTCCTGTCGCCGAGGTTGAGCGCGCCTTTGAAAGGGTAGGCATCGCTGCCGAAGCCCTGGAACGTGAGGCTACCCAGGCCGTCCACGATCTCCGCGCCGCACACGTCGAAGTCGATGCCGGTCGAGCCACCTTTGGAGATGTTCGCGTTCTGGTAGATGGCGGGATCGGTGTTGGAGATGGCGATAAGGTCGGCGTTGGACTCAAAGGTAATGGCCGTGACGGCGCCCAAGTCGTCAGTGATGACATTGCCGTCACCCAACGCGTGCCTGAGATCCTCGACAGTAGCGATGGTGGGGGCGGTGTTTGCCTGATCAGCAGCATCCGCGTCCGCGTCATCCGCTTGTTCTCCGTCAGCAGCACCCTCATCGGCAGCCGCATCGTCTTGGGACGCGTCGCCCTCCGTTGGGGTATCGCCGTTAGTGGTTCCATCGGTCGTGGAGTCCTGTGATTCGCCAGCGTTGGTAGAACCGTCGCCGCCCTCGGTAGCGCCAGCGTCGGCGCCCGGAGTCGTTGCGACATCATCAGATGTAGCCTGGTCAGCATCTTGCAGCGCGGTGGCCACAGCATCCTGTACGGAGCGCGCCGTGTTGCCCGCGGCGCGCGCGGCGGAGACGGATGCCTCCATGACGGCGTCGAGCTCTTGCGCGAACACCTCCGTGGAGGGCGCAAGCGCCTGGAAAATCATGATCGCAGTCAGGCATGCGGTTGTTATGCGCTTTGCCGTTCTCATCTGGTCCTACCTCGTTCTATCTCATGCCCCGTGCGGGGTCTCAAAATCACAGATTGCGGTTGGCCTACGCAGCCCTGCACGTAACACCGATGTCATCCAAGCTGCCGGGCGCGGTATCCGTCGAACGGTAAAAGGTAATAATCTCCGACCCGGGATCCATGGTGAACGTAACCGACCTTCCATCAAAGGTCGCGTCGGAATGATTCGTCGCCAAAAATGGGTCAAGCTCAACCTTGTCGCCCCATGTAAGCTTGATTTTTGTTGGCGCGCCCGTAACGGTCGCGCGATAGTTGTAAGCGTCGAAAGCGTTGATATCCGAGTTCTTATCGACCCACTCGCCCGAAACGCCCGAAGCCGTTACCTCTGCACGCTCGGAAGGCGCAATCTTGGCGGCGAGCCATTTAAGGTTGGTGCCAGGGCTATTGGAGCCGACCTGGGCCTTAACGGTGAAGGATGCTTTGTTGAGGTCTGCCTTGGAAAACGTAACCTTATAGGTATACATGGTTGCCTTGTTGGCGGGGAAGGAAAGGCCGACCGTGCCGTTCGCCGTCAGCGCAGGCTCACCGCTTATGCTCCAAGCTTTCGTCGTACCCGTCGCCGTCACGCTCAGCGTCGCGTTAACGTCCTTGTCGTTGACCTTGTTCTTGTCGCCCAGCAGATGGTTGTAAATGCGAAAGGTAAAAGAGCAGTTTTCCCCACTCGTGTCGGCAATGACGCTTCGGACGGCAATCCCCTCGTCATTCAGCGTATCATTCGTGTAGCCTGTAAGCATGTCCGAGGCAAACAGCGCCTGTGACGTGCCCGAAACAGCAACCGACTTAAGAAAGTCACCCGCCAAAAAGGCCGTGTAGGTAAGGTAGGTTCCCGTCGCAATCGCGACGGCGCACAGCAGCACCGCAACCGCCCACAGGCGCTTGCGCATTTTGGAAGCAGGGGCCGCCGACTCTACGCAGCAAGGCTCTGCCTTAGAATCATCCACCTGCGCAAAGTGCTTGCCAACAGGCCTCGCGATTTCATTTTGCTCTTTCTTGTCTTTTCGCATCTGGCGCCCCTCCCTTCTTGTTATTAGTTGCCACTCGTGCCGCGAGCAATTAGATAAACCATGTCGGTCTCTTTGACGTTGGAGACCGTCTTTCCGTTTGCGGTCACAACGCCCGGATTCCATGTGCACTCGATGATGAAGTTCGTGGCGGCGTTGGCTGTTTTGCCATTCCAGCCATCGAGCCCACTCCCTGCGAACTTGTGGTACCGATACAGCGGACGGGCGTTTTTCTGGACATTCACGTACGAGCCGTACGTCGGGTCGTTTGCCTCAAGCTCTTTAGCCAACGCACTTGTCCCGTCCGCGGAGCTGATAAAAGCAAACTCAATCGGGGTGCTGCTCTTCTTGCTCCATGAGTAGGTGCGGTTGAGCCCGTCGAGGCCGACCACAGTGCCGTTTTTATCGTTCGGATTGTTGACCGTCACGTGATACACGTTGATTGTCAGCCCCGTGATATTCGTTGTGTTGGCAATCTGCAGCTCAAACGCTTGACCGCCGGCAGCGGGATCGCCATTGTCGCTCTGCACACAAAACGCGCGACGAACGGTCACGGTGCCGTCTATGTTTTTAACATCGCCCCGTGACTCGTCATACGAAATCTCGATGGGCTCGATGCTCGTCTGGTTGGGACCCATGATCTTAAGCTGCGCGGGCGTTTGGATCTTGCCCACCGTAGACAGACTTTTGCTGCCCACAAACCACGAGAGCGACAAGCCGATGATAAGAGCGATTGCCGCCAGCAATATCAGGACCGCAAGGGCCTGTGCGCGGTGGTTTTCTATCCAATTGCGGGCATCGCCGAGGCGCGTTTGCATGGTGCTCATGAGCTCACGCCCTCCTGAGCGCTAATTCTAAGTTGGATGTATTTGACCTTATTGCCGATCTGCTCGTCGGCATTGTTGTACAGCGCCGAGCAGATGGCGGTGTCGCCGAAGGATATGTCAGCCGAAACCGCAGGAGCGTTGGCGGCACTCGTGCCGTTTGCCGCGCCATAGAAGTAGTTCGCTTTATGCGCGTTCATATCTGCCTGCAGAGCGCCGTAGTCAGACTTTGCGTCGCCCGCCGCCGCAAACAGATTCTTGTAGTAATTCGTGTTGCCCGTAAGGACAAAGTTCTGGAAGTACTCCGGCCATACCCAGTACAGGCTCACCTCTTTTGACTCTGTGGTCTCGCTCGACCCCTTCTTGCAAAATTCGCTCTTGTCAATCCTGATCTTGCTATCGACTACGCGCCCCGAGTAGTACCCGTTCTGGCAGCTCGTAAAGAACAGCAAATGGCCCTTAGCCAAGCCAAGGAGCGTTTGCGCATCAGACGTCAGCGTTTTTCCGTCCTCAACAACGACATTGCCCGTGACTTTAAGCACGCGTGACAAGTTGATCGTGACCCCGTTCAGGTCATCCACCAGCGGCTTCACCGTAAACGTAATCTTGCCTCGGGCACCCGGATACAGAGAGCCGGCGGACTCGTTGTTGAGGTTGGATTCCAGCGTTACCGTCATGGCGTCCGTCGTATCGAGCCTCGTGATGTTTTGCTTTTCGGCGTCCGTGCGCTCGTAATATCCCGTGTGGGCGTCGGGCTCGCCTTCGCCGGTGGCGGTAAGGCTATAGCGCCCCGCCTTCGCCCCGATCGTGCCCCCCGTGGCGCTCACTCGGTTATTCGCAGCAAACCAGGCCAGGCATGCAAAGATGGCAACGATGGCAGCCAGCACAAACAGACCGCTCACCAGGAAATCCTTCCAGAAATCCTTGAGGGTCCGCACGTGCTCGTCGGCAGCTTGGCGGTACTCGGCCGCCGTCATGTGCTGCTGGAGCTCGCTATGTCGGTCCATGCCACTCATCGCTTGCGTTTGCCCTGCTTGCGGGCGTGCCATCCTTTTCCGCTCGGTCGCGTTTATCCGTTGTTCGCAGGTAGAGAATTCAGGCAGAATACAACACCATACGATAAGGTAAAAGAATAGCATTGACCTGCGGCTTGCTCCACAACGCAAGCCTTAATGATGTCTTAAAAGTCAAACCCTTGGTGCAAGGGGGCAGGTTACTTCGCACCAACATGGTGCAAATAAACCTGGCCCCCTTGCACCAATCCGTGGCACCGGGCAGCGGACACACGGCGTGCCGCCCCTTAACACCCCAACGCGCGAACGGGTATCACGTAGATACCGTCCTCGACCTCGCGGGCGTACTCACCCACCCCCACAATCACGGCCATAAACTCCGGTTCGCGTGTGCGTGAACGAGGATTTCCACAGACCTTCTTGCGAACGCGCTTGAGGCTCTCGACGCCGGCGCTCGCTTTATCTTCACTCACCTTAATCTCAAAGGCGGCCCACCGTCCGTCGGCTAGCTGCACGATAGCATCGCACTCAAGGCCCGAATCGTCGCGATAATAGCGCACGGGCGTGCTATCCAGCAGGTCGAGCGAACGTGCGTAGACCGAAAGGTCGCGTATGACCAAATTCTCAAACACCAGACCAAATGTCTGCCAATCGGCAAGCAGCGCCCGCGAGGACATACCTAGCAAGGCGCAAGCAAGGCTCGGATCTGCCAGATAGCGCTTGGGCTTGACGGTAAAGCGCCGTTTGTCGCGCGCGGCGGGAACCCAACCGGGAACCTCCTCGAGAATAAACATGCCTTTGAGGGCATCCAGGTACCTGCGCACCTTGGTCTCATCGGCAAACGCTGCGGGCTCCTCCTCGGCACCGAACATATCCATAAGAATCGTTTTATACGTGGTTGCCTGTCCCAGATTGCGCGCGATCGATGCTGACACTCGACGGGCAATATCGGGGTCGAGACCGACCGCCGGGAAGCTGCTCGAAAACGTGGTGTTGAGATATTCGCGGGCGATGAGCTGGGCGTCAGCCGAAACCATATCGATCGCCTCGGGCCAGCCGCCGCGGCAAGCGGCTTCGACAAGCCCCGGTGTATCGCCATCGCACCGGCAGGGCTCAAAACGATGCTCAAACAAGCCCGCCAGGCTCACCTTGCCGTTGGACTCACCTGTCTCGGCAAGCGTCATGGGGTGCATGCGGACGCGGCCGATGCGGCCAGCTCCACTATGCGCGGGCGCCTCCGCCTTTGAGCCAAACGCGGGCGTGGCGGAACCCGTGAGGATATAGGCGCCGCGCGTACCCCGGGTGCGGTCAACCTCGTGTCTAACGTAGTCCCAAATCTGGGGAACGCGCTGCCACTCATCGATAATATGCGGACGGTCTCCCAGCAACATCATCGCCGGGTCGGCACGCGCGAGGTCGAGATTCTCGTCGACATACGAGGCGGACGCCCCGTGCTCGAGCGCGGCCCACGTCTTGCCGCACCACTTGGTGCCCGCAATCTCGACCGCGCCAAAGACACGAAGGTAGCGCTCGATTTGCGCATCCACGATACGTGGGATGTATCCGTCCCGATGTAGCCTCTCGCCTGCCATGAGCCACCTCCGCAGATTTCCAGTTCCTGCTTTCTGATTCTTCTATTCCACTGTAGCAAATTCGGATTTTCGGGTGGTTGCGATTCGGATTTTCGTGTTCATATAATTCGGATTTTCCTGTTCTAAGGATTCGGATTTTCGGATGCATAAGATTCGGATTTTCTGAATCCGCTGGTCAGGGGCACCTCTTATCGACAAAAAGGCAGGGAGCACCGATACGGCACTCCCCGCCCACTCAATACGCGATGGCTTTCTCGGCTACAGCTCGTTGGCCGCGTGATACGCCGTGCGAATGGCGCTCGCGATGTCGGCGGTGCGCTCGCCCGAGCAGTCGCCCACGCAGGTCACGGGCACCGTCACGCCGTCCAGGTCAAACGCGTTGGCCTTGGAGCCCACGGCCATCACCACGTAATCGCAGGCGATCTTCACCGGCTCCTCGGCACCGTCCTCGGTGGTGCGAACAGCCTCCACGCCCTCGTCGGTAATGGCGGTCAGGCGGGTCTTAACATGCTGCTCTACGTTGTGCACGGCAAAGTCGCTCATAATCAGCGGCAGAATGGTCTCGGACTCGCCCGCGGCAATCTTGTCGAGCATCTCCACGATCGCCACCTCGCAGCCGTGCTGCAGCAGGTACTCGGCAGTCTCGGTGCCCACCAGGCCACCGCCAATGACGGCGACGCGGCCCGTAAGCTCCACCTTGCCGGCCAGCACGTCCCAGCTCGAGACGACCTTCTCCGAGTCGGCGCCCGGAACGGGAATGACCACGTCGTGTGCGCCCACAGCCACAATCGCAGCGTCGGCGGCGTTGAGGTCCTCAACGGTAGCGGCATGGTTGAGCTCGACCTTCACGCCCAGGCCAGGCAGAATCTTCTCGTAGTACTCGACCGAGCGCATGATCTCGTCCTTGCGCGGAGGCGCGGCCGCCAGCACGATCTGGCCGCCCAGATGGTCGCTCGCCTCGTAGACAGTCACATCGTAGCCGCGCTTGGCCGCCACGCGCGCGGCCTCCAGGCCGGCAATACCGCCGCCCACCACGGCGATCTTCTTGTCGCCCTCGCCCGGCTTGATGGCGATGGTCGCCTCGTCGCCGTTCTCGGCATTGAGCACGCACGAGATGTACTTGCGGTTTTGAATCGCGTCGACGCAGCCCTTGTTGCAGTTGAGGCACTCGCGGATGGGCTCGCCCGTGGCGGCCTTCAGCGCAATGTCGGGGTCGCACATGAGCGAGCGGCCATAGGCGATGATATCGGCCGCGCCGTCTTCCAGAATCTTCTCACCGGCCTCGACCGAGACCACGCGGCCGACGGTTGCCACCGGCACGGAGACCAGGGCCTTGACACGCTCGGCCACGGGCAGCGTCCAGTTGTAGGGCATGGCGCCCATGGGCGGAATGGTGTCGCCCATGTTGCCGGTGTGGTTGGCCTGCGCGACCTGGATCATATCGATGCCCGCGCCCTCGAGCAGCTTGGCAAACTCGCAGGCCTCGTCGGGCTGCAGGCCGCCCTTGCCGCGCGGCGTGCCGTCGGGGTTCTCCATGATCACGGGGAGCTTGTACTCCACCATCAGCTGCGGCGCGGCTTCCTTAATGGCGGCGACGACCTCCAGCGCGTAGCGGACGCGGTTCTCGAACGAGCCACCGTACTCGTCGGTGCGCTGGTTGAGGATGGCCGAGCACAGCGAACCCACCAGACGGTCGCCGTGGACCTCGATGGCGTCGATGCCGGCCTGCTGCGCGCGGGCGGCCGAGGCAGCGATGGCCTCCTTAATCTGGGTGAGCTGCTCTACGCTCGCCTCGTTCACAAAGTGCTGCATGTCGTGGTGCAGCTTGGCGTATGCCTGATTGCGGATCTCGTTGGACTCGGCCATCTTGGCGGCAAAGGTCTCCTCGTCGCCGGCGGCCTTGGCCTCCTGCGCGACTTTGGCGGCAGCCATGGATCCCATGACCATACGGCCGACACCGGGCACGTCGTACTCGGGGTGGAACAGCTGCAGCGCGACCTTGGCACCGTGCTTGTGGACGGCGTCGGCCAGCGCCTTAAACGTGGGGATCTGGGCGTCAGTCGCCAGCTTGGGCGTGGGGCTCGCGGTCATAACGGGGGCGACGTCGCCGATGACGATGTAGCTCACGCCGCCACGGGCCAGGCGCTCGTAAAAAGCCAGGCTGCGCTCGCCAATGGAACCGTCGCGCTCCTCGTAGCCGGTGGTCAGCGGCGGGAACATAATGCGGTTCTTGAGCTCAAGGGGGCCAACCGTAATGGGCTGGAGCAGCTTGGGTGCAGGTGCGGTCATGGACATTCCTCTCTTGTAGGCGCGGCGGCGATGATGCCGCGTAGTTGTCTAGAGGATATGGCATGAGAGCACGGCGGCGCAACGGAAATCGGCGGATAGCAGGTAGCGGCAGGTAGATGGGGCGGGGGCGGCCCGTCGGTTTGTCTCAATCTGCAACAGTTACTCGGCAAAACCGGGTCTTGCTGTTACAGATCGAGACAAACGGGAGCGTTCCGTCGGAAAATCTCGATCTGTAACACCTGCAGACCAAAAACGACCCTAGATGTTACAAATCGAGACGAACAAATTCGGTCCGACCAAACATCTCAATCTGTAACATCTAGACCCACTTTTGACCCCTACCTGTTACAGATCGAGACAATAGAAACCATCCCAACAAAACGTCTCGATCTGTAACATCTATCGACCAAAACCGGCCCTAGGCGTTACAGATCGAGACAAACCAAACCGGGCTTCCGAATAATCTTGATCTGTAACAATTAGACGACAAAAATCACTCCTCGTGTTACAGATTTAGACAAACGGGACCCAACCCATCGGTATATCTCGATCTGTAACACCTAGCCACCCAGATCGGGTCTTGGTGTTACAGATCGAGATCTTTGATTGAGAGGCTGAGAATTGAACCGAAGAAACGATCCCGGGATAACAAAAAAGCTCGCCGGCTAGGCCGACGAGCTGCAAGTTCTTGGTCGCGGGGGCAGGATTTGAACCTACGACCTCCGGGTTATGAGCCCGGCGAGCTACCAGACTGCTCCACCCCGCAATGTCTGGGCGCCTCATGTGCGCAAGAAAGAATATTACGTGGGAGTTCGGTAAACGGCAAGGAAAATCTCGTAGAGCATAATTCCTTCATATTTAAACCCCTCAGCCCATATCACTGTAACCGAATCGCAGCCGAGCGCCGTCGACGGCGCGTATACAATGGTGCGCGTCCTTTTACACCGACACTGGGAGTAGACATGCTGCTCGCTATCGATATGGGAAACACGCAGACGGCCATGGGCCTGTTTGACGGAGACGAGCTGGTGCAGTCGTGGCGCATGCCCACCGACCGCTCCTATACCGCCGACGAGATCCACGTGCGCCTGATGGGTTTCTTTAAGATGTACGGCCTTTCGCTCGATGCGGTCGACGCGATCGCCTTTGCCGGCGTGGTGCCGCAGCTCTCGCGCGAGTGGCACGCCGTGGCCGACCGCATTGCCGCGGACGCCATCGTCATCGGGCCGCAGACGGCCGCGGTGACCAAGCTGCGCGCGGCGCGTCCCCAAGCCGTAGGCGCCGATCGCGTCGCTA
>ERZ857801.1774-NODE-1774-length-20969-cov-3.706082_pt1 | contig 20969 bp, 19 predicted proteins | sample MGYA00519762_ERZ857801 | MGnify/ENA primary metagenome ERZ857801 (study PRJEB31778, sample SAMEA3449368) | human gut metagenome | biome: human gut; feature: human-associated habitat; material: faeces | place: United Kingdom | collected 2010/2012 ...
TATCATGGTTTCCTTTTTCTGCCACAACACCTTTATCCAGAACAACGATCTGATCCGCTGCTTCAATCGTTCTCATCCTATGAGCGATTACCAGAACTGTCTTCCCACTGACTAGTTCAGATATCGCTTCCTGTATCTGTGTTTCACTGTCCACATCTAAAGAAGCAGTTGCTTCATCCAGTAAAATAACAGGTGCATCTTTTAAAAGTGCTCTTGCAATTGAAATTCTTTGTCTTTCTCCTCCAGATAGTTTTGCACCATTTTCACCAATAAGGGTGTCATAACCATTTGGTAGTTTTTGAACAAATTCATCACAATTTGCCGCTTTTGCAGCTTGATATACTTCTTCGTCCGTTGCGTTTCTTTTTCCCAGACGAATATTTTCTTTAATGCTGTCATCAAATAAAACAACGTCTTGAAATACCATGGAATAGTCACTCAACAAAACTTCAGGATCAACTTCATTTATGTCAACACCACCAACTGTTATCTTCCCCTTTTGAACATCAAATAGACGTGCAGCTAGTTTAGCACAGGTACTTTTACCAGAACCAGACGGTCCAACTAAAGCCGTCACTTCACCTTCCTTTGCTGTAAAACTGACATCTTTTAAAACATCTTGTAGATCATAGGCAAAGGAAACATGATGAAACTCAATGTTATGTCCTTTTGGTTCAAAGGTTTCTTTTCCTGATGCAACAGGTGTATCATAAATTTCCATCATACGATTTGCTGATACCTGTGATACAAACATCTCTGCAATTAATGCTAAACTTTGGTCAAATGGTGCATAAATTCTTGTAATAACCAACAAAAACATAAACAGTATCATGAAGTCAACTTGCCCTTGAACAATCAAATGTGCTCCAACCAAAATTGTCGTTGCTACACCTAAACGCATGATAACACTTGCAGCATTCACAAATATACCCGCCACAAGTTCTCCTTTTACCATTACCTTTTCATGCTCATCAATTTTTTGATATAGACCTCGAAGATAAGTCTTTTCTTGATTTGTAGCTCTAATTTCTCTAACATTTTCTAATGTTTCCTGGATTCCATCAGATACCTTAATTGCAGCTTGTTTAAGTTTTTCAGAGGCTTTTGAAGTCCATTTGCGTGAACCAAACAAAAGTCCAAATGCGACAGGTACACCCCAAAGACAGGCTATCGCTAAACGCCAATCATAAATAAATAGGAAAACAGCAATAATACCAGTTGAAATATAAGATCCATACAAATAACCTAAAACATGTGACCAGACATGTTCCATACGATTGACATCTCCCATGATTGTTTCTGTTAAATCAGCAATATCCTTTTTATTAAAATATCCTAAAGGTAATTGACGAAGTTTTTCAGCCAATGCAATTCTAGTAGCTTTTACTTCCCCATAAACAAGTCCATAAGTGGCTGTATACTGTTGAAGATGCGTTACAAATGATAAGAATACAAATGCAACTAATAAAATTAAAATTGTTATTGTATTCATTTCTGTTTGATTATCAATAAAAACTGTCGTCAAATCTTTCATCAGTAAATATAATACACTGACACCACCCATAACAACAATATTCACTACGACTGTCCAAAATGTCCCTTTTTTAACATTCTGAACACCTTTCTCTGTTAAGGCATATTTTCGCTTAAATTTTTTTCCAAACATCTACGCTGCCTCCTTTCCACTTGTGATTTTCCATTTCACTGCTTGATTATAATCAGTCCACATCTTATGATATAGACCATTTTTATCTAATAATTCTTTATGAGTACCTTCTTCAATTATATGTCCCTCTTCTAAAACAATAATTTTATCCGCATTGACAATAGTTGATAAACGATGAGCAATCATGATAACTGTTCGATCTTTGCATAAAACACTAAGAGCTTTTTGAATTAAAACTTCATTCTCAGGATCAGCAAATGCAGTAGCCTCATCCAATACCACGATTGGAGCATTCTTTAAAATGGCACGAGCTAAAGCGATACGTTGCTGTTCCCCTCCAGAGAGATAAGTACCTTCACTTCCAATGATCGTATGGACACCGTTCGGTAGTTTATCAATAATATCCTTACATCTTGCAGCCTTTAATGCATGCATAACATCATCATCTGAGGCGTTAGGATTAGCAATTTTAACATTTTCCAAAATTGATGTTTTAAAAAGCTTTGTATTTTGGAAAACAAAAGCAACCTGATCCATGAGAACATGCTGGTCAATTTCTTTAACATTAACATGACCTACCTCAACTACACCCTCGCTTACATCCCAGAATCGTGGAATCAAACTGGCAGCCGTTGTTTTACCACCTCCTGAGGGACCAACAAGTGCAACAGTTTGACCTGGTTCAACTCTAAAGGATATATGTGATAACGCAGGTGTCCTTGAGCCTTCATAGGTAAAGCTGACATCTTTGAAAATCACGCTATTATCTTCTGGCATTTTTGGATGAATACACTTTTCAAGTGTTGGTGCTTTTATTACTAAATCAATACGGCTTAGTGCTGTACTTGCCAGCATAATGCCTGATGATGCAAACATAATCTTTGCCAATGCAGTCGAAATGATAGCAGAAAAAACAGCATAGAATACGAAATTTATGACAAGATTGCTGAAGTTCCCATCATGTAATGTACTTGGAACTAGAAAAATGATAAGCGGTACTAAAAAGATAAAGGCGCCTTCAGTAAATGTCAGGTTAATTGATTGGGGAACACGACAAACTTCTCCCTGATAATATTCAGCCTTATTGCTATATTCTTCAATTGCTTTTTTAAAAGTCTTAAATGAATAAACTGTCTGTTGAAAAATCTTAACAACCGGAACACCTCTGACATACTCTGTTCCTGCTTTTGTCATTCTATCCTGTGCAGCCTGATATTCTTCCATCAGTTTAGCATTTTTACCTCCCATCATGGAAAACATAGCAACGATGGATATAACCGCTGATAATAGACAAGCCGCTCCCATACGCCAATCAAATACAAACATTAAGATGACCATACCAGCAAATAACACGATTGTTCCAATGATATCCGCCAAATTGTGTGCCAAAAGCGTTTCCGTATCATTAGCAGCACTATCAAGTCTTCCTCTAATAAGTCCCGAAGCATTATTATCAAAATAACCAAGAGGTGCTTTCATGATATGATTCATCCCAATTTTTCGAATATTCTCCGCAGTTCTAAAAGCTGCCAAATGGGTACATAATAAACCAATAAAATAAAGCACAATCCCCAGCATAGCAAAGCCAAAGGCAATCCATCCATAGGTTTGGACATTTTGAACTTTGCTGAAATTTGGCATTGCTACAATCAAATCTCTCACAACAAGCCAAATACAAACATATGGCACAATACTACAAAACATTGAAATTGCTGACAAAGCAAGACCAACAAAAGTCAATGCTTTATAGTTTCCAGCATAAGCTAATAAAATTGATATTGTTCTCTTTTTCTTATCTTTCATCTTATCCCTCCTGCATCAACGCTCACTGTCGTTAGCATAAGCTAACTGTAGAAGTAAAAAATTGCAGGTTGCTGCATTCATTTATTTTTCTTCCATTAATGCTAACCAACCAGCAGTATAAAATGCTCGAAGTTGTCCTACATCACGCATAGCTTGATTTTTGGGAATATCATGAATAACAACTTCAAAGATTCCTCCAAACATGCCACTTGCAATAATATGACATAAAGTCCTGTCAAGTCTAGGTACCTTATGTCCCAATTCTCTAAGAACATCTATATATTTAAGCGTATATTCCACTTCAACCTCAACAATGTTATGAACAAAATTTTCATAACTTGTACCTTCTGCCTTTAATAATAAAAGTTTGAACGGTTCACGATGATCACAGATATAATCAACCATCCAGTCTACACATGCGCTCGATTCGATTCCCATATGTGAAGGTTGTTCATCTTTTGGCAAATCAGCAAATTGGAGTTGTGCTTGCATGAAATGGGCCATCAAAGCCTGTGCATGAGGTTCGACAATCGAAGCGAACAAAGCCTCCTTACTAGAAAAATACCCGTAAAATGCCCCTGTTGTCACCCCGGCATGTTTAACAATTTGGCGTAAAGAAGCTCCTCTAAATCTTTTTTTCAAAAACTCATCAATAGCCGCCTGTTGAATTTTATTCAGTGTCAAATTTGATGTATCTTGCATTTCTACCTCCATATGTAACAGTGTTATATAACACTGTTATGATACACCTATATTCTTCTTTTTGTCAAGGAAAAATAAAAACACGTCCCTGTTCATCTCTTGTTTGACAAACCAGAATTGACTAAAAATCTATTATTGATGTTCATGAAAAGACTTGAAAATTCTCCACTTTCAAGTCTATACGCTTCTTTAATTTTGTGACTGATAAATTTCAAATACATTTCCTTCTACAAATAATGTCATTGTCCCCTCTGTATCAGCCTGAGTTTTTAAAATAGGCATAGCCAAATAAAGCGTTCTTGTTTGTCCAGCTAATATACTGCCACTTTCTGAAATTGTTTTATGATCCTCACTCTCTAAAATAATTTGAGAATGAATGATTTCATCGTTCATTTGATATTCACAATAAATATACTCTGCAGGATCTATATCCAGGGATGATTGATTTTGAATTTCTAATGACAACACAACAAAAATCTGGTCTTCACGATCGGTAGGATGATAACTATAAAAGAATCCTTTTTGTGATGGCTCAATACGTTCACTTTCCTGGCAATCTAATATGGTGATTTGTGAATTGGAACAGTTTATCACATCACCAATAGACTTCACTTGATTATCTTCCTGTACTTCTTCTAAAGAAAAAGTATATTGATAATCTTTTTGATTCATAACTTGAAGAGCTAGCTGTGCCTGTTGTTTCGTATTATTTTTGGCGACTTCACAATAAAGATGTATATAGCGTTCTTCTTGTGGTTTTAAAGTATCTGTGGTACTCATTTGTGTATAATGGATTGATTCTATAGCCAACTGAACATCATGTTTTTCATTATTTAATTCAATGTTTCCACTATATAAATCTGATAACTCATACTCATTTTCTGATAAATTATGAGTTCTCACGATAATATCAATAAAACTATGCTGATTATCTGCTGGCTTTAAATATTGATATGTTCTATTTTTATTAGCAGGTGCAATCTCATCGGTCAATGCCGTTTTTATCATTTCAAATTCCAACTGATTATCAATTGTATAAACCTCTGTCATTTCCAGCTCTGTTTGTGTTGGTGTCACTCTTGTTTCCGTCGATTTTGGAGAAGAGCACCCTGATAGCATGAAAGCTACCAGCAAAATGATTATTTTCTTCATAAATATCAGTCCCCTTTGACAATATTTTACCATAAATGAATCTTTTAGCGAAAAAAATAATCTCTTCTATAAATAAAAGGCTAAGTCAAAATTTGATTTAGCCTTATTTAATCACTCTTACTCTAATAACATTTTCTAAAGTTTCTAATTCTTCTAACCCTGCAATATCTTGTGTATCAATCATTGTATAAGCATACTCACCCTTAGCTTTATTGACCATATTTTCAATATTGATATGTTTATTCGCAAGAATTGTCGCAAATTGAGCTAACATATTAGGAACATTTTTATGAATTAAACAAATACGATATTGTGTTGTGCGTGGTTCTTTCACTGAAGGAAGATTCACAGAATTTGTAATATTTCCATTTTCTAAATAATCCATCATTTCTCTAACAGCCATGATTGCACAATTATCTTCTGATTCAGGTGTAGACGCACCTAAATGAGGCATCACAATCACATCTTTTTGATCAATGATATCTTCTGTCGCAAAGTCTGTTATATATTTTTTGATTTTCCCCTGAGCAATTCCATCTAGAATATCCTGAGAGTTCACCAAATCTGCTCTAGCAAAGTTCAGAATACGAACTCCATCTTTCATTTTTTGAATACTTTCTTGATTGATCATTCCTTTTGTTTCTGGTGTACTTGGCGCATGCAATGTAATATAATCACATTCAGTGAAAATCGTATCAACATTTTGAGCATTTTTGACCCATTTACTCATACCCCATGCTGCATCTACTGAAATATATGGATCATAGCCATAGACTTCCATACCCAGCTTAATCGCTGCATTCGCCACACTCACACCAATAGCCCCTAGACCAATAATTCCTAATTTCTTACCATCAATCTCAGGACCAACAAATTGACTCTTCCCCTTTTCTACCAGTTTTCCTACATTTTCCTGTCCTTTTAAAGTTTTGACCCAGTCAATGCCTTCAACAATCTGTCGTGAAGATAAAAACAAGGCACATAAAACCAGTTCCTTAACAGCATTCGCATTTGCGCCTGGTGTATTAAAAACAACAACACCCTGTTCACTGCATTTTTCAATAGGAATATTATTGACACCTGCCCCTGCTCGTGCAATGGCTTTTAATGATTGCGGAAACTCATAATCATGTAACGTAGCAGAACGGACAAGAATTCCATCTTCATCCTTCTGATCTTCTCCAACAAGATAATCCTGATTAAATAACGCTGTCCCTACTGAAGAAATCTTATTCATTAATTTCATTTTATACATTTTCATCACCTATTTTCTTCTTCAAATTTTTTCATGAAGGCAACTAATGTTTCAACGCCTTCTTTTTCCATTGCATTATAAATAGAAGCTCGAATACCTCCTACAGAACGATGACCTTTTAAATTCGTCATCCCTGCTGTTACTGATTCCTTCACAAACTTTGCATCTAAATCCTTATTAGGACAAGTAAAAGTCACATTCATTAAAGAACGATTATCTGGATCACTATGCGCAATATAAAAGTCTGACTGATCTAAATAATCATATATTAACTTTGCTTTTTCTTCATTTCTTTTTTTCATAGCTTCTAAGCCACCTAAAGAATCAATCCATTTTAAGACTTCTCCTAATACATAGATTGAAAAAGTTGGTGGTGTGTTATACATAGAATCATTTTGAGCGATTGTATCATATTCCATCAGCACTGGAATTTTTTCCTGATGGTCTTTGATTAAATCTTCTCTGACAATCACAACTCCCAGTCCTGCAATCCCCATATTTTTCTGTGCTCCAGCATAAATCATGCCATAATCATTCACATTGATTGGCTGAGATAAAATATTAGAAGACATATCAGCCACAATAGGTATTCCATGTGTATCTGGAACATACTTCCATTCCGTACCATAAATAGTATTATTTGAACATAAATGCACATAAGAAGCATCTTCTCTTATATCTAATTCATCTTGAGTTGGAATATGTTTAAAGTTCTGTGCACTGCCATCATAAACAATATGCACATCACCAAATTTCTTTGCTTCCTGAGCAGCTTTCTTTGAAAAAGATCCTGTAATAATATAATCAGCTTTTCCATTTTTCATCAAATTCAGTGGAATCGTTGAAAATTGTTGTGTCGCCCCACCTTGGATAAATAATATCTGATAATCATCAGGAATATTCATTACCTTTTTTAACATAGCTTTTGTTTCATTAAAAATGTCAAGATAGGATGATGATCGATGACTCATTTCCATTACGCTCATCCCACTATCGTTATAGTTCAACATTTGAGATGCGATTTTTTCTAATACAGATACAGGTAATGTTGATGGACCTGCTGAAAAGTTATAAACTCTTTTTGTTGTCATATCGACACCCTCCTTTTTAAAATATTGATGTCATTATATATGATTTATACAAATTTATCAAATGATTTTATAATTTTTCATAATTTGTAATTATTTTTATATAAATTGTATACAATTTCATCTATTTATCACCCATCCTTTAAACTATATTCATCTTTATAACAAAAAAGAACTAGCTTTTCACTAGTTCATCTGTAATGTTGCTTCACGAATATAATTGCCTACATCCTGTGGCTGATGAGCATCAGAAGCATAAATCAAATCCACATGATTGTCTTTAAAAATCTGTAAAAGTTCCTGAGATAATCCCATATCCGGATGATGATAACGATAATAACATCCCACATTGTTTTCAGCTTTCATATGATGTGCTTTTAAAAGCTCTGCCATTTTTTGGTAAGTTGGCTTTAAATCATATGTAGGATAGATCTGAAAAAGTTTAATCGTATCTGGATGTGCCAGTTGGGTAAATAATTGTGATTCTATTAATTGAAAGACAAGTTCGTAATAACGTTTATAGATATCATTGGCATCATAGCGATTCCATAATAAATCTTTTGAAAAACTCATATCATATAAGATACCATCAATAGAATGAATAGCACCTACCAGAAAATCAAAAGAATATTGTCCTAATAATTCTTTTAAAAAGTTCTCATATTCTGGAACATAACAAACTTCTAATCCATATTTCACTTTAACAGGCAAGTCCATTTGTTGGATATCTTTCATCAAATCAATGAAATCACTTAAATGATCTTTAAATTTCATTTCTTTATTTGCTAACCATGTCTTTTGTACATCATATTGTTTGAGTCTTTCATAGATGGGTTCAAATTCAATAAAACGATGTGTATGATCTAAAATCTGAATTTCATCCAATCCCTTTTGATGTGCTGCTTCTACAAATTGCAAAACATATTCCTTTGTAAGTGGTCCATTTTCCAGATGCATATGTCCATCAATATACTTCATTATTTCATCAACTCCTTTGATTTATTATATGAAGATATTTGAGATTTGTAAAATCTTATCATCAATTATTTTTTCATGATATAATCATTTTAGAGGTGATCAATATGCCACAATGGTGGAAAGAAGAAATTGTTTATCAAATTTATCCAAAAAGTTTTCAAGATAGTAATCATGATGGAATCGGTGATATTCAAGGAATCATTCAAAAACTTGATTATTTAAAAGATTTAGGTGTCACTATGCTTTGGATTTGTCCTATTTATTGTTCTCCTATGGATGATAATGGCTATGATATTGCTGATTATTATCAGATTCATCCTGATTTTGGAAGTATGAAAGATGTCGATGAACTGATTGTCAAAGCGAAAGAAAGAGATATCAAAATCATTATGGATCTTGTTATTAATCATACATCCGATGAACATGCCTGGTTTCAGGAAGCATTAAAAAATCCTGATAGTCCTTATCGACAATATTATATTTTTAAAGAAGGTCAAGATAACCAGCCTCCTACAAACTGGCGTTCTGTTTTTAGTGGTTCTGTTTGGGAAAAAGTCCCTCATGAAGATAATATGTATTATTTTCATTCTTTTTCTAAAAAGCAACCTGATTTAAACTGGGAAAATCCACAAATGAGAGAAGACATCTATCGCATGATTAACTGGTGGTTAGATAAAGGAATTGCAGGATTTAGAGTTGACGCTATTAACTTTATAAAAAAGGATCAATCCTGGCAAAATGGTCCTGTTGATGGCGCAGATGGACTCTCATCATGTTTTGAATTCACAAGAAATCAGCCCGGTATAGAAGTCTTTTTCAAAGAATTGAGAGAAAAAACATTTGATGTTCATCATTGTATGACAGTGGCGGAAGCTGTGGGTGTTCCTTATGATCAGCTAGGCATTTTTATCGGTCAAGATGGATGCTTTTCAATGATGTTTGATTTTAATTATTCACATATTGATATTACTGAACATGAAGAATGGTTCCCACTTCAAAATTGGACAATGCAGGAATACAAAGAAAAGCTCTTTTTAAGTCAAAAGGAAATCTTTAAAACAGGATGGTGTGGAACTTTCCTGGAAAATCATGATATGCAAAGAAGTTTAAACAGACTTATTCGTAACCCTCAAGAACGTACGCCAAAAGCTGCAAAAGCTTTAGGTCAAATGTTTATGTTTTTAAAGGGGACTCCTTTCATTTATCAAGGCGAAGAAATTGGAACCATCAACAATCATAGACTTTCTATCCATGATTTTGATGATTTAAACTCTCACGCCCAATATCAAAGAGCCTTACAGGAAGGTTACAGTGAAAAAGAAGCTTTAGATTTTGTCAATCGTCGCAGTCGAGATAATACCCGTTCTCCTATGAGCTGGAATTCACAGTTATATGCAGGTTTTAGTGATGTTCAACCTTGGCTTGCGAATAATGAATATTATCAAGATATTAATGTTGCTAAACAGGCGAATGATCCCGATTCTGTTTTATCTTATTATAAACAGATGATTGCTTTAAGACAGAATTCTTTGTATCATCAAACACTTGTATATGGTGATTTTATTCCATTAGAAAGCGAAGAATATGTGATTGCCTATATGCGTCAAGATGATCAACAGACAATCTTATGTATTCAAAACCTTCAAAACAAAGAAACTCATTTTCCTTTATCTTCAAAAGCTCAAGTTCTTTTATCCAATGATCAAGTCAATATTCAAAACCAACAATTAAAACTTTCTCCATATCAAGCAACAATTCTACTTATTGAATAGAGGCCTTATGAGATAGAACATTCTATCTCATAAGCCTTTTTCATAAAAATCCTCATTTCACTTGAAATAGTGATAAAATATATATCATAAGGAGGATTGTTTCATGAAACAGTTAAAACAACCAGACAATAAAATAATGATTTATCCGATCTATCATCATCAAAGTGTCTTGAATGATATATGTGATACCTTAGGATATGATATCAACACAATCATCAATAAAGACTTCAATCATTCAACAAAAGTCTATACACTTGGAAAATATGATTTCCCTTATATTCTTTTTGTTGGTCTTGGTGATGTCAGTGAACTGACGACTGCCAAACTTAGAAAGTTAGTTTTGAATATTTCAAAAAATATTAACGAGCCTGTTCAGCTGATGACTGATCATCTTGATGAAGGTATTGACAAGCATGCCTTTGTCAGAATATGGGTAGAATCACATATCATTGCCCAGTATCAGGAATGCAAGATTGGACATGACGCGAAAATGATAACTGATTTGGATATTGTATCATCAGGATATGTTGAAAAGGATATTGAAACAGGAAGAATCTATGGAGAAGGCATCAACTATGCCAGAAGACTTGCCGATACACCATCCAATCTGATGACACCAGAAGACATGGTCAAAGAAGCTGTCGAACTGGCTAAGGCGTATAACATTGAATATACAATACTCAACAAGAGTGCCTTAGAGGAAATGAAAGCAGGAGGCATTCTGTCCGTCAATCAGGGAAGTCATATACCAGCCTACATGATTGTATTGAAGTATACGCATAATGGAAATGCACCGCATAAAGCCGTGATAGGAAAAGGAATCACATTTGATTCAGGAGGATACAACCTGAAATCAAACAGCTATGGCATGAAGTATGACATGTGGGGAGGAGCAGATGTTTTAGGAATCATGAAGATTCTTGCTGGTATACAAGCCAACACAAATGTTTATGGAATCATTCCAGTGACAGAGAATTTGGTGAATGGAAAAGCCTATAAACCACAGGATGTCATCACAACACTATCAGGAAAGACAGTCGAGGTCGTAAGCACAGATGCAGAAGGACGACTGATCTTATGTGATGCTATCACATATGCACAAAGACTAGGAGCTAGTCATCTTATTGATTTAGGAACCTTGACTGGCCCAGCCTTGGGAGATGTTTATACTGCTGTTTTCGCTAATGATGATGCCTATTATCAAGAATTTGAACAAGCCATGAAAGCAGCTGATGAAAAAGGATGGCGATTACCAATGGATGATGAATATTTTGCAAAAATTAAATCAAATAGCGCAGATTTCAAAAATTCTATGGGAAAACCTGGTGCAGGAGCAAGTATTGCGGCTAATTTCTTGAATGCTTTTGTAGAAGAAGGTACAAAATGGATTCACCTAGATATTGCAGGAACAGCGGACAATGATGGTACTGGTGCAACAGGAGCCATGATTAGATCAGTTGTTAATATGTTTAGTAAATAAAAACCGAGATTTTTCTCGGTTTTTTAAATATTCTTTTCTTGTATGTAGTTAGAATATTCTATACATATCATATCAGCAATCATAGTCAGCGCATAAGGGTGACTAGAATAATCTTTTCTCATTTTATAACAAATATACTTATCTACATAAGGAATATTAAGATTATCAGCAGATGTTATCATGACAATCTTAGGTTTAGATTTATTATTTTTAAAAGGTATTGTTCTAGAGAAAACACGATTAAAATATGTTCCTGTATCAGAAAAAATGATAATTAAAGTATCTTCATGAGAATGAGATATATAATCTATTTGATCAGCAAATTTAATTCTTGTAAAAATCATTTTCTCACTTGTTTGAAGATCATATTGCATATTTAAGGCAACATTTTGAGAATGCATATATCCAAATGCAGCAACGTGTTTATATTGATATATATCAATAACGAGCTCTTTGATCTGTTTATCTAATTCTGTAGAATAAAGCATATTTAAATTATCTATAACTGATAAAGTATATGATTTAGATAAACTTTGTTCATCAAAACTTTTGAAATCAAATTTATGATGCGCATGCTGGTATTCAAGAGGAATTTTTGCTATTTGGGTTTTTAAAGAATTAAAATCATTAAGGCCAATCTCTCTACAGAAACGTGAAACACTAGAATTAGAAACATAACATGTTTTTGCAAGTTCAGATATAGAGAAATCCTCTAGATTCCTAATGTTTTCTATTAAGAATTTTGCTATTTTATAATTATTAGAATCTTTAGGTTCACTATTAATTGTTGATAAAAGTATGATAACGAGATTAAACATAAAAAATCCCTCCTTAATTTGACATGATTATATCATGTAGAAAAGGGATTTCACAACATTAATTTTTTATGACTATTGTTTTTGCTATCTTATCATGAAAAGATTGTGATTTTTTATTAAAATAAGCATAAATAATAGAAATAAGTGTTAAACCATAGGCAATATATTGAAGAATTTGAGCAACTTGCATAAATCCAAAAAATTCAATGAGCTTTCTAATATATGAACTTGTTACAACAATACCACCTTCTAAAAGAGTTGCTCCAATCAGTTCTCTTTTTAACATACATGCTAAATTTATATCTTCTCTTTCTTCAGTAACAACTTTGACTTTGCATATTTTTTTACCAATTGTTTGACCTTTCCAAAGATATGTAGGAATAACTATATAATAGAAAACACCTACAAATATTCCAAATAGACCTAAAAATAAACCGATAGAGAAAGAATAGTGTGATAAATCAAACATATATGGCTTTAAATAATCACCATCTCTTAAATAAAATGTTATAGGTATAACAACAATCATATGGGTAATATACCAATCTATAATCATTGCAACACATCTTCTTACCCTTGTTTCTATAATATCCATCTTTGTTTCAGGTTTTATTTTTTGTTTTTTCTTTTTTGACATAATCATCACTCCATAACATGATTATATCAAATATAAATATATTATTTTTTATTTTTCCAAAATTTGGAAAGTATATATGTAAAAAAAGACTATAAACTCTGCAGAGTTTATAGTCACCAATAATTACATTCTATGTTCTGGGTAATCTTTCATATCTAATAGAGAAGCAGCATCTTTATCACAAATAATAGTAAAGTTAGGATGAAGTTTTAAAATAGTAGATGGTAATTCATCAGAAATTGGAGAATCTAACATTTGTTTTAAAATTTCAGCTTTTTCTTTACCAGTTACAATCATAACAAGATGTTTAACTCTCATCAAACTTTTTGGTCCCATAGATAATGTGATAGGAAGATGTTCTCTTGCTGGATAAGTTGGATTTACAGCATTTTTTGTTTTTCTATCCATAGGGTAAGTATAGCTATCCATTGGTGTACATCTTGGACAGTTACTACAGAAATGTCCATCCCAACCTAAACCAATTAACATCACATCTAAACCACCATGTTCTCTGATATCCCAATCATAAGTTTCCCAGTTTTCCATAGTCGTTGTATGAATATGATCTTCTGGAATATGTGCATCTTTGAAAAATAATTCTTGCATTTCATCCCAGTTAGGACCATATTTTTTATCTTGATATGGAGCTTCATCAAATAGATAATAATGAATATTTTTAAACTTATCTTGATCTTTAACTTCTGGAATCATCATTTGATAAAGCATTTTAGGAGAACGACCTGCTGTTAAAGAAATATTAACTCTCTTATCTTGCATCATAGCTCCTAATAAGATGTGCATTGCACTTTCACTCATTTTCTTTTCAGATTCTTCAATAATTAATTTCATATTTTTTCCTCCTTATGAATCTGTATATCATAAGAAGATAACACTAACACACACCACTCATTATAGATTATATATTTATTTTGTCAATCAACAATTTAAGAAAATAATACAAATTTTGATTAAATTTGTTAAATATACAAAAACAATTGTATTATTATATATGATTATAATTATAATAATCAATATATTTCCAAAAGTTGGAAATGTTTTCAATTATATGGAAAAATGGTGTCAAATTTTGTGTTTTTTTATATAATCAAAACAATTAAATGAAAGGGGAGATTGATATGAATTTTATGGAAAAGTTTAATGAACTTGCGAATCGTACCTTAGTCCCTGTAGCTAATAAGTTGGGGAACCAAATTCATTTGGCTTCTATTCGTGATGGTATGGTTGTAGCAATTCCATTGTCTATTCTAGGTGGGGTTTGTTTAATTATTTCAACACCGCCATTTACTCCAGATACATTGCCAAACTGGGGATTTATTAGTGACATGTTGATGGGTTGGTATAATTGGGCTCAAACATATAAAGCAGCTTTACAAGTACCTTACAACATGACAATGGCGTTAATGGGGTTATTTGTATGTTTTGCAATTTCTTATAATCTTGCAAAAAGATACGATATGGCACCATTGAATGCATCTATTGTGACTACTGCAGTATTTTTAATTGTATCTGCACCTTCTATGTCAGCTGTTCCAGCTAGTGTGATTCAAGAAGGAACTGCTGTAACTGATATGTTAACTCAAGCAGGAAGTTATATTCCAACAACATTCTTGGATGCTAAAGGTATTTTTACAGGAGTTATTTGTTCTATAGGCTGTGTAGAAATTATGCGCTTCTTAATTAATAAGAACATTAGATTCAAAATGCCTGAAGGGGTACCACTTGCAATTACATCATCATTTGATGCAATTATTCCTTTATTTGTATGTGTTATAATTTTCTATGCAATATCATTAATTGTACAAAACTTTAGTGGTGAATTATTACCAAGTATGATTATGACAATATTAGCACCTGCAGTATCAGGATTAGATTCATTAGTAGGTATTTGTTTAATTACTATTATTGCACAAGTATTCTGGTTCTTTGGTTTACATGGTGCAAGTATTACTCAACCAATTAGATTACCATTTATGCAAATGTATTTAATGGCTAATATTACTGCATTTAGTGCAGGTGAACCTATTGTACATTTCTTTACGCAATCATTCTGGTCTTATGTTATTACATTAGGTGGTGGAGGTGCCACTTTAGGATTATGTCTCTTATTATTAAGATCTAAATCAGTAGAATTAAAGACATTAGGTAAATTATCTATAGGTCCAGCAATATTCAATATTAACGAACCAATTATCTTTGGTTTACCAATGGTATTAAATCCATTGATGATGATACCATTTATATTTGTACCAGTTGTTAACTCTATTATTGCTTATGGTTTAATGGCAGTTAATTGGGTAGGTAAAGGTGTTATTGAAACATCATGGACAACACCAGCACCATTAGGAGCTGCATTAGGATGTATGGATATTAAAGCGGCATTTATGGTTATTGGATTAATTATATTAGATATGGTTTTATATTATCCATTCTTTAAATTAATGGAAAAACAAAAATTAGAAGAAGAAGCTTCAAAAGCAAATTCATAATCAAAAGAAGATAAACGACTAACACACATTATAACCGTACTTTTTGTACGGTTTTTTAATTCAATAAAAGCTCTTCAGGTATTGTTTGTTTTTTGATATTCATTTTAGAAATCGAACGATATTTATGATTTGTTTTACTGTACATATACAACTTTTTCTTTTTGAATTTATTGAATGTCTAAGAATGTTTATATACAATAAAGAGAGAGGTGAGATTTATGGATGAAAATATACAAATAATCAAAGATATATGTTTAAAAGAAACAAGTCAAAATCCAATAAAAATTGTGAAAAAATTGATGAAAATTGAAAATATACCAATCCATGGACCTGTTCATCATATTATTGATGGATATGCTTTTTTGACTGCTATGCATAATGTAGGAGTTGAATTTGATTTTCCAAAAGCCTTAGATGAGCTAGAAGTTAGAGGAAAGAAAATGCCAGGAGCAACTTGTGGGCAATGGGGAATTTGTGGATCAAGTTCTTCTGTTGGTGCAGCTTTAGCGATTATTCATCAGACAACACCTTTATCAGATAATGAATATTATAAAGATAATTTAAAACTGACTTCATTAGCACTTGGCAACATAGCTGAAGTTGGAGGACCAAGATGTTGTAAAAGAAATGCTTATCTTTCGTTAAAAACAGCTATCAAATTCGTTGAAGAAACGTATGGTATTCTATTAGAAGATACTGATGAAAAATGTGAGTTTTCTCATTTGAATCAACAATGTATCAAAGAAAGATGTCCATTTTATCATCACTAACAGATATAAGAATTTATTATTAAAAGAAAAATGACTGAAAATCAGTCATTTTTTACTCTTTAACGTATTTATTCATAAATTCAATAATTGTGCTTTCACATAATTGAGGATCAACCAAATAGCTTTGCGCATGACCAGCTCCCTCAACAATCAATAAATCTTTATCAGCACTACATGCATTATAAAGATCATAAACCATATAGGTTGGCACAAAATTATCACGATCACCATGTATAAATAAAGTTGGTGTTTTAGATTTTTTAACTTGTTCAATTGTTGAAGCTTCTTTGAAGCTATATCCTACACGTTTTTTACTTAATAAAGTTGCAGTTGGTAAGACAAGAGAAGCAGGAATATGTCTTTGATGAAGTTCATGTTTAAATTCATCAAGAACACTTGTAAATCCACAATCAGAAATAATACATTTGACATCATCAGGAAGTTCTTCACCACTAGCCATGAGAACAGTGGCACTTCCCATTGATATACCATGTAAAACAATTTGTAAATCTTTATGAAAATAATCTTTAACCTGATGAATCCATTGAATACAATCTAATCGATCTAACCATCCAAATCCAATATATGTTCCTTCACTTTCTCCATGAGCACGATTATCTGGCAATAAAATATGGAATCCTAGATCATGATAAAATTTAATATAATAGGCATATTCTTTTAAATTATATGAACGATAACCATGAACAGCAATTAATACTTTATTTGTATCTCTATCAGCTTTTAAAAATTTGGCTTTGAGTTTTAAACCATCATTTGAAGTCATTTCCCATGTTTCAAAATGTTGTTGTTTTAACCAAGGAAGATATTTTTCAATACGTGGATCAACTTTTGGTTTCATTTTATTAAGTGGTGTGCTTTTATGACAGGCAAAATCAATTGCAGTGACACCTACAAAGCCAACAATAGCACCAGATAATAAAGCTGCACAAGCAAGAGTTTTCTTTTTCAATTTCATCATTCCTTTCCTAGTGATAATATCATACCATAAATTCATGAAAAAATAATGTTCTTTTTTCATATAATCATCATTTATTGTATACTTATAGAGGGAGTGAGACTTATGGAAAGAGAAATCATATATCAAAAAGATGGTTATACTTTAAGATTAACGCAAAAAGAAGATGCTATGGAATATTATGAAAACAACTTTAATCCAATAGATCCAGATATAGTGAGATTGACAGGGAGTCAATCTTCTTATACTCAAGATGAAGTGGTTAACTTTTTTATAAGCTGTATAGATGCTAAGGATCGTTATGACTTTGTTTTAATTGATCCTGAGGGACATATTGTAGTGGAAAGTGTTATTAATGAGATTGATTATGAATTGAAGAGTGCTAATTTTAGAATTGCGATATTTCATCATCAAGCAAGTGGACAGGGTATTGGAACATGGATGATTGATCAGACATTGTCATTTGCTTTTGATGTTTTAAAATTGCATCGTATCTCTTTAGATGTCTTTTCCTTCAACAAAAGAGCCATTCACACTTATGAAAAAGTAGGATTTAAACATGAGGGTGTTCTAAGAGATGCTATCAAAGATGGAGATCAATACGCTGATGATATTTTAATGTCTATTTTAGAGGATGAATGGAGAAAAATGAAATCTCAAAAACATTCATAAATTCTACATATTTTTATGTTATGATATATAAGAGGAGAAGATTTTTATGAAAAAGTTAATAGAAATTTTTGGGCTAGGGGTTTTAATGATTTTAGGTGGTTCATTAGCTGAATATACGCTTTCTTCATTTTCAGTAGTTTTTATTTATAGTGGTGCGTTTGTTTTGATTTGGGGTTTAGGATTATTTTATTGGAAAGTGATTCAAAAAGGTATGGACTGGATTAAAGAACTTAAAAATATTTCAAAAGAATAATAATAAGGCGATAGAAAATAAAGAATCTATCGCCTATTTTTTATTTTCAAGTGATATTTGTATAATTTTAAAGGCATTTGTGTTAGAATATCAGCTAAGGTGATGAAGATGACAAAAGTTGTATTAGAAAATCAAATGAATGAAATTTGTGATGTGATTCAAAAAGGTGGTATTGTTGCTTTTCCTACTGAAACAGTTTATGGCGTAGGTATTCATTTTAATGATGAAGAAGCATTAGAGCGTTTAATGGAAGCAAAAAATAGAGATTATTCTAAAGCGATTACTTTGATGGTTGCGGATAAAGCAGATATTTCTCAGTATGCTTACATTAGTCCACAGGCACAAAAGATGATTGATCAATTTATGCCTGGAATGATTACGTTGATTTTTAAGAAAAAAAAATCTGTTCATGATAGCATGACAAATGGAAAATCAACCATAGGAATACGTATTCCAGATAGTGAATTTGTTTTATCTTTATTAAAAAAGGTAGGACCTATGTTAGTTACAAGTGCGAATTTATCTCAACATTCTAATACAACTTCAACTCAAGAAGTATTGAATCAATTGGATGGACGTATTGATTTAGTCGTTGATGGTAAAACATCTGATAACATTGCCAGTACAGTTGTTGACGTGAGTCAAGATGAAATCAAAATATTAAGAGCTGGGAAAATAACAAAAGAACAGATAGAGGAGGCAATAAAATGAAAATAGCAGTTGCATGTGATCATGGGGGATATCGTTTAAAAAATGTATTAATGGAAGAAATGAAAAAACAAGGATATGAAGTTGTAGACTTTGGAACATATAATGAGGAAAGCTGTGATTATCCTGATTATGCTGCCAAAGCTGCCAAAGCTGTCGCAAATGGAGAATGTGAAAAAGGTGTTGTCGTTTGTGGAACAGGTATTGGTGTTTCTATTACATGTAATAAAGTCAAAGGTATTCGTTGTGCATTAGTTCATGATGTGTTCAGTGCCAAAGCAACAAGAGCTCATAATGATACAAATATGTTAGCAATGGGGCAAAGAGTGATTGGAGAAGGTTTAGCATTAGAAATCTTAAATGCGTGGCTACATACTGATTATGAAGGTGGTAGACATGATCAAAGAATTGCCAAGATGATGGCTTTGGAGAGTGAATAAAGATGACAAGTCTTTGAAAGTGTTGAAAGAGAATTAAATAGACAAAGAAATAATATTGAGTTAATTGCTTCAGAAAACTTTGTATCAGAAGAAATATTAGAATTAGCTGGAAGTGTTTTAACAAATAAATATGCAGAAGGATATCCAGGTAAGAAATATTATGGGGGATGTCAATTTGTAGATGAAGTCGAAACTTTAGCAATCAATCGTTTAAAGGAATTATTTGGCTGTGAATATGCAAATGTTCAGCCTCATAGTGGGGCTCAAGCCAACACAGCTGTTTATTTGGCATTATTAAATCATGGGGATAAAGTGTTAGGAATGTCACTTGCTGATGGAGGACATTTAACACATGGACATCCACTCAATTATTCAGGAATCAATTATGAATTTTATAGTTATGGTGTTTCTCGTGATACAGAAACGATTGATTATGATGAATATAAGAGAAAAGTCGAAGAAATCAAACCAAAGTTAGTTGTTGCAGGAGCAAGTGCCTATTCAAGAATTATTGATTTTGAATATATGGCCAAGATTGCTCATGAAAATGGTGCTTTATTTATGGTAGATATGGCACATATTGCTGGTTTAGTTGCTGCTGGTTTACATCCTTCACCTTTCCCTTATGCTGATGTTGTCACAACAACAACACATAAAACTTTAAGGGGACCACGTGGTGGTGTCATTATGTGTAAAGAAGAATTAGGAAAAGCGATTGATAAAGCTGTTTTTCCTGGTATGCAGGGTGGTCCATTAATGCATATTATCGCAGCGAAAGCCGCATGTTTCTATGAAGCTTTACAACCAGAGTTTAAAGATTATGCAAACCAGATTATAAAAAATGCCAAAGCATTAGAACAATCTTTAAAAGAAGAAGGATTTAGATTAGTGGCTGATGGAACGGATAATCATTTAATTTTAATTGATGTTAAAGCAAGTTGTGGCATGAGTGGAAAAAAAGCGGAAAGATTGCTTGATGAAATTCATATTACAGCTAATAAAAATGCGATTCCATTTGACACTGAGAAACCTTTTAAAGCAAGTGGTATTCGTGTAGGAACACCAGCGATGACAACAAAAGGTTTTGATGAAAATGATTTTAGAGAAGTTGGTAAAATTATAGCGTATCGTTTAAAAAATGAAGAAACAGATAGTGTTAAGGAAGAATGTTTAAAAAGAGTGAAAGCATTAACTGATAAAGTGACAATGTATCAAGATAAAACATATTTGAAATAAGGGCGCTTTAAATAATCGCGGGGTTTTATAAAAAAGCTTTAAAAAAATTGTGGGGC